>ERZ1047472.3035-NODE-3035-length-11320-cov-11.932889_pt1 | contig 11320 bp, 12 predicted proteins | sample MGYA00383095_ERZ1047472 | MGnify/ENA primary metagenome ERZ1047472 (study PRJEB29581, sample SAMEA5548365) | metagenome | biome: marine; feature: coastal; material: water | depth 1 m | study: Short-term variability in the microbial, nano- and picoplankton...
ACCGTTTCCGCTACCGTTTCCGCCTTTAGGCTTTAAGTTATTTGCGATAAATTGTCTTGAATTTTTTTCTATGCTGAACATACGTTGGTATAACCCAGGATTGTCGATTAAGTACTTCCATAGAAGCACAGTTTTTACTGTTTGAAACTCTTGGAGTAGTTCCGTCTTCAGTAGGATTTGTATACAAGTAAAAATCGCTCATATCTACTTTTGCTTGCTCTTCCTCTAGACTGTCATTGTCATCATTACAGCCGGTAAAAAAAAGGGCTAAAACAGCCATTCTTAAAATTGTTTTTTCATTTTTGCTGAGTGTTTTGTGTTAAAATTTTACTCAAAATAATAGAATTTGTTAAAAAAATAACAGATAAGTGAAATAATTTAAATTTTTTCGATGAAATGCATAAGGGCATAAAAAAAACCTAAAAAGGTGTTGATTTTTAAGGAAGTTGATGTTAGAATTAAGACAACATAATTACTGCTTTTTTGAGAGCAATAATAAAAAGATCTATTTCTTTTTTTGTATTATAAAACATTAACGACGCACGGACTGTTCCTGGGATTTGATAGAAATTCATTATTGGTTGCGCGCAATGGTGACCTGTTCTGACAGCGATTCCCATTTTGTCCAGAATAGTCCCAATATCATAAGGGTGTATGTTTCCAACATTAAAAGAAACAACAGAGGTTTTCTCTTTTGCAGTTCCGTAAATTTTTAGACTTTCAATTTGTTGAAGCTGAGCAGTAGCATATTCTAAAAGCTCATTTTCATAAGATGCTATAGTATCAAAACCGATAGCATTCATATAATCTAACGCTGCTCCGAAAGCAATACCACCACAGATATTTGGAGTTCCTGCTTCAAATTTATGAGGTAAATCGGCATAAGTTGTTTTCTCGAAAGAGACTTCAGCAATCATTTCTCCACCACCTTGATATGGTGGTAATTTTTTTAACCATTCTTGCTTACCATATAACATACCAACACCAGTTGGACCACAAATTTTGTGTGCAGAACACACATAAAAATCGACATCTAACGCTTGTAAATCTGGCTTTATGTGCGGACAAGATTGCGCACCATCAATTAAAACAGCTGCACTAACATTATGAGCTTTTTCAATGATATATTCGATAGGGTTAATAGTACCTAAAGCATTTGAAATATGATTGACAAAAACCAGTTTTGTGTTTTCATTTAAAAGGGCATCAAAGTCCCTTAAAACTAGGTCTCCATCAGTATTCATTGGAATGACTTTTAATTCTGCTTCTGTACGTTCACAAAGCATTTGCCATGGAACGATATTACTGTGGTGTTCTAATGCCGAAACAATAACTTCATCTCCTTTTTGTAAAAAGCTTGAAAAACCATTAGCTACTATATTAATACCATGTGTTGTTCCAGAAGTATAGATAATCTCGTGACTATGAGCCGCATTAAAATGTTTCTGTATTTTTAGTCGTGCTAGCTCGTAAGCATCTGTAGCTTCTTGACTCAAGGCGTGAACGCCACGATGAATGTTAGCGTTGTAGTTAGAGTAATAATTTACAATAACATCAATGACTTGTTGTGGAGTTTGGGATGTCGCTGCATTGTCAAAATAGATTAAAGGCTTACCATTGACTTCTCGATTGAGAATTGGAAAGTCTTTTCTAATAGCTTCAACATCAAAAGTGATATGTTTTTGAGCGATACTCATTTAAAGATCAAACCCAATATTAACTCCTAATTTCTGGGCAATAAGTTTTGTGATACGTTGTTTGATTTCAGGAATTTTTACAGAATCTAAAACGTTGTTACTAAAGGCAAACATTAATAATCCACGTGCTTCTTTTTCTGGAATTCCACGAGAACGTAGATAGAACATTGCACTCTCATCGAGCTGCCCAATCGTACAGCCGTGGGTACATCTCACGTCATCTGCAAAAATTTCGAGCTGTGGTTTTGTATTAATCATTGCTTTATCGCTAATCAAAATATTGTTATTTGCCTGAAAAGCATTTGTCTTTTGCGCCAATTTTTCAACAACTACTTTTCCATTAAAAACACCAGTAGAATTAGCATCATAAATACCTTTATAATCTTGATGACTTTCACAGTTTGGCTCAATATGATGTACCAATGTATTGTGATCTACATGTTGCCTATCACCAATAATAGTGATACCTTTCATTGTAGAATCGATACGCTCACCGTTTTGATAAAAATTAAGGTTATTACGTGTTAATTTCCCACCGAAAGAGAACGTGTGTACTTTAGCTAAACTTTGGTCTTTTTGATTTACAAATGTATTATCAATCAATGATGCCGATTGTTTATCATTCTGAATCTTGTAGTAATCTACAATAGCACGTTTATTAGCAAATATCTCAGTAACACTGTTAGTTAAAACAGGGTTTTCAGTCAAACTTTGATGACGCTCAATAATCTGAACGTGAGAATTTTCGTCTACAACTACCAAATTTCTTGGTTGTAGCATTAGCGCAGCTTCTGTTCCTGTTGAAAAATGAATAATTTGTATTGGCTTTTCAACTACTTTATTCTTTGGAATATGTATGTATGCACCTTCAGCAGAAAATGCCGTATTCAATGAAGATAGGCTATCTTTAGTTGCTATTTTATTGAAGTAATTATCAATAATCAGTTTGTATTTTGGCTTACTTAGCGCAGAAGACATTAAGCAAACATCAATACCTTCGTGTGTGGTTGCAGAAAGGTGCGAAGAATATTTACCGTCTATAAAAATAATTTTATACGAATCGATATCGTGAATAAAATATTTTTTAACGTCTTTGTATTCAAGTGCTTCTTCGTGTTTTGGAAAAACGCTATAGTCTTCTTTTAAAATTGAATTCAGCGATGTGTATTTCCATGCTTCTTGTCTTTTATTAGGAAAACCGTCAGCTTCAAAACTTTTGAAAGCATCTGTCCGAATATCGTGAATGGGTGAATCTACATCTATGGTATTTTCAAAAGCCATGAAAGACGACACCAATTTTTCTTTTAATTCCATATCTATTAAGTCTTTAGTATTCAGTCAAAACTGTTTACTACTTGCTTGTTTAAGCGTTTACTTCTTCTTTAATCCAATCGTAACCTTTAGCTTCTAATTCATGAGCTAATTCAGCAGTTCCTGATTTTACTATACGTCCGTTGTGTAATACATGTACGTAATCTGGTACGATATAATCTAACAAACGTTGGTAGTGTGTAATAACGATTGTCGCGTTATCTTTAGACTTAAGTTTATTAACACCATTTGCTACAATACGAAGTGCATCGATATCTAAACCAGAATCTGTCTCGTCAAGTATAGCTAATTTAGGCTCAAGCATGGCCATCTGAAAAATCTCGTTACGCTTTTTCTCACCACCAGAAAAGCCTTCGTTTAATGAACGTGATAAAAACTTACGGTCAATTTCTAAAAGTTCGGATTTTTCACGAATCAATTTCAGCATTACATTAGCTGGCATATCTTCAAGACCTTTAGCTTTTCGTGTTTCGTTAATTGCAGTTTTCATAAAGTTAGTTACTGAAACTCCAGGAATCTCTACAGGATACTGAAACGATAAAAAGACACCTTTGTGAGCACGCTCTTCAGCGCCTAATTCTTCAATATCTTCGCCTTCTAGAAAAATTTCTCCTTCGCTAACTTCATATTCTTCCTTGCCTGCAATTACAGATGCTAGAGTACTTTTACCAGAACCATTTGGCCCCATAATAGCGTGAACCTCACCAGGTTTGACTTCCAGGTTGATACCTCTTAATATTGGTTTGTCCTCAACACTTGCATGAAGGTTATTTATCTTTAACATAGTCTTAATTTTCTATTTTAATAATGTCGTTTTGTTCTGGATTGGGTGCTTCTACCTTAATTGTTTCTTTTATTTCGACACGGTATTTCCATGTATTTTCCTCATTACTTTCAAAGCGTCTAACTCTTACAGTAACAGGAACCATATCTGTATCTTCTTTTTTCAAAGCTTTTACTTTATCATTTAAATCCTTCATATTATCATCTACAACTACACCGTAGATTATACTATTTGCTGTTTGGATTACTGCAGCATTCTGATTTTCATCATAAATAAAATCACCTTTCAGTGTGATTAAACCATCATTTTGTTCATAAGTCTTGGATGCTGATTCCTCTATACTATCGACTTCCTTTTTTGGATCGTTTTTGCAAGAAACAAGAAGACTTGCACAAAATAAAAGTGTAAAAATTTGCTTTATCATTAGTCTAGGTATTTTGGATATTTTGGTAACCTATTAAAATCATCTTGGCTATGCTGAATGTAAACATCTGCGTTATTTTCTCTCGCAAACGCTTCAAAAACATCTATACTGTTTAAAGTCATGTCTACATCGAAGTTAAAACTAGGAACACCACGTGAATCTCTGTTTTCTTGGAAGTGATACAAATCACCAGTTAATAAGATGTTATCAGCGTTTTCAAGTTTTAAAAATAAAACTTGATGCCCAGGCGTATGTCCTGGCATTGATTTTATAATAACTGTACCATCTCCAAAAACGTCATAATCACCATTTAATTTTTGAACGTTAGTTAAAGGTGCAATTGCCGGGTAATTATCGCCTCTTTTTTGTTCTTCACTAGTTATAAAATTGTATTCTGTTTCTTGCACTAACCATTTTGAATCTGCAAATTTTGAAGCAGAACCAGTGTGATCAAAGTGTGTATGAGAAACAGCAATGTAATCGAAATCTTTTGGTGACAATTTTAATTCTGCTAATTGAGAAACTACAGAGTCTTTGCGCGAGACTGTAAATGCACCGTCGGGTGTTGTAAACGGCTCTTGACCCACAAGTCCTTCTGCTAAACCAGCATCCCATAATAATCTCCCATTTGGATGTTTGATGATGTAAAATGCATCAGCAAAAGTTTTGGTTTGACCAGTATATGTCGTATCTTGAGAGAACAACTCAAGCATATTTACTTTTATGTTTCCACCATTAAGAGCGTATAATTTTACGCCTTGTTTTTTTTTAGTTTCAACTTCCTTTTTTACATCTTCATAGCCGTCTTTAGAACCTTTTTTAAAATCTTTACAGGATGAGAAAGTTAAAATAGCGATTAATAAAATAATTAAATTTTTCATGAGATATATTTTTTTATCCGACTGAACCTTCTAAAGAAATTTCCAATAATTTTTGCGCTTCTACAGCAAACTCCATTGGTAATTTGTTTAAGACCTCTTTACTAAACCCATTAACAATGAGAGCAATAGCTTTTTCGGTATCAATACCACGTTGATTACAATAAAAAATTTGGTCTTCACCAATTTTACTAGTTGTAGCCTCGTGTTCTATTTGGGCTGATTTATTTTTTACCTCGATGTATGGGAACGTATGTGCACCACATTCATTACCCATCAATAAACTATCACATTGCGAAAAATTACGAGCATTTTCGGCAGCAGAATTAATTTTTACTAAACCTCTGTATGAGTTTTGAGATTTGCCAGCCGAAATACCTTTAGAGATAATTGTCGACTTGGTATTTTTACCCAAGTGAATCATCTTTGTTCCCGTATCAGCTTGTTGGTAATTGTTTGTTACTGCAATTGAGTAAAATTCTCCGATTGAATTATCGCCTTTTAAAATACAAGATGGATATTTCCATGTAACAGCACTACCGGTCTCTACTTGTGTCCAAGAGATTTTAGCGTTTTTCTCACAAAGCCCACGCTTAGTTACAAAGTTGTAAACGCCACCTTTTCCTTCAGCATTTCCAGGATACCAATTTTGAACTGTACTGTATTTTATTTCTGCATTATCGAGTGCAATAAGCTCTACAACAGCTGCATGTAATTGGTTTTCGTCACGGCTTGGAGCTGTGCAACCTTCTAGATATGATACATAACTACCTTCATCTGCGATAACCAAAGTTCTTTCAAATTGCCCTGTTCCGGCTTGGTTAATTCTGAAGTATGTCGATAGCTCCATTGGGCAACGTACGCCTTTTGGAATATAACAGAAACTACCATCACTAAAAACGGCAGAATTTAAAGCAGCGTAAAAGTTATCTTTCTGAGGCACAACTGAACCAATATATTTCTTAACCAATTTGGGATATTCTTGAATAGCTTCTGAAATACTCATAAAAATGATACCTTTTTCTGCTAAGGTTTTCTTGAAAGTTGTAGCAACAGATACTGAATCAACAACCACATCCATGGCAACTCCAGCAAGTTTCTTTTGCTCATCTAATGAGATTCCTAACTTTTCAAAAGTGGCTAGTAATTCTGGGTCAACCTCATCAATACTATCGTATTTTGGTTTACTGTTTGGCGCAGAATAATAAGAAATAGCTTGAAAGTCTGGTTTTACGTATGTAACGTTTGCCCATTCTTTTTCTTCCATCTCTTTCCAAACTTTAAAAGCTTTAAGACGCCATTCAGTCATCCATTCTGGCTCTTCTTTCTTTTTAGAAATTGATCTAACTATATCTTCGTTAAGACCAACAGGAAAGGTTTCAGAATCAATATCTGTGTAAAACCCATATTCGTACTCTTTGGTTTTTAATTCTTCCCTTAAATCGTCTTCTGTATACTTACTCATAAATATTTTTATAATGAGAATGATTCTCCACAACCGCAAGTACGGTTGGCATTAGGATTATTGAATACAAATCCGGTTCCATTCAAACCTCCAGAATATTCTAAAGTTGTGCCAATGAGATATAAAAAACTCTTTTTATCAACAATGATTTTTACACCATTATCCTCAAAAATTTTATCACTTTCATCTTGACTTTTATCAAACTTTAGGTCGTAAGATAAGCCAGAGCAACCGCCACTTTTGACGCCAACTCTTATATAATCTGTAGAAGCATCAAAGCCATCATCCTGCATTAATTGCATGACTTTTTGCTTTGCTGTGTCAGAAACCTTTATCATATCCTTATGTAGATTTTCTCTAAATAGAGTGCAAAGATACGATATAGCTAGGTTCTTACAACATTTACTAACATTATATTAAGATATGATTTGATAGTATTCTCCTATGCTAAAGCGTAAACTAAATGTTTAATCGCAGATAAAAAGAGAAAATAAAAACTAGACCATCTTTCTTTTTTTTTATTAAAAAGAGCACACGCAGCAAACTTTCAAAGGTTTTACCTGCGCCACTTGTGCTGAAATTTCCATGTTTATTAATTGTAGTAGAAGAATTACAATGTTTACATTTTAATTGGTCATTATCGCTGATATCTTTTTCAAATTTGAAAAAATTGTGACCAAAAATGATACAAGACATATTATCTGTGTTAGTAGTTTTCATTAATTTGAATTTGAGGCACCAACAAAATATAGAAATTATAACATATAACTAGATGAAATGCGTGTCTTTTCGATGAAATACACAAATATTAATTCTGAAAGGCAGGATTATTCAAAAAGGACGGATCGGAAAGTGTTAATAAAAAAGCTTTTAAATCAGCTTTGTCTTGGTTAGAAAGTTGGACACCACCTTCATTTACACTCTTCATTAACGGGTCTATGGTTTGTGAGTTTTGGAGACCTTCACTGTAGAAGTCAATAACTTCATCTAAGGTTGCAAATCGACCATCGTGCATGTATGGTGCTGTAAATGCAAGATTTCTTAGAGATGGTGATCTAAACTTACCATTATCATTAGGGTCGCCAGTAACTCCTCCTAATCCCAAATCAGTAAAAGTGATGTCTAGACCGTTATTATGAAAGTCATTGTCTGTCCATAGCGGATTGTTGGGGTTACCATGGCAATGAAAACAGTCACCTTTATCTTCTCTAAGAAAAACATCTAGACCATTTATTTCTTGAGGTGTTAAAGTAGCTTGTCCTAAAGAATACCTGTCAAATTTTGAATTAGCTGAAATCAATGTTCTTTCAAACTGAGCAATAGCTTTTGTCGTTAATTCTTTTGTTATTGAGGTAGTATTAAAAGCGCGTTTGAATAATTCTGGATACTCAGGATGATTGGATAGTCTATCAACAACATTATCCCAATCACTATGCATTTCAATAGGATTTTCAACAGGTTCTAAGGCTTGCCTTTCCAAGCTTAACTCTTTACCATCCCAAGCAAAACGCTCATTGTAATTCCAAGCCAGATTAAAAATAGGCATTGAGTTACGTTCACCAAATATTCCGTCAACGCCTGAACTTGTTGGGCTATCGTCTGTGAATGCGTTTTGAGGCCTATGACAACTGGCACAAGAAATGGATTGATCACTAGATAAAATCCTATCAAAAAATAAACGTTTACCTAAAGCGACACCTTCTATTGTCTGTGGGTTATCTGAAGGGATTACCGGTGGAATAATATTATTAGAAAATATCTCAGGAATTTCCAAATCTAATGCAACTGGTGTATACCCATTACCATCGTCTTTACTTGTACAAGAAGTGAAAATTGTAGTTATAACTAATATGTAAATGTATTTTTTCAATTTTTTTTATTGTGTGACTGAACTAAGGCTAAAAACATTACGCCCGTTTTCATACATAAGTATTTGTGCAGCAGAATTTGGCATTAAGACAGTATTTAACTGATTTAAATCCCAAGTGTTAGGACCTTTAAACCATTCTGCAATATTAACTCCAATATTAAAAGTCGTGTTATTGTCAATAGCTAAACCTCCGAGATTAACCGTGAAAAATGTGTCTTGTGGAAATGTAGGATTAGCCCCCGGGTTATCTACGGCTCTTATAGCGTGATAATTAAAGTTAGCTTCCATAGCGTTACTATCAATATATTTTCCATCGAATTGCATATAGTGATAACCACCCCCTAACATATCAGGTACATTAAATGAAGCGGAATTTAAATCTAAATAATTTTCGGCATTATCCATATTGTCAAAACCAAAAGTAAAAGATACATTTCTGTAATCACCAGGTGGGATTTGAGACCCTAGGTCAAAGATAAGGTTTGTGTTGTTTGTTAGATCAATTAACTTATAAATATCAAGTTCTATAACTTCGTTTTCAGAATTAGTAAATGTGATATCAGAAATTAAATAACGAAGACGTTCGATACTGATCAATTCACCATTATCGTTGGTATATTGGATTGTACTAAAGTCTGAACTAGTTACTTCTGTGCCATCCCAATTATGAGTAAAATTAAATGTAGCGTTAACATTTGTCATTGTAGAACTATTATCATCGCTGCAGGAAGAAAAGTACAAAGGCATAAAAATTATGAGAATAAAAATCTTCTTCATAAGGCGTTCGTTAATTTATTTTTAGTATTAATAGGTCTGTAAAGCCCTTGTTTTCCGCTATGTCTAAATCATCGCTTGTTGTGTCTCCGACAGCTACAACGGATTGATCGTTTAATTCAGTAATTCCATACGCAAAATCAATATTACTCCCACCAGCAGAAATTTCCCATTGGATATTTGCATTGGCATCGGTTTTTACAATCCAAATATCATTTTGACCTTTGTTTTCAGATACATCACCATCATTACTTCTTGAACTTCCGGTTATAATAAAACCGTTATCTAATGTTACACTTATATCTCTAGCGACATCAAATCCACTTCCGCCTAATGTTTTTTGCCATAAAAGGTTGCCATCAGGAGAAATTTTAATAAGCCAAAAATCTGCAGCACCATTATTTCCTGAAACATCCACGTCGTTACTTCTTGTTTCTCCTGCAATGATAATGTTACCATCTGCAGACTTAACCATAGCTCGGGCTTCTTCAGTTTGAGTACCACCATAAGATTTTTCCCAAACTAAAATTCCGTTTGAATCAATCCTAATGACCCAAAAGTCGTATGTGCCTTTATTACCCGAAATATCAGTATCAATACTATCAGAGCCTCCAGCGATTATAAAATCACCATTATCAGTTTCAATAACACCCTCTGGCGTGTCTGTAAAATTTCCTCCAAAATATTTGGTCCATTGCATGTTGCCTGAGTTATCAAGTTTTACAGCCCAGTAATCTCCACCAGCATGACGTGTTGTGTTTCTGGTTGTATTGCCTTGTCCGTTGGATGAGGTGACATCTAAAACACCTGTAATTAGATATCCAGAATCAGAGGTTTGTATGACAGCAAGTCCCACATCATCACCTTGAAATCCAAATGATTTTTGCCAGGAAATATTTCCAAGAGCGTCTAGTTTGGCAATCCAAAAATCTTGAGAACCATTGTTTTCAGTGAGGTCAAAATCGTCACTTGCACTAGTGCCAATTATAGCATAACCGCCATCTTGAGTTTGTATGATTTCGCGACCTCTATCGTCATCAGAGCCACCATAGGTTTTTTGCCATTCAATAGTATGTTGTACGTTGAATTTTATAACCCAATAGTCAAAACTATCGTCTTGTTTGTCAGTAATATCTCCATCTTTACTTTGTGTAAAGCCTAAAATAGCATAACCACCATCTGTGGTTGCTACAACAGATTGTGCACTATCATTGTTGGAGCCACCAAAAGTAGAAACAGCAGTTGTATTTCCATCATCAATATCAGGACGACCTAAGTCTTCAACATCAGTACAACTAGAAATGAGACTGAGAAGTAGGATACATAAAAGAAACTTTTGGGCTTTCATATTTTAGCGTTTACATACTTTTTCTAACTATAATTAGGCCACGTTCGATATCTCCTATAATTACATTTCCGCTAGTAAAATACGGATAGACACTCCATACACCATTAAATTCTGATGCATCATTTGCAGGATAGGTATCTATAAAATGAGTTTCGGTCATTGGATTTGTAGATGAAGCTATATTAGATATGTCAAGGATTCGCATACCTGCACGATAATTTGACAGATAATATTCATTACCGAGTACATAACCGTTGTGATCAATAGCTGGTGTAGGACCTAAATATGTTGAAGACAATACTGGATTATTTAAATCTAAGAAATCAAAAACTAAAGATTTTGTATTAAATCCAAACTGGCGTTCGTCAATTTCGTCACCTAATATAAAGTAACGTTGATCTTCTGTAAACCAACCTTGATGAGCATAAGCAGTTTGAGGATATGTAAATTCACTAATAGGAATAACATTGTTTTTATCTGTAACGTCTAAAATGATAACCTTGTCAGTATTACCGTTACTACCGACATAGATTTCTCTACCTTGATAATCAGAATCTGGCCCAGTATAAGTAATAACCTGTGCGTCATGAGAATAGCCGCCAGCCGTGTAATCACCTAGGAATGTAGGGTTTAATGGGTTTGAAATATCGACAAATATTGGACCACCACCGTTTGTAGATGTACAACCAACTAAGTAAGCAACAGCCTCACTTTCGTTAATAACAATATTATGACAACTACCAACACC
>ERZ1047472.3036-NODE-3036-length-11320-cov-9.772659_pt1 | contig 11320 bp, 13 predicted proteins | sample MGYA00383095_ERZ1047472 | MGnify/ENA primary metagenome ERZ1047472 (study PRJEB29581, sample SAMEA5548365) | metagenome | biome: marine; feature: coastal; material: water | depth 1 m | study: Short-term variability in the microbial, nano- and picoplankton...
TTCAACTAAGAGGTGATATCCAAGCAAATTTTGATTCTATTTCAATTTCAGGAGGAACATCGAGTTTCAATAAAACTCTCCAACGCAAATTTAGACAATCTGGAATCACGATAACAAGTGCCTCTAAAGCAGAAAAAATAGTAGAAATAATAAAAAATAACTTTACCAAAACAATATTGACATTAACAGGTACAGGTGCAGTAAGTGAATACCAGTTAGATTATGAAGTTATATATCGGTTCAAAAATAAGGATAGTTTATGGAACCTCCCTGTAACGATTGAAGCTACAAGAACCTATACTTATGATGATGCAGATATTCTAGCTAAAGATGAAGAAGAAAAAAGACTTGTATCAGGTATGGAGGATCAATTGATTAGAACAATGACTACCCAAATTTCACTCTCAAAATAAAATGCTAGTAAAATTTGCACCAACAAATATACTCACTGACCTAAATAAAAATAAAAAAAATTGTTTGATTGTTGTAGGCAAAGAGCCCATACAAATTTGCACTATAAAAGACGACATCAATAAATCTTGTCAAAAAAATTCAATAGATAAAATACCAATAAAAGTTGAAAATGGCATTGATCTAAATCAGCTTGATCACACGTTTAATAACCAGTCACTTTTTAGCTCACAAATAATATATGAATTTGAGGTGTCCGATGGGGTCATCAAAAAAGAAATTAAAGAAAGTATATTAAAAAAAATTGGTGAGCATAAAGATAGCTATTTTATTTTCTACTTTAAAAAAGATTTTAAGGAGTTCAAAAAGCAAAATTGGTATGAGATTCTCAAGCACTTAAGTCAAACAATAATTGCTGAGGAGCCTAACGCTGAACAAATCACGCAAGCAATAGAAGATAGAGCTCATTTTCGTCAAGTGAAGCTTACAGATGAAGCAAAAAAACTTCTTACCAATTACTCAATGGGCAATCTAATGCAAGCTGAGAATGATATAAAAAAATTAAAATTAATCTATGACAAGCAAGAAGTTGATGAATCAATGCTTTTGAGCCTTATCACTAATGGTTCAAAATATGATGGATTTAATTTTATCGAACATTGTATTAATGGAGACATGAAAAAAACAAATGAGGCAGCCCTTTACTTAAGAGAAGAAGGTGTACAGCCCTTAATGATTAATGGCTTATTCGCATGGTTTTTCAAAGCTGTTTCTAGGATTAAGTTATCAAGTAATCAATCGATTAACACAAATGTCTTAATGAAATTAAGAATATTTGGGGCTTCTCAGAATTTAGCTTCGCAAACAATTAGATCATTAACTGCAAAACAAGTAGTAGCTTGTTTAAATAAAATTCAGGAGATAGACCAAATAGGAAAGGGTATCAAAATGGGAGATCCTTGGTTAGAAATAAATAGGTTTTCAATGGGAATAGCAAAAATGATGAATAGAGGAATAAATTTAAAAAATGGATAAATATATTCAAAATATTGGGGTTAATGCCAGAAATGCGAGTCATAAACTTTCTTATGTGACAACCAATCAAAAGAATGATTTTCTTGAAATTTTAGCAAAGGCTATAAAAGAGAATCAAGAAAATATAATTAAGGCTAATTCTTTAGATCTTTTAGAGGCTAATAAAGGAAATTTTGATGAAGCCTTTATTGATAGGATGACGTTATCTCAATCCAACATTGAAAGTATGTGTAATGGAATATTACAAGTAAAAGACCTTGAAGACCTAATTGGCAAAATTATCAATAGAAAAAAAAGGCCTAGTGGGATTGAGGTCTGTCAAATGAGAGTCCCGATAGGTGTGGTTGGCATGATTTACGAATCAAGACCCAATGTAACAATTGATTCGGCTTCATTAGCTATCAAAGCAGGCAATGCCATTATTTTAAGAGGTGGTAGTGAAACAATTAATTCTAATAAATATTTAGGAAAATTAATTACTGAAGCACTTATTAAGTCGGGATTGCCTGAAAAAGCTGTACAAATTATTGAATCTACAGACAGAATGTTAGTTGACAGCCTGATTAAGATGGATGAATTTGTTGATGTCATTATCCCAAGAGGGGGTAAAAGCCTTATCCAGAAAATAACTGATAGCGCAACGATACCTGTTATTAAACATTTAGATGGGAATTGTCATATTTATGTGGACGAATTTGCAGATATTGATAAAGCAGTTTCTATCGTAGACAATTCAAAAACTCAAAGGCTAGGAACATGCAATACGCTTGAGTCACTTGTTGTATCATCAAAAATAGCTGAAGAGTTTCTTCCTAGAATTTATGAAATATTTGTTCAAAAAAATATCGAAATCCGCGGGTGCAAAAGAACAAAAGATATTATTGGTGAAATAAAACTTGCCACTGATCAGGATTACTTTGAAGAATATCTTGGTCCGTATATTTCATGTATTGTTGTCGACTCACTTGAGGAGGCAATAAATCATATCAATAAATATTCGTCCAAGCATACTGAAGCAATAATTACAGATAACGAAGCTAATGGGCTTGAATTTATTAGATCGATAGATTCATCCAGTGTCATGATAAATGCCTCAACAAGATTTGCTGATGGTTTTGAATACGGCCTAGGGGCAGAAATTGGTATCTCAACAGATAAGATTCATGCAAGAGGGCCAGTGGGGCTTGAGGGGTTAACATCTCTAAAATATATTGTATTTGGTCAAGGTGAAATTAGATCATAATTTAAAATCGATGCCTCTCGTTGGATTGTTTGGTGGGGCATATGATCCTATTCATAATGGTCACTTAATGATTGCCGATAGCCTGATAAATAAGTTAAAACTAGATCAATTTCTTTTCATACCCACCGGAATATCAGTAACGGATAAGAATTTAACATCAGCAGATCACAGATTAAATATGATCAAACTTGCTCTAACAAGTAGTAAGTTAAATGTGTCCACATATGAAACAGACAATAGCCTTAACGCGGAAAAATCATATACCATTGATACGCTAAAATACTTCTTTAAAAAAAATAATGCCATTAATTTTTTTATCATGGGAAGTGATAATTTCTTAAAAATTAATACATGGAAAAACTGGGAGAAACTTCTTAATTATGCACATATTATTTTAGTTGATAGGCAGATTTCAAGCCTGTCTTTTATTAATGATAGTGAAATAAAAGAATTTCTTGAACAACACGAAGAAGAGAATTTTGGCAATTTAACGCTTAAAAGAAACGGTTATATTTATAAACACCAAATAGATTATATTGATATAGCCTCTTCAGAAATAAGAGAAAGAATCCATCAAGGCAAAGAAGTGAACAATGTTATGCCGGAGAAAGTGAAAAGATATATAGCTGCTAATAATCTCTATAAATCATTCGGCCAGGTTACATAATTTTTTAAATTTTCAGGTTTTCGGTCTGGGCTGTATGGGATGGTAGCAATAAGGGGCTGCTTTATTCTTTGTTTCAATGAAGAAATATTTGCATCAACCTCCAACATATTATTATCTAAAATATTCGCTACCCACCCAAAAATTTTTTGCCCTCTTTTTAATATTGCTTCTATAGTTAAAAGGCTATGGTTTATACAACCTAATTTAATACCTATGACAACAATAATTGGAATATTAAGTTCGTCGACTAAATCAGCTATAGAAGTGCTCTCGCCCAACGGAACTAGGTATCCCCCTGCTCCCTCAATCAAAAGATAATCTGTCCTGCTTTTTAAAGTTGCTGCATGCGTTTTTATTTTTTTAAAATCTATTTCAATATTATATTTTTGAGCGGCAATATGTGGGGCTATAGGCTCATCAAATGAATATGTATTTACCTCACCTACTTTTAATTTTAAGGATGATTCATAATTAAGTAAATTTACGTCTTCATTGGCAGTTTCGCCCTTTTTTATATCAACGCCTGCAGCAATTGGTTTCATACCTATGACTCTTTTATGATGGAATTTAATGAATTGCATTAAAATACAAGTCACAAAAGTTTTACCTATACCTGTGTCTGTTCCTGTAATAAAAAAAGTATTATTCATGTTTTATTTCGAATGTTTTGAAGTTTTGATTTTTATTCATATTCCAAGCATGCCCATAAATTACCTCATATGTTGCAGGAAGTAGTCCAGACTTTTTGTATTTATCATATTCTGCAGCCATTCTTTTAAAGTAATTTCTGCCTCTAAGGCCTTTCTTTTGCAAAGCATTTGAGCTTGTGGCGCCTATACTTTTAATATCTACAAATAATTTTTCAACATTACTATAAGTAAGCGTATATTCATCTGAATCTAAAACGGGGTCAGAAAAACCATTTGCCACTAACATATCCCCTATTTGATGCATATCGGTAAAACTATTCACGGTATCATTTTGTGATAGTTTTTTATTGATTGCTGATAGTTCAGTTAATGTTTTAGGACCAAATGTACTGAAAATAAATAGCCCGCCATAGTTTAAAATTTCTTTGATCCCTAAAAATGTTTTATTTAAATCATTACACCATTGAAGAGAGCTTGAAGTCCAGACCAAGTCTATTAAATTTTTTTTAATTGGTAAATACTCCATATCACCACAAATATATGAGATATTATTCTTACCGAGTAATTTATTTAGCCCTAAAAAGTCTTTTTCTTTTGATTTAGCACGCATTAACATTCTTTCTGAAAAATCGTAATTGATAATATTCTTATTCTTATAAATATTTTTAAAACCTGAATTATTTTCACCTGTTCCTGAACCTAAATCTAAAATAAAATTTGGTGCTATCTTAATAAGTGATAGACGATCAAATAAATCTAATGAGATTTGTTTTTGTAGAACTGAATAATCATCATATGTCATTGCAGCTCGATTAAATGCTATTCTTTTTATTTTTTTATTGATCATTTTGTAAGAATTTTTTAACTGATTCGGTCATTGTTTCCCTATGGCTTATAAATGGCATATGGTTAGCACCTTTTATCTCTTTTAATGTAGCTCCCTTAATTTTTTCATATAGCCAAATGGATGCTTTTAAACTCGTAAGTCTATCCTTATCCCCTGTAATTATTAATGTGGGCTTATCAATTTTTTTTATTTCATTTCTAAGGTCAGTATTTTTTAAAACATTAAGCGCGGACTGCATGCCACTCTTATTTTCATCTCTTATTTCAATAAATGTATTTTTTAAAAATCTCATCACATTTTTCGAATCATCAATATCTCTTGTTTGAATTAAAAAAAATTTCATAAGGGAATTATTTAAATTTTGCTTTGCTTCCATTTCAAAATTTAAAAAAAATTGTTTATTTACACCGTAAGGCCAATCTTTTTTTTCAACAAAACATGGTGTTGTAGACATTAAAATTAATTTTTCAACAAATTCAGGCATTCTAATTGCTAGGCTCATGGCAACTTGTCCTCCTAATGACCATCCTAGAATATTGCACTTCTTTATTGGCACATTAGCCTTTATCTCTTTTGCTATATTATCTAATGTATATGGTGATATAGATGAACTACCACCCATACCAGGAAGATCAATTAAGTAGACTGAAGCAAATAACTTTAATTCATCAACTAAAGAAACCCATATTTCACTATTTACCCCCCAACCATGAATCATTAGTAGGGGGTCTCCCCTCCCTCCTAAAAATTTAATTTTCATTTTCAATTATTTTATTTATAGCTTGAGTTAATTTTTTGATATCCCCTTTGGAATGAAGGGCTGAAATTGAAACTCTCAAGCGTGCACTTTCTGTTGGTACAGTCGGAGGCCTAATAGCTGGAACGTAGAAACCTAATTCAATAAGAAGGTTAGAAATCTTTACTGCCTTCTTAGCATCTCCAATAACTAGTGGCTGAATCGGCGTAATAGAGTCTACTAAAAGATTTTTTTGATTGATTAGCCTTCTAAATAAATATATATGGTCATTTACCTTCCTTCTCAGTGAGTGGTTTTTCTTAATAATTTCAAATGATCGTTTGATGCCATACATAAGTGCAGGTTGCTCAGCTGTTGTATAGATATAAGGTCTAGATTTATTTATAACAAGATCAACAATTTTTTTATTGGCGCATACCAAGGCTCCCGAAACACCTACAGCTTTGCTTAGAGTTAATGTATAGATAATCCTATCTTTTGCAATCTTCTTAATTGAATCTTTTTTTTCATAATGCTCCAATATTCCCTGACCACTTTTTCCCAAAACTCCATAACCATGAGCATCGTCAATATATAAATATGCATCATATTTTTTAGCTAATTTTACTAATTCAGGAATATTTGCTATATCGCCATCCATACTAAATACGCCATCAGTAACAATAAACTTCTTCTTTTTTGTTTTGTTTTTTTTTAGATGATTTTCTAATGCGACCATATCATTATGTGGAAACCTAATAAATTTCCCCCTGCTTAAAATACAGGCATCGTTAAGTGAGGCATGATTAAGTTTATCCGCATAAATAAAAGAATCTTTTTCAGCAATGGTTGTGATTATCCCTAAATTTGCAAGATAGCCAGATGAAAATAATATTGATGATGCGAACCCTATATTATTTTTTGTAATTTTTTCTATATTTTGATGGGCTTCTGTATGACCTGAAACAAGATGAGAGCTACTGCCGCCATTCCCATATTTATTAATTCCACTAATAATAGCTTTTTTAATTGAGCTGTTTTGAGATAAGCCTAAATAATCATTACTTGCAAAATTAATTAACCAACGTCCATTTATTTTAATTTGATTTTTTTTTCTTTCGCTAACGACAACTCTTTTTCTGAAAAGTGATCTTTTTTTTAAATCTTTAAGAGAGGAGTCAATTTCATCCAGCAGAATCATTTATATAGGCTTTATGTCTAAACGCTTAAATAATTGCTGATCTTTTTCAACATCTGGGTTTCCCGTCGTTAAAAGCTCCTCACCATAAAAAATTGAGTTGGCTCCTGCAAAAAAAGCTAATGCTTGGATACCATCGCTCATACTCTCTCTTCCCGCAGAAAGCCTAACAAAGCTTTTGGGCATACAAATTCTTGCGATTGCTATCATCCTGATAAATTCAAAGTGATCAAGCTCGGATGCATCTATCAGAGGGGTACCTTCCACTTTAGTTAATAAATTAATAGGGACACTCTCAGGGGGAACATTCATATTTGCAAGTTGGTAAATAAGATTAACACGATCTTCTCTTGACTCACCCATACCAACAATACCGCCGCAGCAAACATTAATGTCTGCATCTCTCACCCTGCTCAATGTGTCAAGTCTATCTTGGTATGTCCTAGTTGTAATAATATCTCCATAATATTCTGGGGAGGTATCCAAATTATGGTTATAGTAATCTAAGCCTGCATCCTTTAACTTCTCTGCTTGACCATCTTTTAGCATACCTAAAGTTGCACATGTTTCTAAGCCAAGGGACTTAACCTCGGAGATCATCTCTTCAACTAAACCAATATCTTTTTCTTTAGGTCCCCTCCATGCGGCCCCCATACAAAATCTCGAAGCACCTGCATCTTTAGCCTGTTTTGCTGCCGAAATTACATCCTTTATATTCATAATTGGCTCATTATCAACCGTCGTATCGTACCTTGCCGACTGGGGGCAATAGCCACAATCTTCAGAACAGCCGCCCGTTTTAATTGATAATAAAGTGCTAAGCTGAACCTTATTAGGATCGAAATTATTTCTGTGAACTTGATGAGCTTGGAATAACAAATCGTTAAATGGTTGATCAAATAAGCCTTGAATGGCTACTTTTTTCCAAACTTCATTTTGAATTGTTTGTTTAGTTTTTTTGGGACTTATAAATGAAACAGTTTTTTCTTTTATCGCTGATTCTAATTTAGCCATTGTAAATCCTATATACTTTTAACATGTCTATTATAGATGAATTGTTAAGACTTTTTGTATTTTTTATTAACAACTGTATAAATTTTAATCATATGTTTAATTTAATTCTTTTTGAGCCAGAAATACCGCCTAATACTGGAAATATAATTCGTCTTTGTGCTAACACTGACTCAAGGCTTCATCTGATAAAACCATACGCGTTTGACCTAAGTAGTAAGAATTTACGAAGAGCTGGTTTAGATTACATAGACCTCACTAATGTCGTAGAGCACAATTCTATTAGTGACTGCTTTAAGTCTTTATACAAAACAAGGTTTTTTGCTGTGACAACAAAAGCTACAGCTTTATACACAAATTTCAACTACCAGAAGAATGATTCTTTTATATTTGGACCTGAAACAAGAGGTCTGCCTCATGAGATACTAAATACGGATAAAGTTGATAAGAAAATTAGGATTCCGATGGTCAAAAATAATAGAAGTTTAAATCTATCTAATAGTGTGGGGATTGTTGTATATGAGGCATGGCGCCAATTAAATTTTAAAAATGGAAGTTAAACGTTGTTACTCTTGCGTAATTGGTCGTTGAATTAAATCTAAAACAGCCTCTTTAGCTGACTTTTCATGAAAAAGAACATTATTAACTTCATTGGTAATGGGCATATCAATATCAAGTAAAGATGCACGATTAGATACCTCTTTGGCAGTATAGACACCCTCAGCAACATGACCTAAGCCATCTAAAATAGATTGTAGTGACTCTCCCTTAGCCAGTCTTAACCCAACTTCACGATTTCGCGAATATTCACCTGTACATGTCAGGACTAAATCACCCATCCCAGTCAACCCTGAGAATGTCTCAGAGTTTGAGCCTACCTGTAAACCAAATCTCTTTATTTCACTAAGCCCTCTTGTAATTAAGGCCGCACGTGCATTATTACCAAAACCCATTCCATCAGAAATCCCAGCGGCAATAGCAATTACATTTTTTAGTGCCCCTCCAACACAAACACCTGCAATATCTGAGCTAATGTAAGATCGCATATTATTATGATGAAAAAGAGGTGCAATTTTTTTTGAAAAATCCTCGTCATTTGTCGCAATTGTGACAGCAGTAGGAAGGCCTCTTATAAGCTCTGCTGCAAAACTTGGTCCAGATAAAACTCCACAGCTTCTTAAATCGTTATTTAAACTTGAAAATTCGTCATTAATAACTTCAAATGGAAGGTTTGCTGAAGAGGCTTCAAGCCCCTTATTAGCCCATAAAATTGGAGCCTCAGAACCTATATTTTTTAAATCTTTTAATGCTTTCCTAAATCCTGCAGTTGGTATTGCAGATAAAATAAAATCGCAATTTAATGCCGCATCTTTAAAATTATCATTTAATGATAGTAAATCAGGAAACTTAAAATCTCCAAGATATTTTGGATTTGATTTTGATTTTTTCATACCAGAGATGTGGCTAGCATCCCTTGCCCATAATGTCACAGAAGTATTTCTTGCCAGGTGAATAGCGAGTGCAGTTCCCCACGCACCTGCCCCCAATACACAAACCTTCACCCTATAAGCCCCATACTTCTTTTGAATTTATAAAGCCAATTAAGCCTTCAATTTGCGTTTTTACCTGTGCCCAATTACCAACAAGCATTGGAGAATTTAGTTTTAAGACCACGAATTTTTCCACATTAGCTAACTTATGGCTCTTTTCATTTGCTTGATTAAAAATCACTGCATCATCTTTTGTAATTAGGACAGTTCTTTCGTTGTGTGTATGTCTCGACTCTATCCAGCTAATTTTACCGTTGTGATCTTTAACTTTTTTCCAATCTTTGAGGCTGACAAGAACTTCAAGGGGGTAGCCTTCCGTCACTATATACATTTTTTCTGTTGTTTTAGATGGGCCCTCAAATAAAACAGCTTGCTTTACATTCACCGAAATAAAGTCTGCATGTACAAAAAAACTAGTTGCAATAAGAGAAAAAAATATTACGAGCCTATAAAGTCTTTCAACCAAACTAATTAGCCCTTTTGGCAGCTCCCGCATCTTTCTCTTTTTGCTGCATGTACATCGTTTCAAAATTAATCGGATTAAGAAGTACAGGTGAAAAGCCAGCTTTAGTAACTAAATCTGAAATAGCCTCTCTGGCATAAGGGAATAATATATTAGGGCATGTAATAGCTAAAACCATCTCCATTCCATCTTCTGGAACATTTAATATTTTAAAGATGCCTGATTGGGTAACTTCAACCAGAAATGCAGTTTCTTCAGATTGTTTTGATGTTACCGTAACTTGCAAACTAACTTCATAATAGCCATCTGATAAAGGTTTTGCGGCGTTATTGAGTTCAACAGAAATCTGAGGCGCCTCTCTGTTAGTGAAAATTTCAGGGGAATTAGGTATCTCGACAGAGACATCTTTTAAAAACAGCTTTTCGATGCCAAAGCCTGGCCCTTGATTTTTTGATTCAGATGTTTCTGTTTTTGTTGAAGCTTTTTTCTTTGTTTTTTTATCTTCGGCCATGTTTTTTCCTAACTTTAATTTAAATTCAAATTTGTATAACCCACATTCTATCCCCTAAACATAGAATAATAAATATTTGCTTTTACTTAATTCAATCTTCAAGGATAAGTTTGTCTAGATTTCCATCGTTATTAATTGATCTTAATTGCTCAAAGCCTCCTATATGCTTATCTCCAATAAAAATTTGTGGCACAGTCTTCTCACCTGTAATTTTTATCATTTCATCCATATAAGAAGGATTTTCATCAACCATAATTTTTTTAATTTTTTTAAATCCTTTATTAAGGAGCAGTCTTTCCGCATTCACACAATATGGGCAAAACTGAGAACTGTACATAAGAATTTCTTTCATAAATTAAATTCACTTAATATAAGATAATTAAATAGTAATGAATTGGTATTATAATTGATGTGTCGAATAAAAATAAATTCATTCCAATAATTAATTAAATGAAAAAAAACACTTTATTGCTGCTCATTCTTGATGGTTTTGGTCACAGCAGTGACAAAGAATATAATGCAATTTTCTCTGCGAATACACCAAATTGGGATCACTTACTCAAAACCTATCCTAATAGCCTAATCAATGCATCAGAATCATTTGTCGGCCTACCTGAAGGCCAAATGGGAAATTCAGAAGTAGGTCATTTATGTATAGGTGCTGGAAGAGTTATTGACCAAGACTTAGATAGAATTAATAAATCAATAAAAGATGAGAGTTTTTTTTCAAATGATATTTTAATTCCTGGATTAGAAAAAATTTCACAAAACAATAACGCCTTGCACATCTTAGGGCTTCTATCTGACGGAGGTGTCCATAGCCACATAGATCATATTCTTGCTTTAATAAAGCTAGCAAAGGAACGGAATGTTAAGCATGTATTTATTCATGCCATCCTCGATGGTCGCGATACCCCCCCTAAATCTGCCTCAAAATATATAAAAAAACTGGAAGATTTTTGTAAAAAGATAAATCTTGGTGAAATTAAAACAGTTTC
>ERZ1047472.3039-NODE-3039-length-11312-cov-5.709159_pt1 | contig 11312 bp, 8 predicted proteins | sample MGYA00383095_ERZ1047472 | MGnify/ENA primary metagenome ERZ1047472 (study PRJEB29581, sample SAMEA5548365) | metagenome | biome: marine; feature: coastal; material: water | depth 1 m | study: Short-term variability in the microbial, nano- and picoplankton...
TTTTTTGGATGGCAATATCACAAATCAAGATAAAAACTGGGATGATCAATTTTGGAATATTTCAACTGTTTTCTCAAAAAACTCTAATGCCTTTATCGAGGCAGAAACCATGAAAACTAGATTCAAGACATGTACTTTCATGCATCATCAATGTACGCTAAACGAAAAACCTATCACACTTTCGTTTTCTGAACAAAATACCAATTCAAGAATTGGTCATACTTATGTGACGCATGTCGATCAAGGATCGACTTTTTCTATAGAAAAAATTGGAGGCTATATTTCAGATCGTAAACATTCTGATGTATTACAAACTGCAGCGACTGTAATTCAAATCGCTTCAAAGAAAGGATTTGATTCGCTATTGGAAGAGCAAATTCTCGCCTGGTCCAAAATATGGCAAATGGCCGATATAACCATCGAGGGTGATGTCAAGGCGCAACAAGCAATTCGTTTTAATATTTTCCAACTCAATCAGACCTATTTGGGAAATGACCCCCTACTGAACATTGGCCCCAAAGGGTTTACAGGTGAAAAATATGGTGGTAGCACCTATTGGGACACAGAAGCATATTGCCTTCCATTTTATATGGCCACAAAACCACCAAATGTTGCGAAAACTTTACTAGAATACCGTTTTCACCACTTAGAAAAAGCTATTGAAAACGCAAAAAAATTAGGATTTAATACTGGTGCAGCCCTGTACCCTATGGTTACCATGAATGGTGAAGAATGTCACAATGAATGGGAAATTACTTTTGAAGAAATTCATAGAAATGGTGCCATTGCATTTGCCATTTACAACTATCAGCGATATACTGGCGATGTGTCCTATACGTATTCCAAAGGAATTTTTGTTTTGATTGCCATCGCTCGTTTCTGGTATCAGCGATTTAATTTTTCTGAACAAAAACAGAAATTTGTTATGCTTGGCGTAACAGGCCCAAATGAATACGAGAATAATATTAATAATAATTTTTATACAAATTATATTGCCAAATGGTGTATGGAGTTTGCGCTAGATACTTTAAACAATATAAAAGATACTGACGTAGAAGCATATCACAAAATTGTAGCAAAAGCTAAACTAACTCAGCAGGAGATAGAAGTTATAAAATCAATGTCAAAATCAGTTTATTTACCGTATTCAAAAGAACATGACGTTTATTTACAACAAGATGGGTTTTTAGACAAAAACCTGACTCCTGTATCTGAATTATCAGCTGACGAACGACCAATAAATCAACATTGGTCTTGGGACAGAATTTTGCGCTCTCCATATATAAAACAAGCGGACACATTACAAACATTCTATTTCTTTGAGGATAATTTTTCAGAAGAATCACTAAAAAAACACTTTGATTTTTACGAACCATTGACCGTGCACGAAAGTTCACTGTCACCATGTGTACACAGCATATTAGCGGCAAAATTAGGCCGAATGGATCAAGCGTATGAATTTTATTTAAGAACATCCCGATTGGATTTGGATGACTATAACCATGAAGTGCACGAAGGACTTCATATTACCTCAATGGCGGGAACATGGATGAGTATTGTGGAGGGTTTTGGAGGAATGCGCGTCAAAAACAATCAGTTGCACTTCACACCACAAATTCCAAAACAATGGAAATCCTATTCTTTTAAAGTTAATTTTAGAGGAAAGATTTTAAAAGCAATTGTGCAACACTCAGGGACAAGTTTTGAAGTTTCTGGAGATGAACCGATGACTATTATTGTAAATGGTCAAGCTACAAATGTTGAACCAAACTTTTCACTTACAACCTAATGAATTATCATATTAAAAATATAGAATTAATATTTTATTTTGGTGTCTTGTTTTTTAGCGTTTTAAGTTGCAATCCAAAATCTGAAAGGAGCCAAGAGACATCACGAGAAACAACACTTCAAGTCGAACAAGTTAAACCCCCATATTGGTGGATTGGATTTGAATCTGAAGAACTTCAATTATTGGTAAAATCTGAGAACATTCAAGGGATGGATGTTACTGCTAATACACCAGGGATTGAAATCGTGCAAGTCCATAATGCCGATAGCCCAAATTATTTATTTATTGATTTGAAAATTCATAAAAATGTAACTCCAGGTGTGATTGAATTGTTATTTTCATCAAGTGATGAACAATCCTACACCTTAGATTATGAGCTCAAGAAAAGAACAAAATTAGCATCAGAATATAAAGGCTTTAACTCTGAAGATGCAATATATTTAATTACCCCAGATCGTTTTGCAAATGCAAATCCAGAAAATGACATTCAACCAAATTTACAAGAACAAAAAATAAATCGAAATGATAATTATGCCCGTCATGGAGGCGATATACAAGGTATTACAAACCATCTAGATTATATAGATGATATGGGATTTACAGCTATTTGGTCTTGTCCACTTCGAACCAATGACATGAAAAGAGGCTCCTACCATGGGTATGCTATTACTGATCATTATCAAGTAGATCCAAGATTTGGGACTCTCGGTGAATTTAAAACTTTGGTTAAAGAAGCTGATAAACGTGGAATCAAATTTATTATGGACCAAATTGTAAATCACTGCGGGTTGTATCACTGGTGGATGGAGGATTTGCCTTTCGATGACTGGCTAAACTATCAAGATGATTTTTTATCAGGAAAACCCACAAAATATTCTAACCATCGCCGCACTGTAAATCAAGATATTTATGCTTCAGAAATAGACAAAAAGGAAATGATTGATGGTTGGTTTGTTGAAACGATGCCAGATTTAAACCATAAAAATCCGTTCATGGCAAAGTTTATTACTCAAAACAGCATTTGGTGGATTGAAGAATTAGGACTTAGCGGAATTAGACAAGATACATACCCTTATGCAGATAAAACATTTTTGAGTAATTGGGCAGGTAGGATTATGAAAGAGTATCCTAATTTTTCTATCGTGGGTGAGGAGTGGAGTTATAACCCGCTCTTAATTGGATATTGGCAAAATGATACCAACCAAAAACAAGGATATGTCTCAAATTTGAGCTCAACCATGGACTTTGCTATGTTGGATAATATCAAAAAAGGAATATACGAAGATGAAGCTTGGGACAAAGGGCTCATTAGGATATACGACGGTCTAGCCAATGATTTTCATTACCCTAATCCAAAAGCCATAATGGCCATGATGGACAACCATGACATGAGCCGAATTTATACAGAATTAAAAGGAGATATAGTACAAACAAAAATGGCATTAAGTACACTTTTAATGCTTCCAAGAGTGCCACAAATATACTATGGTACAGAAATCTTAATGCAGGATTTTGAAAATCCTGGTGATCATGGTCTGATTAGAACAGACTTTCCGGGTGGATGGGCAGGAGATACTATCAATGCATTCACAGGAAAGGGTCTGGATAAAGACCAAAAAGACATGCAAAACTTTCTCAAAACTCTACTTAATTTTCGGAAACAAAGTTCAGCTATACATCACGGAAAGACGATTCATTTTGTACCCAAAGACGGCGTTTATTTTCTCTTTAGAATTCATAACGATGATGTTGTTTTTTTAATTTTAAATAAAAATCAAGCCCCAATATCTATTGACTTAGAACGCTTTGAGGAATTAAATTTGAAAGGGAAAACGTTCAAAAACGTTATTTCAAGAGCCGAATTTATTTGGGATAAGACGCTTAAGGTCAACCACAAAGGAAGTTATATTTTTAGCTCAAAACTAAAATAAATGCCAATACAAATCTACTTCATATGGACATTGTTTGTCGGAGTAAATATACTTTGGGCATCGCCTGTCAGGATTGATTCTGTAAAAACCTACACCCTAAAGGCCTCAAAAAAAGTTCAAGGAACTATTGAACGCCTTCACAAATTCCCTTCCAAATATATTACACCGAGGCACGTGGATGTTTGGATGCCCGAAAATTACAATCCCAAAAAGCGCTATACCGTCTTGTATGCTCATGACGGACAAATGCTATTTGATGCAGATAAAACATGGAATGGCCAAGAATGGGGTGTTGATGAGCATATGTCAGAACTTCTTGAAACCTCTAAAATTAAAGAAACTATTGTTGTGGGGATATGGAATATGTACAGTGAGCGAAACGCCAATTACTTTCCGCAAAAAGTCTATAACGCACTGAGCGCAAGCAATAAAACAGACTTACAAACTATGGCAGAAAACAAAAAGCAAGCGGCGTTCATCAATTCAGATGCCTATCTTAAGTTTATCGTAGAAGAGTTAAAACCCTATATCGACCAGCATTACTCAACTAAGACATTACGAAAAGACACAGCTATCATAGGGTCAAGCAGAGGAGGACTTATTTCCCTCTATGCTTTATGTGAATATCCAGAAGTTTTTGGTGCAGCTGCATGTCTTTCAACACATTGGATTGGTACATATTCTAACTCTGAAACAAACGAAATCCCTTATGCTTTATTTGATTATATGATGGAACATTTGCCGTCACCAAAAACACACAAAATTTATTTTGACTATGGCACCGAAAAATTAGATGCTAAATATTTGCCCTATCAAGATTTGGTTACGACTGTTTTGGAGTATAAAGATTATGATGAAAACTCCATGAAAAATTTAAAATTTAAAGGTCATGAACATTCCGAAAAATTTTGGAATAAACGCCTCAAAACCCCATTACTATTCATATTAAACTAATTCTATGATGCGCTTTGTTCTTATTTATTTTTTCTGCTTAATTTTAGGAGCCCTCCCTGCTCAAAATTCAAATAGAATTTATCATAGTTTTGAAGTGGAAAATCTTCAAACCCTAAAGATTAACGTCAATGATGGTGTTTATAAGATTTTTCCCTATAATGAAAAAATTATTGAAACCACTTTCATTCCCAACGGACAAACCGAATATAAAAGTTCACATACAGTTGATTTAACCCCATCAAAAGTTAAAACCAAAATTGAAGAAAATGACTATCAAATTTGGATGTATACCGAAGGCATTGTAGTGAAGGTAAAAAAAGCCCCTTTTCAAATTCAATATTTTTATAACGGCCGCCAACTTATTTCTGAAGCCAATGGATACACCAAAAACGACAGCTTAGAAGTTCTCGATTTTAAAATTAAAGACAAGGAAATTCTATATGGAGGGGGTGCAAGAGCTTTGGGCATGAACAGGCGAGGCCACCGACTAAAACTCTATAACAGAGCACACTATGGGTATGAAACATATTCTGAATTGATGAATTTTACCATGCCTCTTGTAATATCATCCAAAAAATACATGATTCATTTTGATAATGCTCCTATTGGATTCTTGGATCTTGATAGCAATAAAAATAATCATCTAAAATATGAAACCATTTCAGGACGAAAAACATATCAAATCATTGCATCAGATTCATGGTTTGAATTAGTTAATCAATATACAAATTTGACAGGGAAACAACCCATGCCACCACGATGGGCTTTAGGTAATTTTTCAAGCCGATTTGGCTACCACTCTCAAAAAGAAGTTGAACAGACAATTCAAAAATTTAAAGACCTACAAATTCCCGTTGATGCCATAATTTTAGACCTCTATTGGTTTGGGGAAACCATCACGGAGACTATGGGTAATTTAGAAGTAGATACAGATTCTTTCCCCGATTTTAATGGAATGGTTAATCGCCTAAAAGCAAAGGGGGTTAAGACCATAACAATAACAGAACCTTTTATATTAACAACATCAAATCGTTGGAACGAAGCTGTTGAAAAAAATATATTGGCAACGGATAAATTTGGGAATCCATATACCTACGATTTTTATTTTGGAAACACTGGACTAATCGACATTTATAATCCAGATGGAGCGTCTTGGTTTTGGTCTATTTATAAAAATTTGCGCAATAAAGGGGTTGCAGGAATTTGGGGAGATTTGGGTGAGCCAGAAGTACACCCTTCTGAATTACAACACTATAATGGTTCGGCCGATATGGTTCACAATATCTATGGCCATGATTGGGCAGGTCTTGTGCACAAGGGTTACCAAAAGGATTTTCCAAATGAACGCCCATTTATTCTGATGCGCGCTGGTTATTCTGGGTCACAACGCTATGGTATGATTCCGTGGTCTGGAGATGTCAATCGAACTTGGGGAGGGCTACAATCTCAGCCAGAAATTGCTTTACAAATGGGACTACAAGGTCTAGGTTATATGCATTCGGATTTAGGTGGATTTGCTGGAGAAAATCTGGATGATGAACTCTACGTACGTTGGCTTCAATATGGTGTTTTTCAACCCATTTTCAGACCTCATGCTCAGGAACAGGTCCCCTCTGAACCAGTTTTTAGATCAAATGAAGCCATGGAACTTTCTAAAAAGGCAATTGAATTACGCTATGCTCTTCTGCCTTATAATTATCACTTAGTTTTCGAAAATAATACTAAAGGATTACCACTCATGAGACCTCTTTTTTTTGAAGATGACGATATTGATTTAAAAACTGTTTCGAGCACCTATTTTTGGGGGCAAGATTTTTTGGTGTCACCCATAACAAATGCTAGCCAGGAATTTAAAGAAGTTCACTTCCCTAAGTCCTCAAACTGGTATGATTTTTATACTGGTGAAAAATATAATGGAGGGCAATCAAAAATGATAAAAACAAAAAAAATATCCATTCCAACCTTCGTTCGTGGGGGGAGCATCATTCCTATGGTGACTCCTGTCAGTTCTACAGATTTTTATGATTTTAATACATTTCAATTGCACTATTATCTAGACCCCTCTACTACAAAGACACAAAAATCTATCTATAATGACAATGGTTTACTTGCAAATGCCTATGAAAAGGGGAATTATGAAATCTTAAAAATTGATGGAGTACATGAGTACAACAAAAAAATACAGATGAATTTTAAATCCGAAAATGGAAAGGGTTATGCTACAAATCTAAAAACCATTGAGTTGATTCTTCATAATGTCTCATCAGCTCCGAAACGTATTCGCTTAAATAAAAAAAATATCAATTTCCATTTTGATGAATCTTTAAATACTCTTAAAATGAATATTGTTTGGCACACCTCAAAAACACTAAAATTAAACATCAAATTCTAAAATCAATCGCTATGAAAAAACTAAGTTTACTCTTGATGATTACAATAGTATTCACTTCATGCAAACATCAAAACAAAGAGAGTTTTTCCGAAATAAAAACCAACCTTAACTCTATCACTGAAGCTGAAATGGAAAATGCTGTTATTTATGAAGTTAATATTCGTCAATATTCAGAAACAGGCACCTTTGAAGCATTTACAAAAGATATTCCTCAACTCAAAGAATTGGGGGTCAAAATCATCTGGGTCATGCCCATTTTCCCCATATCGGAAACAAAACGAAAAGCCACTGGCGGCGATTTTGCTTATTTGATTGAAGACGAAAAAGAACGCGCTAAAATGTTGGGCAGTTATTATGCGGTCTCTGATTTTAAAAAAGTGAATCCAGAATTTGGAACACTGGAGGATTTTAGAAAAATGCTTAAAACAGCACATGACAATGGGATGTATATGATTTTGGACTGGGTTCCCAACCATACGGGGTGGGATCACGCATGGCTCAAGACCAACCCAGAATATTATACCCAAAATGAAAAGGGAGAAGTCATTGATCCGATCAATCCTGATACAGGAGAATCATGGGGTTGGGCAGACGTTGCCGATCTCAACTACGACAATAATGGAATGCGTCAAGAAATGATTCAAGATATGCTCTATTGGGTTGAGGAAGAGGGAATAGATGGGTTTAGGTGTGATGTGGCAAGTGCTGTTCCATTGGATTTTTGGGAAGAAGCTATTCCTAAACTACGTGCCAAAAAGAAGCTATTTATGTTGGCCGAGGCAGAAGAACCCAAGCTATTAAAAGGGAATAATTTATTTGATATGGCTTATGGATGGGAACGCCATCATATATTTAACGAAATGGCCAATGAATCCAATAACGCTGTTGAACTATGGGACGAGATTTTCAAAAAGGATAGCAAACGCTTTGAAAGTGATGATATTCTTATGAATTTTGTAACCAACCATGACGAAAATTCTTGGAATGGCACTATCCGTGAACGCATGGGAGAAGCCGCCGAACTTCTAACTGCACTCAGTTTTACAGCCCCTGGAATGCCTTTGATTTATTCTGGGCAAGAATACGATTTGAACCACAGATTGTTATTTTTCGAAAAAGATCAAATTCCACATACAAAAAAGATCATGTGGCCGTTACTTGAAAAATTAGGGCAGCTTAAAAATTCTAATCCAGCACTAAACGGAGGTAAAAATGCTTCTGCATACAAAAAAATAGATGTGACAAACGAAAAGGTATTGGCTTTTGAACGAAGTAAGGGCAATCATAAAGTCGTTTTTCTAGGAAATTTTTCATCTGAACAAACACAAGTTAAAAATCCTTCCATAAACGCTACTGATTATAGTACTGGGGCCATAAAATCTGAGGAATTTTTAAGTTTAAATCCCTGGGAGTTTAAAATTCTTATTCATAACTAATACCTTTTTTTATTAAATTAATTGCATGAATAAAAACAAAGTCCTGATATTATTTATCCTTTTGCTCTTTTTAGATTGTTCTAGTGAAGAGGTGAGGCAAACTGGAGATAATGGAATTCAAAATGATTTTATTAATGCTGTTGATATTTCTACATTCCCACAAATTGAATTGAACAACCCTACTTTTAAGGATAGCTTTGGAAATACAGTGCCTTTTTTGGATATTTTGAAATCAAAAGAGATTAATACTATTCGCCTTCGGTTGTGGGTCAATCCCTTTGATGAACATTCTAGCTTTGATGAAGTAAAATCATTTTCGGATACTTTAAAGTCAATGGGGTTCAACATTTATTTGACGCTACATTATTCAGATACTTGGGCTGATCCTGGACACCAAATAATTCCACAAGATTGGCAAAATATATCCTACACTACATTGAAAAATCGCGTTTACAATTACACCAAAATGGTGGTTCAGCAAATAAATCCAGACATTATTCAAATAGGAAATGAAATCAATAATGGTTTTCTGCACCCCGAGGGTAATAGATATACGCAACCCCTTCAATTCATTGAACTCATCAACGAAGGAATTAGCGCTGTTAGAGACTATTCCGATCATGCCAAAGTGATGTTGCATTATGCGGGACACCAAGCTGCTAAAGCGTTTTTTGATGAAGTTAAAGATGTTGATTATGATATTATAGGGCTTTCATATTATCCTATTTGGCATGGAAAATCGCTTGTAGAATTAGAACAAAACTTAATCCAACTCAGTTCGTTATACAATAAAGACATTATGATTGCCGAAACAGCCTATCCTTTTACATTAGAATGGAATGATTGGACAAATAATATTGTCGGTCTAGAAAATCAACTGATTTCACCAGAATTCCCAGCTACTCCACTGGGTCAAAAACAGTTCGTACAGCAACTAAAAACAATGATGGTAAATCTCGATGGTGGTATGGGTTTAGCTTACTGGGGCGCAGAGCTAATTGCGTGGAATGGCGAAGAATCAACAGAGGGTTCTCCATGGGAAAATCAAGCATTGTTTGATTTTAATAATCAGGTGCTCCCTGTGATAGAAGTATTTAAAACTCCTTAAGAAAAAAAATCAAATTTTTCCGTAGTTAAATTATTTGTGCGAATATATGATAATAATTGAATCCTATTCTAAGAGGTTTAGAAATAGCTGAACTAAAAGAAGAGATATGCCTATGGTTTAGTTACAATCAGAATTTAATCTAAACAAACTATATTCAGGCGTTTCAAAATATGCTTCACCTCCATCACATTCAAAAGCTACAGGAGTTACTAATTCACTGCCAAAATGTAAATCAACAGTCAGTACATTATTTTCAAATGTGTAAGGATTGGTTGCTGGTATATGATTTCCATCATTAGCTTCATATGAGTTATATAATGCATTACAATCACCTTCTACACAATAGTAAGTATAACGCACCCCATCTTCATAGAGATACATTGTGTTTCCAGCTGGAACAGTCCCTTCTATAAGCCATTTACCTTCAATAGTATATGTTGGTAATGGACTCTCTTCAGAACTATCATCAGCACTACAAGCGAATATGAATAAAGCAGAGAATAAGAGTAGTTTTTTCAATTTAGTTAGCGCTATAAGTTATTTCATTACAATTTTGGTAGTTGTATCCCTCTTTTTGAAAATACTCTAATTCGCTATATGCTCCGCCAAAATCATAAATAAGAATATTATTTGAACACAAAAAAGTAAGTGTGTCAAATAGCTCGTCTTGCCCTTCTGTGAATTTATAAATATTATCACCAACATTAGTCCAAGTCCCAATATTTTGTTCTAAAAAACCTCCATCAATTATATCGTAGCTGCCATCAGAATTGAATATCCAAGTAAAATCGCCAATAGGAGTTTCAAAACCTCCTTGCCAATTATTTGAGGCGTCAGTAGCTTCTGAGTAAAATATTTCCCAAGTCCCTACAATTGGGTCGTTGGAATTATTATCATTTGAATTATCATTATCATCACTACTACAAGCGAAAATGAGTAAAGCAGAGAGTAAGAGTAGTTTTTTCATATTATCATTAATAAGAAAAAGGGGGGGGTAATTACCCCCCCCTTTTTTTTATGTTTAAATTTTAAAAATTATACCCAACCGATAGTTGTAATACGCTATGTTTAAAACCATCTGAGTCACCATCAGGAACATCAGTTAGCCCCATTGAGTAACGAAGACCAAAATTCAATCCAGAATCAAGTTTGTAACCTGCTCCTAAATTAAAAGCAAAATCAGTTGATTTTAAATCATCTATATCTTCTGTCTCTGATTCACCTTCAGCTTCCACTTTGGCTTTAGCACTCAACAAAAAACCAATTTGTGGCCCAGCTTCTAGACTTAATCCATCAGAAACATAATACTTAAGCATAATTGGCAAATTCAAATAATCAACTTTAGCTGTAATATCAGCATCAAATACGTCAAAATTACCCGACCCATCGGATACTTCAAACTCATCAGAGTCTGTGAAACCTTGTCCAGAATATAACAATTCAGGTTGAATAGAAAAGGTGTCTGACATTTCAATTTCTGCAGTGACTCCAATATGGAATGATGTTCTTCCGTCAAGACCATCTGCATCGTCACCCGTCATACTTGCAAAGTTTAAACCTGCTTTGGCACCAAAAGTGACATTTTGGGCACTAATAGTAAAGGCTACTAGTGCCATTGTAATTGTAAATAATTTTTTCATTAATATCTGATTTATTTTTTTGTTTAATCAAATATAAATAAAATTAAACAAAAGTTTGGTCC
>ERZ1047472.3044-NODE-3044-length-11300-cov-8.937928_pt1 | contig 11300 bp, 7 predicted proteins | sample MGYA00383095_ERZ1047472 | MGnify/ENA primary metagenome ERZ1047472 (study PRJEB29581, sample SAMEA5548365) | metagenome | biome: marine; feature: coastal; material: water | depth 1 m | study: Short-term variability in the microbial, nano- and picoplankton...
CTTGGAGCATGATGATGCAAACCGTGCATTGATGGGATCTAACATGATGCGTCAGGCCGTACCGTTGTTACGTCCTGAATCACCGATTGTTGGTACAGGTCTCGAACGCCAGGTTGCAACCGATTCTCGAGTTTTAATTAACTCTGAAGGAGCGGGTACTGTAGAGTATGTTGATTCAATGCAAATCAAAATCAGCTACGATAGAACAGATGATGAGCGTGGAGTAAGCTTCGAGGACGATGTTAAATCGTACCAGTTAGTAAAATTCCAGAAGACCAACCAAGGAACGACTATTAACTTGAAGCCTATCGTAAAGAAAGGTGATCGCGTTGAATATGGTCAGGTTCTTTGTGAAGGTTACGCTACACAGCAAGGGGAATTGGCTTTAGGCCGTAACATGTTAGTGTCGTTCATGCCTTGGAAAGGGTATAACTTTGAGGATGCAATCGTTATTTCTGAGCGTGTTGTACGTGAGGATATTTTCACTTCGATTCACATTGACGAATACTCTTTAGAGGTTCGCGATACGAAGTTAGGAGCTGAAGAATTAACTGCGGATATTCCTAACGTCAGTGAAGAGGCTACAAAAGACCTGGACGAGAATGGAATCATTCGCGTTGGTGCTGAAATCAAGCCAGGTGATATCCTCATCGGTAAGATTACACCAAAAGGCGAGAGCGATCCTTCTCCTGAAGAGAAACTATTACGTGCCATCTTTGGAGATAAAGCGGGTGATGTAAAAGATGCTTCTTTGAAAGCTTCACCATCTTTGAATGGGGTAGTTATAGATAAAAAGCTCTTTACTCGTCTAGTTAAAGACAAGCGTCAGCGTGCTGAAGACAAAGAGGAAATTGGCCAATTAGACCTTCAGATGGAGGCCGAATTAGCTGAATTGAAATCTGTATTCGTAAACAAATTGAGTGTTTTAGTTTCGGGTAAAACAAGTCAAGGTGTGAAGAACGACTTAAATGAAGACGTAATTCCAAAAGGAACGAAGTTTACATTAAAGGCGTTGAATGCTATTGAGGATTACAGTCGCATTGTCGGTGGTAAATGGACTACTGATGCTGAACGTAACGATAAGATCGATACGGTAATTCACAATTACAAAATCAAGGTCAACGATATTCAGGGATCTTACCGTCGCATGCGATTCGCGATTACTGTGGGAGATGAACTTCCAGCAGGAATCATGAAACTGGCTAAAGTTTACATCGCTAAAAAGCGTAAGCTTAAGGTGGGTGATAAAATGGCAGGTCGTCACGGTAATAAGGGTATTGTTGCTCGTATCGTCCGTGATGAGGATATGCCATTCTTAGAAGATGGAACGCCAGTGGATATTGTATTGAACCCATTGGGTGTACCGTCGCGTATGAACATTGGTCAGATTTACGAAACCGTTCTTGGATGGGCAGGTCGTAAGTTGGATAAGAAGTTTGCTACGCCAATTTTTGACGGTGCTTCTCTTGATGATATTTCGAGCTACGTAACTGAAGCTGGTTTGCCAGAGTTTGGCCACACGCAGCTTTACGATGGTGGTACAGGTCAGCCGTTCGATCAGAAAGCAACAGTAGGTATTATCTACATGCTGAAACTGGGACACATGGTTGATGATAAGATGCACGCACGTTCAATCGGTCCGTATTCATTAATTACGCAACAACCATTAGGAGGTAAAGCTCAGTTTGGTGGTCAGCGCTTTGGTGAAATGGAAGTTTGGGCACTTGAAGCATTCGGTGCAGCGAACATTTTACGTGAGATTCTCACAGTGAAGTCAGATGATGTCGTAGGACGTGCGAAGACTTACGAGGCAATCGTAAAAGGTGAGCGTATGCCGCAACCAGGAATTCCAGAATCGTTCAACGTGTTATTGCACGAATTGAAAGGTTTAGGATTGAAAGTAACGTTGGACTAATTAATTGAGTAATCTCCGCAGTCTTCGGGCTGCGGACTACAATAAAAATCGCATTATGGCTCTTAGAAAAAGCGATAAACAACAAAACAGCGCCTTCAGCAAGATCACAATCTCGTTGACAGCGCCTGAAACCATCCTTGAGAACAGTCACGGAGAGGTTTTGAAACCAGAAACAATCAACTACCGTACTCACAAGCCTGAGCGCGACGGTTTATTCTGTGAGCGTATTTTCGGTCCTGTAAAGGATTACGAATGTGCTTGTGGAAAGTACAAGCGTATCCGTTATAAGGGAATCGTTTGTGACCGTTGTGGTGTTGAGGTTACCGAGAAGAAAGTGCGTCGCGATCGTGTTGGCCACATTTCCTTGGTAGTTCCTGTAGTTCATATTTGGTATTTCCGCTCGCTTCCGAACAAAATTGGTTACCTCTTAGGTCTTCCATCCAAGAAATTGGATATGATTATCTATTACGAGCGTTACGTGGTTATACAGGCGGGTAATGCTGTGGATAATGAAGGTAATCCTTTGACACGTCTACAGTTCTTAACTGAAGATGAGTATCTGGACGCAATGGAGCGTTTGCCTATTGAAAATCAATACTTAGATGATGCTGACCCTACCAAATTCGTTGCGAAAATGGGAGCGGAAGCTGTTCAAGCACTACTAGGTACTCTAGATTTAGATTCTTTGTCTTTCGAATTACGTCACAAAGCTAACACGGAAACGTCACAGCAACGTAAGCAGGAAGCTTTAAAGCGTTTGCAAGTAGTTGAGAGCCTACGTGATGCAAATACGCGTATAGAGAACAATCCAGAGTGGATGGTTATGAGCGTAGTACCGGTTATACCGCCAGAACTACGTCCATTAGTACCATTAGACGGTGGTCGTTTTGCAACATCAGATTTGAATGATCTGTACCGTCGCGTAATTATCCGTAATAACCGTTTGAAGCGTCTTCTTGAAATCAAAGCACCTGAGGTGATCTTGAGAAATGAAAAGCGTATGCTTCAGGAGTCTGTGGACAGTCTGTTCGATAATACTCGTAAGTCATCTGCGGTGAAAACTGAGAGCAACCGTCCATTGAAATCACTTTCTGATTCTTTGAAAGGTAAGCAAGGTCGTTTCCGTCAAAACCTATTGGGTAAGCGTGTTGATTACTCTGCACGTTCGGTAATTGTTGTAGGTCCAGAATTGAAACTACACGAATGTGGTCTTCCTAAAAATATGGCTGCAGAACTTTACAAGCCGTTCATCGTACGTAAGTTGATTGAAAGAGGTATTGTGAAGACTGTGAAGTCTGGTAAGAAGATCATCGATCGTCGTGACCCAGTTGTTTGGGACATCCTAGAAAACGTGATGAAAGGTCATCCGGTACTATTGAACCGTGCACCGACGCTTCACCGTTTGGGTATACAAGCGTTCCAGCCGAAACTTATTGAGGGTAAAGCAATTCAATTGCACCCACTAGCATGTACTGCATTTAATGCGGATTTCGATGGTGACCAGATGGCTGTTCACCTTCCGTTAGGTCCTGCCGCTATTTTGGAAGCACAGTTGTTGATGCTTGCATCACATAATATTTTGAACCCTGCAAACGGTTCTCCTATCACGGTTCCTTCACAGGATATGGTTTTGGGTCTATACTACATGACCAAACCTATGAAGAACACAAAGGAGATGCCTGTTCGTGGTGAAGGAATGGTTTTCTATTCTCCTGAAGAAGTTGAAATCGCCCTGAATGAGGGTGCTGTTGATCTTCACGCTTTGATCAAAATCAAAGGTCGTGTAGAGCAAGCAGACGGAACAATGGCCATGGAATTCATCGATACCACAGTTGGGCGTGTACTTTTCAACCAAGCCGTACCTGAACGAGTAGCGTTCATCAACGAGATTCTAACTAAGAAGGCACTTCGCGGTATCATCGCTAATGTTTTGAAAAAGACAGATGTACCTGCTACAGCTAAATTCTTAGACGATATTAAGTCTATGGGTTACGGACGTGCATTCCGCGGAGGACTATCGTTCTCTTTGAATGATATTCGTATTCCTGATGCAAAAGCAACATTGATTTCTGAAGCATCAGAGGAAGTGGAAGGAATCTTCTCTTCATATAATATGGGGCTTATCACAAATAACGAACGTTACAATCAGGTGATTGATGTTTGGACAAACACAAACGCGCGTTTGACTCAAGCTGCAATGAGTACGTTGATTAATGATCGTCAAGGTTTTAACCCGATTTACATGATGCTCGATTCTGGAGCACGTGGTTCTAAGGAGCAGATTCGTCAGCTCTCTGGTATGCGTGGTTTGATGGCGAAGCCTCAAAAATCTGGATCAGCAGGTGGTGAAATCATTGAAAACCCGATTATCTCTAACTTTAAGGAAGGTCTATCCATCCTTGAGTACTTTATTTCTACACACGGTGCACGTAAAGGTCTTGCAGATACGGCATTGAAAACAGCGGATGCTGGTTACTTAACCCGTCGTCTGCACGATGTTGCACAAGATGTAGTGGTTAATGAAGTAGATTGTGGAACATTACGTGGTCTTGAGGTAAGCGCTCTGAAGAAGAGTGATGAAATCGTAGAGACGCTCGCAGAGCGTATCATTGGTCGTGTATCTCTAAATGATGTTATCGACCCGTTAACGGACGAAGTATACATTGTCTCGGGTGAAGAAATCACTGAAGAGATCGCCCTGAAAATTGACGCATCACCGATCGAAACTGTAGAAGTTCGTTCACCATTAACGTGTGGAACGAAAAGAGGTATTTGTGAGAAGTGTTACGGAACGAACCTTGCGACGAGTAAAATGGCTCAAGCAGGGGATAGTGTTGGTGTAATTGCTGCACAATCTATTGGTGAGCCTGGTACACAGTTGACACTACGTACCTTCCACGTTGGGGGTACTGCTGGTAACGTCAGTGAAGAAAACAAGGTTCTAGCGAAGTTTGACGGTAAAGTCGAATTAGAAGATGTTAGAACGGTAGAAGGAGATAATGGTGATACGATTGTTATCGGCCGTACTGGTGAGATGCGTATTGTAGATACTAAAACTGGCCGCACCGTAATGACCAACATGATTCCTTACGGAGGTATTCTAAAGGTAAAAAATGGTGCGAAGGTGAAGCAAGGTGCGGAAATCGTTCAATGGGATCCTTATAATGCAGTAATTATCTCTGAGATGCCAGGTAAAATTGGTTACAAGGATATCATTCAAGGAACCACCTACAAGGTTGAGATTGATGAGCAGACCGGTTTCCAAGACAAGGTAATTTCTGAAAACCGTGACCGTAAGTTGGTACCAACTATTCAGGTATTAGATTCGGATGGGAATGAAGTCAAGAACTATACTCTACCAGTAGGTGCACATTTAATGGTAGAAGAAGGTGAAGATATCCCAGCGGGTAAAATACTTGTTAAGATTGCTCGTAAGAGCGCGAAGGCAGGTGATATCACCGGTGGTCTACCACGTGTGACAGAATTGTTCGAAGCGCGTAATCCATCGAATCCTGCAGTTGTTGCTGCAATCGATGGTATCGTTAGCTACGGAAAAATCAAGCGCGGTAATCGTGAGATTATTATCGAGAGCCGTACTGGCGAAGTGAAGAAATACTTGATCAATTTGAGCAAGCAAATTCTCGTTCAAGAGAATGACTTCGTGAAAGCGGGTACGCCACTTTCTGATGGTGCAATAACACCGAACGACATTCTTGCTATTAAAGGCCCAACTGCGGTTCAGTCGTACTTGGTAAATGAAATTCAAGAGGTATACCGTCTCCAAGGCGTGAAGATTAACGATAAGCACTTTGAGGTAATTGTCCGTCAGATGATGCGTAAGGTTAAGATTCAGGATACTGGAGATACGTTGTTTTTAGAAGGTAATTTGGTTCATGCCATTGACTTTATCGAAGAAAACGATCGCATCTTCGGAATGAAGGTAGTAGAGAACGCAGGTGATAGCACCAACTTAAAAGAAGGTCAAATCATTAGCACTCGTGAGTTGCGCGATGAAAACAGTTTGTTACGTCGTGAAGACAAAGCATTAGTGGAAGCACGCGATGCGAGTCCTGCAACTGCTGCTCCAGTTCTTCAGGGTATTACAAGAGCATCGCTACAGACGAAATCATTCATCTCAGCGGCTTCCTTCCAGGAGACGACTAAGGTGTTGAATGAGGCTTCTGTAAATGCGAAAGAAGATACGCTTGAAGGTCTGAAAGAGAACGTTATTGTGGGTCACTTGATTCCGGCAGGTACGGGTCTTAAGAAATACCGCGAAACTGTGGTAGGTTCTAAAGAAGAGTACGAGAAAATGCAGGAAACAATGGCTGCAGAAGTTGTAGAATAAGCTGAAGTAAGAGACATGGCAGAGCAGAATAAAGACGGTCAAATTAATATTGAGTTAAGTGAAGAAATGGCGCAAGGGGTTTACAGTAATCTCGTTGCCATCAATCATAGCCCAACAGAATTTGTCCTTGATTTTATTCAGATGATGCCAGGTGTTCCTAAAGCGAAAGTGCAATCAAGGGTAATATTAACTCCGGAGCATGCAAAGAGACTTTTGCAAGCCTTAGGAGAAAATGTTTCCCGTTATGAGCAGAATTTCGGTGATGTTCAAACGCACGAACCGCCTCAGGTGCCATTAAACTTTGGCGGACCTACAGGTCAAGCTTAATTTTTTTTCTTGAAAAATATGAACCCTCGGCATGCGCCGGGGGTTTTTTATTTAATAGAAGCTCAATGCCATGAAAAATAGATATCTATATTTTGCTATGCTCTTGTCATTTATCGGTCAAGCGCAAATTTATTCGGGAACGACCTCATTAGGTTCAAGTATGACGCTCAGCGTTACCATGAATACTACTACTGATTCTTTGGAAATGGAGATTAGTGGGCCATCCTCGGGGTACTTTTCCGTGGGTTTTGGTAGCACGGGTATGAATGGTACCTACATTCTTTTAGTCAATGCTAACGGAACCATGGCCGAACGTAAGTTGGGTCAATACAACGGTGGTTCTGTCTTGACTTCGTCTATAACTTACAATACAGTCACTAACGGAACTACACGCACGGCGTACATTGAAGGTTCTAGAATTGGAGCTACGGCTAACCATTACACTTTTCCTGCTAATGGCGGATCTATTCCATTGATTTGGGCAATTGGAGGAACGAGCTTTGGAAATCATGGTAATGCAAATAGAGGTATAGGGAGTATTAATCTTGTCAATCAGTGCAACATTCCAACAACGACATTAACTACCCAAAGCATTTGTACTGGAGATTCCATACAAATCTTTGGCGAGTGGGTGAGCCAGCCAGGTACCTATTCAGACACACTTGTATCGACCATAGGGTGTGATTCTGTGGTTGCTCAGGAGGTTCTTGTGAATACCACAGTAAGTAATACAATCGCTGCTACAGGACTCTGTGCCGGCGACAGTGTGTTCTATTTGGATGCGTGGCGCACGGATACAGGTGCTGTTGTTTACAACGGTGTGACTGCATTTGGTTGTGATTCTATCATAAGCGGTAGGGTGGAGTACTCGCCTAACGTGGATACAGGGTCGGTTTGGGTGGCGCCCTACAGTGATGTAAGTTTCTATGTCGGATTGGATACAGGAGCGACCTATTACTGGTTCAACTGCAACACACGCGCTTTTGTGGATACCACCATGGGAGTCGACACTATCAATCCAGGTAATGAATTTCTACAGGCCCCAGATACTGGTTATTATGCCGCGATTATTGTGAAGCCAGGGTTCTGTTCAGACACCTCTTCATGCTATTATTTCTATATGGATGTTCCGGAATACGATTATGGTATTTCTCTTCGCCCTATTCCAGCTACGACTACTCTCTTAATTTCACTCGATAACTTTAGTGGTCCGTTGTCCTACGAGATTATTAGCATTACAGGCAAAGGACTGACTTTCGGTACCCTAGAAGAATCACAAGCGGAAATTAATCTTTCTAGATTTACATCAGGGATTTATCTACTAAGGTTTGAAGACGGTCGAACGATGAAATTTTTGAAGGAATAAAATTGGAGCGCCCAATTGGCCCTTGCGAGATTTGATTTAGGCACTAAGTTCCTCTATCACACGAAGAATAAGCTTCAATCCTTTATCGAGCTCTTCGCTAGTAATAGTCAGCGGTGGTGTAATACGTATAGCGTTTTCCGCGAATAAAAAACTATTGGTAATCAACCCTTCTTTTTCCAAGCGGTCAATGACGGCAAAACTGTCTATTTCAGGCTTGAGCCACAGGCAGTACATGAGTCCCTTGCCACTGATCTTTTCAATACTAGGATGAACGAGCACATCTCGAATGTGCTGCTCCTTGACCGGGATTCCTGCCATGAGATCAGGGGAAGATTCAAGTGCTTCAAAGACTCCTAGAGAGGCTGCACAACTCACTGGGTTACCGCCAAAGGTGGTGATGTGCCCGAGGATGGGATCTGCTTGTATTACTTTCATAATATGTTCGGGAGCTACAAAAGCGCCTAGAGGCAAACCGCCGCCGTAGGCTTTCGCCAAACATATGATATCCGGACAGAAGCCATAGTCAAGGTGCGCAAACCATGGTCCAGTTCTGCCCATGCCGGTTTGAATCTCATCCAAAATCATTAAAGCACCCACTTCTCTACAACGGGCGCGCACTGCCTTAATCCACGAGGGGTCCGCAGGAATATATCCACTACCTGCCTGAATACATTCAATCACAACGCCAGCCGTCTTTGAAGTGATCTGTTCAAGTACAGCGAAATCATTAAAATCAGCCTGCATCGTATCTGGCAGTAGCGGGTAATAACCACCTTTATATTTGTCTGATCCTTGGATGCTTAACGAACCGTGTGTAGATCCGTGGTAGCTGTTTTTAAAACTTATGAACTGGCTTCGACCCGTATATTTCTTGGCAATCTTCAAGGAGGCTTCAATGGCCTCAGTACCACTATTCACGAAGTAAACACGGTCCATACACGGATGGAGCTTCTCTAAAGTTTTCTGGGCCAATTTTGCCTGCGGCCCAATAGCAAATTCACCATAGACCATCACGTGCATGTGCTTTTTAACCTGATCGAGAACGGACGCTACCACCATGGGGTGCCCGTGTCCGAGGTTGGCAACAGAAATCCCTGAGATAAAATCAAGGTACGCCTTGCCTTCAGGGTCGTACAAATAATTGCCTTCTGCACGTTCAATAACTAGCGCGCTGGGAGCGCCAACTACTTGAGCAACATGTTCTAAAAACAAAGATTTGATATTGGCCATAGACCGTCAAAAATACAGGTTTTCCCGAAAGCATAGGTGAAGTTACTCACGTAAAAAACGCTCATCCAGGTCATGTTTTCTGTACGGTATTTACCGTACACCATATTTCAATGTGGCTCTTCATTATTACACAAAAAAAAACCACCCCTTGGGGTGGTTTGTAGGTATTCCTTATCGCATGGGGCGTCCGCCTTCAGCTCCGGGACGTCTCTCCCTATCTCTTGGACGATCCTTGCCTTTCATGCGTTCCATCATTCTACGACCAAACTCTTTTTCAGCCTTCATGAGTTGAAGCATTTTCTTTGCTCCTAAAATGTCAATAAAATCATCGAGGTAAGACTTACGAAGTTCTTCGATAGCAATATGAATATCGGACATCTTATAAATCATCGTTTCTAATTCCTTTTCACTTATTTCTTCATCCTTTTTCAAGCTCATGAAATTTGCCCGTTGCTCTTCGCGCAATTCGTGTTCTTTAGATTGAAGCTCGTTATATACTGGCCAGAAAGCTTGGCTTTCAGCAACAGTCAGTTCTAATTCCTCGGTGATGTAGGCTACTTTGATCGCCTCAATTTTTTCTTTCTTTTTTTCAATCTCGGCACGATCACCTATTTTAGGTTGTGCCATGCCCGCTGCTGTAGAAAGCAAAAGGCCAAAAATTAATGTCTTTTTCATAATTCTAAGTATTCGTAATCTGAGTTATAATAATCGTAATACACATCTGCATCAAGCTCGACATCAGCGAAGTCAAGCGAATCGGGCTCCACAAAGGAGTACATATCCTCTTGCCGAACATAGCCTAGGCTGTACATTTCTGCCAACAACTCTTCCGTCACTTCACTTTCATTTGTTGAGGTATTCGGCCAAAAGAGTACGGCTAAGGCAACCGCGGCTGCGGCACTCATGGACCATCGAACAATACGCATATAATTCGGCTTCGTTGCAACAACAGGGCTCGCGGTCCGGTCCAAGAGATGCTGCTCCGGAATGCGGTGAAGCTTTGCTTTGAGCTCGTTTAACTGAGCATCGCTTGCTTTATATGGTCGTTGTTTATCCATCCGTATGTTAGAGTTCTAGTAATTAAGGAAGGTTTAATTGGCCGATTAATTTTTCTTCCATCTTGTTTTTAGCATGGTGGTAATTTGCCTTAAGTGCACCTATAGAGGTACCCGTGAGTTCGGCAATGTGCCTAAAGCTCAAATCTTGGTAATATCGCAATTCAAAAACCAACTGCTGTTTTTCCGGGAGGCTAATGAGAACTTCTTGGACCTTTGAATTAATCTCATCACTGTCCCATTTTAGCTCGGATGAGCTCTGTGCGGCATAGGCATTTTCTAAATCGGCACTGATATGTCGCTTTTCCTTTTTCAGCTCGTTCAAAGCGGCATTGCGAACAATGGTGTAGCACCAGGTAAATGGATGGCTGCCTCCCTTAAACTTGTGGAGGTTTTTCCAAATATTGATCATTCCTTCTTGCAGAGCGTCCTGGGCCAAAGATTCGCTCTTAAGGATGCCTATAGCACAATAGAGGAGACGCTCGCTGTACTGCTCAACGATCTCAAAAAAAGAAGCCTCCCACTGCTCTTGCAATAGGAGGCTCTTGATATTCTTGGTTTCCTCCATTGTTCTTTAGATGAATGGAAGATACTAAAGGTTTAAGTGAACGATTACTTTCTAGCGATCACCTTTTGTACTGCAGCTACGATGGCATCAGCATTCAATCCGTATTTTTCCATGAGCTGTGCCGGAGTACCACTCTCACCGAAGCTGTCATTAACAGCTACAAATTCTTGAGGAACGGGGTGGTTAGACACTAAAGTCTGTGCAACACTTTCACCCAAACCACCAAAGCGGTTGTGCTCTTCAGCAGTAACTACACATCCTGTTTTTGCTACAGATGCTAGTATGGCTTTCTCGTCCAATGGCTTGATCGTAGCCATGCCTATGACTTCGGCGCTTACGCCTGCAGCTTCGAGTGCTTCAGCAGCTTGCAACGCTTCCCATACAAGGTGTCCAGTGGCAATGATGGTAACGTCCGTGCCTTCTGTTAATACGTCCGCTTTACCAATCTCAAATTTGGCATCAGGAGAGGTGAAATTCGCCACTTTTGGACG
>ERZ1047472.3045-NODE-3045-length-11299-cov-4.953042_pt1 | contig 11299 bp, 10 predicted proteins | sample MGYA00383095_ERZ1047472 | MGnify/ENA primary metagenome ERZ1047472 (study PRJEB29581, sample SAMEA5548365) | metagenome | biome: marine; feature: coastal; material: water | depth 1 m | study: Short-term variability in the microbial, nano- and picoplankton...
CTTGATAATATACTTCAAAACGTCCTCCATCAGCTTGGGTCTTCTGTGCTGTCCAATCTTTAGAAATAAATTCTTGCGTCGTCCAGCACCCCATTTCCAAGACATCTTGCATGTTGTTATCGTGTTTCTCTGACAATATCAGACCATTGGCAGGTACTGAACGAACTAAATGATGGAACTGTTTTTTGATAGCATTAAGATCATCAAAGATATCAGCATGATCAAATTCAAGATTATTGAGTACCAATGTCCGCGGACGATAGTGAACAAACTTAGAGCGCTTATCAAAAAAGGCACTGTCATATTCATCCGCCTCGATAACAAAAAAATTACCTTCACCAATGCGTGCTGATACGCCAAAATTCTCCGGTACACCGCCAATCAAAAAACCGGGTGTATAACCGGCGAATTCTAAAATCCATGCAAGTACACTAGAGGTTGATGTTTTTCCATGCGTACCAGCAACAGCCAATACCCAGCGATCTTTTAATAAATTATCTAAGAGCCATTGTGGCCCAGATGTATAGGGTAGATTTCGATCTAATACATATTCTACTGCAGGATTACCTCGTGACATTGCATTACCGATAATGACCATATCAGGCTCAGGTTCAAATTGCGCAACATCATACCCTTCGGTCAATGTAATACCGAGCCCTTCAAGTTGAGTGCTCATTGGTGGATAGACATTTCGGTCAGACCCCGTCACTGTGTGTCCAAGTGATTTAGCTAGTGCGGCTATTCCACCCATAAAGCTGCCACAGATCCCTAATATATGTACATGCATATCGAATTTCTTTTATGGTAAGTAGGATAATAATCAATATCATACTTTAGCAGATATTAGCCCCATAACCTACCATTAGACGGTTTTGAAATATTAATCTCGGTTAACATCTGCAGTAAATATAGGTACACTAGGAATACAGGGAAAGTACAACAATAATAAAAACCTTTCCGATGGAGTCATGCTCCTCTGTACCCTACATCAACATAAAAAGGTTTTTAACTCATGAAGCGACTCAATTCGCGTCTACAACAAGACGGTGCTCCACTCGAACTCATTCTATTAATTCGAACACTTTTAGCTGGCTGTAAAGAAATCTCTTTTCGTGTTTCTCAAGGTGCTTTAGCCGGTGTATTAGGCTCGACCTTATCTGAAAACGTGCAAGGTGAAACCCAAAAGAAGCTTGATGTTATTTCCAATCAAATCCTCAAAGATACCTTAAGTGAATCAGGGTACGTCAAAGCTATTTCTTCTGAAGAAGAAGATGATGTGGTGCCGTGTAATCCAGAAGGTAAGTATTTGGTGAGTTTTGATCCTTTAGATGGATCTTCTAATACAGAAATCAACTCTTTGATTGGGACGATTTTCTCCATCACTCATGCTCCCCAATGGATGGAGCCTGATGATCCATCCGCATTCCTTCAACCTGGTACACAAATCGTAGCCGCGGGTTATGTCTTGTATGGCCCATCAACGATGCTCGCGATGACCACTGGTCGCGGAACTCACCTGTATACGCTAGATAAAACCCATGGTGGTTTCTTAGTAACAGAAGCCAATTTACAAGTACCTAAAGATACTAGCGAATTTGCGATTAATGCATCGAATCAACGTCATTGGGAACAACCTATCCAAGATTACGTAAGTGATTTACTTCTAGGGACTGATGGTCCGCGCGGTAAAGATTACAATATGCGCTGGGTCGCAGCGATGGTGGGTGATATCCACCGGGTCTTATGTCGTGGTGGCATATTTGCCTATCCATTTGATAAAAGAAATCCCAATAAACCAGGCAAATTACGTCTTCTATATGAAGCCAACCCAATGGCGTTTTTGATGGAACAGGCAGGTGGCTTAGCCTCTACTGGTCAAGGGCGCATTATGGAAGTGATGCCGACAGAGATCCATCAGCGTGTACCTGTGATTATTGGTTCTGCCAATGAGGTAGAAGCATGTTTGGGTTATTACAACGATACTCAAAACAACCAATAAAGCAGGATTGCAACATTATCAGTTGGTTATGTGCCAATATTATCAAGCCGTATATGACGTAAATATGCGGCTTTTTTAGTTTTTACTCAATATTTTTCGTATACTATCTTTTAATCAATATATTATTAAAAATAATTAGAGTCCTACTATGTATCGTTCATTCCACAGTATTCGTTTTTGTCTCAGTTTATGGTTACTCATTGTGACCAGCGCCAGTGCATTAGCTGACACCAGTAAGCCTGCTGAGTTGTATTGGGAAGATATGGTACCCAAAGGTTTTATTGCACCAGAAGTGACTGTCGATCACATGAATAATATGTCACAAGCTGCGCCAAATGCACCGGTACTCGAGGAACTCAACGGTCAATTTGTCAAAATACCTGGGTTTGTGGTCCCCTTAGAAGGCACGGCAGAGCTCACTACTGAATTTTTACTTGTCCCTTATTTTGGTGCTTGTATTCATGTCCCGCCCCCACCTTCAAATCAAATCGTCTACGTGACATTCAAAGACGGAGTCCCTATTGATAATTTATATGATGCCGTTTGGGTCGTTGGTACTTTATCAACCAAAGGCTGGAGTGGCGATATTGCCTCAGTGGGTTATACACTTGAAGGAGTTGAAGTTCAGCCTTACGAGTAAGGCCGAATAAACAATGTGGTACTTATACCGGTATCACTTCCCAAGATAGTAGCTGCGCTCTTTGACTATCATCTATTTTAGCAGAGCGCTGCGTTTGATAATCAAAATGGACTAATGTCGTTGACCCTTTAGCGACGAGTTTATCTTGTTGATGTAGCTCTTGATACACGACAAATGAGCTATTCCCTATTCGCTCAATACCGGTTGTGACAGTGACATCATGTCCGTAATGAATTTGCGCGACAAAATCGACTGTGAAACTAGCAACGATTAATGGCCAATTAGCCAAATCCAGCTCAGGGGTAAACACTTTAAAAATAGGTTCTCGCGCCGTTTCAAACCACTGCGGCACTACCGTGTTATTCACATGCCGCAGCGCATCTGTCTCATAAAACCGAATTTTAAATGTTTCCGTTAACATCATCTATCCTTGCAGCATCGGCTTCAAGAAGCGTCCAGTATGAGATATCGCCACCTCGGCAACTTCTTCAGGGGTTCCTTGGGCAATAATTTGTCCACCGCCAGAGCCACCTTCAGGTCCCAAATCAACAATCCAATCGGCTGTTTTAATAACATCCAAATTATGCTCAATAACCACCATAGTGTTACCCGCATCACGCAGTTTGGTTAACACTTCCAATAACTGTTTAATATCATGAAAATGCAGACCGGTCGTAGGCTCATCTAAGATATACAATGTTTGACCTGTATCTCGTTTAGATAGCTCTTTGGCTAATTTAACCCGTTGTGCTTCCCCTCCCGATAGCGTCGTCGCCGCTTGGCCTAAACAAATATAAGATAAGCCCACATCCATCAACGTCTGTAACTTACGGTTAATTGCAGGAATGGCGTCAAAGAAATCTCGGGCATCTTCCACCGTCATTTCGAGGATTTCATGAATATTTTTACCTTTATAACGAATTTCTAAGGTCTCGCGATTGTACCGTTTTCCTTTACACACATCGCAGGGCACATAGACATCTGGTAAAAAGTGCATTTCCACCTTAATCATCCCATCACCTTGACACGCCTCACAACGACCGCCTTTTACGTTAAAGCTAAATCTGCCGGGCTTATAACCGCGTGAACGCGCTTCTTGCGTGCCTGCAAACATTTCACGGATAGGCGTAAAAATACCAGCATACGTTGCAGGATTGGAACGTGGAGTGCGACCAATTGGGCTTTGGTCAATATCCACCACTTTATCTAATAATTCTAACCCTTTCATTGTTTTATATGGCGCTGGTTCACCCAAAGTGGCGTTATTCAGTTCTTTTTGGGCAATTTTATAAAACGTATCGTTAATCAATGTCGATTTGCCCGAACCAGAGACACCGGTCACGCAGGTCATTACTCCTGTTGGAATTTTCAAAGTGACATCTTGGAGGTTATTGCCAGTTGCACCAGTAAGCTCTAGCCATTGCTTATTTTTCGCTTTATTACGCTTCTTAGGAATGGCAATCCCTTCACGGCCAGATAAATACTTACCCGTCAATGAATCAGGCGAGTTTTTAATATCTTCCATCGTGCCTTGCGCAATAATCTGACCACCATGTACACCGGCCCCTGGACCAATATCCACAATATAATCGGCTTCACGGATCGCGTCCTCATCGTGCTCCACCACGATCACAGTATTACCCAAATCACGTAAATGCCGCAACGTTTGCAATAAGCGCTCATTATCACGTTGATGCAAACCGATCGATGGCTCATCAAGAACGTACATGACCCCCACCAAACCGGCACCAATTTGACTAGCTAATCTAATGCGTTGTGCTTCGCCGCCCGATAAAGTATCAGCGCTTCGTTCTAACGATAGATAGTTCAAACCCACATTGACTAAGAAGTTTAAGCGGTCTTGAATTTCTTTTAAGATCTTCTCGGCAATCGCTGCGCGCTGGCCAGTTAACGCCAAATTTTTAAAAAAGGCGAGCGAATCGGCAATCGACATGGTCGCCACCGTTGGCAGATTCGTCTTTTCAATAAATACATTTCGAGCTTCTAGACGCAAACGCGAACCGGCACAAGTAGAACAAGGTTGCTGAGCTAAGTATTTAGATAACTCATCACGGACCGTATTGGATTCGGTATCTTTGTAACGGCGCTCCATATTTGGGATGATCCCTTCAAATGGATGCTTACGTTGCATAATATCGCCACGTTCATTTATATATTTAAAGCTAATACTTTTACCCTTCGACCCGTTTAGAACAATGTCTTGAGATTTTTTATCAAGTTCATTAAAGGGGGTATTCAAGTCAAATTCATAATGCTCAGCCACCGCTTGCAGCATTTGAAAATAATAATAACTGCGTTTATCCCAACCGCGAATCGCGCCACCCGACAAACTCAACTCATCATTACTCACCACGCGCAGAGGATCAAAAAATTGTCTAGTACCGAGTCCGTCACATGTTTGACATGCCCCTGCTGGGTTATTGAACGAGAACATCCGTGGTTCAAGTTCGCTGATTGAATAGCCACAGTGCGGACAGGCAAAATTTGCCGAGAAAATAATCTCATCAGCAGCCGCGTCATCCATATATGCGACTTTCGCATTTCCGCCAGAAAGCCCTAACGCCGTCTCAAAAGACTCAGCCAATCGAAGCTGTAAATCATCGCGTACTTTAAACCGGTCAACGACCACTTCAATCGTATGTTTTTTATGTAAATCAAGTGTCGGAGGATCGGATAGATCACAAACTTCACCATCAATACGAGCGCGAATAAACCCTTGTGCAGAAAGTCCCTCTAAGGTTTTTAAATGCTCACCTTTACGGTCTTGAACGACAGGCGCTAGTAACATTAACTTAGTCCCTTCCGGCATCGCCAACACTCGATCCACCATTTGGGATATGGTCTGAGCATCAAGTGGCACATCATGTTCAGGACAGCGAGGCACACCAACACGAGCAAATAACAAACGCAAGTAATCGTATATTTCAGTAATGGTCCCGACGGTTGAACGCGGATTGTGAGAAGTGGATTTTTGTTCAATAGAAATCGCCGGTGATAAACCTTCAATGTGGTCAACATCGGGTTTTTCCATCATAGATAAAAATTGTCTAGCATAGGCGGATAAAGATTCAACGTAACGACGTTGACCTTCAGCATACAAAGTATCAAAGGCGAGTGAGGATTTACCTGAACCAGAAAGACCGGTAATAACGACTAATTTATCGCGCGGTAAATCTAAGGAAATGTTTTTAAGGTTGTGCGTACGCGCACCACGAACTTCTATTTTATCCATGCAACCGTTTCAATATGCAAAACCTGTAGTATGACAGAATCGTTTGAGATTACGACATAATAAGGTGATTAAAATTAATAAATACAATACGCATTTTTGGCGGTTTTGATCATAAACCCTTTTTGGCACTTTTGCTTTGCAGGTCATAGATTTTACTTCGTGAAAAATATGCTAAACTGCGTGTCTTTTTTAATAATGAAAAGTAGTCATATCTGTGAACGCTACGGAATTTCGCGCGGCTTTAACCCTCGCAGCCATTTATATTCTTAGAATGCTGGGCCTATTCATGGTCGTGCCAGTATTAGCGATCTTGGCACGTGATTTTCCCGACTATTCTCCATTATTAGTTGGCTTAGCGATTGGTGGCTATGGACTAACCCAAGCCCTACTGCAAATACCAATGGGTATGCTGTCTGATAAAATTGGCCGTAAACCGGTTATTATTGGTGGCCTATTATGCTTTGCATTAGGAAGCTTAGTGGCCGGTCTGGCTTCAGATATGACATGGTTAATTATTGGTCGAGTACTGCAAGGAGCAGGAGCCATTGCTGGCGCGGTTATGGCGCTTGCTGCCGATGTGACGCGTGAATCACAGCGCACCAAGGTGATGGCGATTATCGGTGTGTCGATTGGCTTATCTTTTTATTTAGCGCTGATTTTGGGCCCCATTATTTCAGGTCTGTATGGCTTAAGTGGGATCTTTTTTATCACTGTCTTGCTTAGTATTACTGGCATTGGATTGGTCCTATTTTTAGTGCCTAACGCCACTAATGTAGCCCCAAGTGCCGATACTTTGCCACGTTTTAGCCAATTACGTGTATTACTGACTCATCCTCAGCTGCGTCTGTTAAACATCAGTGTTTGCGTATTACATATGATGATTACTATTTTATTTGTACAACTACCTCAAATGTTAAGTGCCACAGGCATTGCTCTAGCACAACAATGGACGTGGTATTTACCTGTTTTGCTGATATCTATCGTCGGATTATTAGGATTAATGCGTGTCGCTAAAATTCATCCTAAATTAGTCATGCAAATCAGCATTATTGCAATGACACTGTGTTTCATTGGTTTTGGATGGGAGAGTGAACACTCATTAGAGCTCTGGCAGTTATATGCTTTCGCTATATTATTTTTCATTGGGTTTAATTATTTAGAGGCCAATATTCCAGCATTAGTATCGAGTATCGCACCGGCCGGTAGCAAAGGAAGTGCCATGGGTATCTATGCCAGCTTTCAATTTTTTGGTGCTTTTTTAGGCGGCACTATTTCTGGCCTCCTGATCAGTTCATTTTCGGAAAATACGCTCTATACTACGTGTTCAGTGATTGGGATATTGTGGCTAGTAATTATTTCATTTTTAAGCCACCATGAACGCCTAAAACGCGTTACACTTAATCTCAAAGACACACGATATTCAGTTGCCGAAGTGGCAGAACGTTTACAGGCAATTGCTGGAATAAAAGATATCACTGTCGTTGAGGACGAGCGAGCAGCTTATTTAAAAGTTGATCCGCACACATTCGATTTAACGTTAGCTCAACAAGCAGTGCAATAATAACGAGGTATAACATGGCAACAAAAGGTGTTAATAAAGTAATTATAGTGGGTAATTTAGGCAACGATCCTGAAGTTAAAAATTTACCTAATGGTGGTGTTGTGGCTAATCTAAGTGTCGCCACGAGCGAAAGCTGGAAAGACCAACAAGGACAACCGCAAGAGCGTACTGAATGGCATCGTATTACTATGTATCGTCGTTTAGCTGAGATTGCAGGCGAATACTTAAAGAAAGGCTCTAAGGTATACCTCGAAGGCAAATTACAAACGCGTAAATGGCAAGATCAACAAGGTAATGACCGTTACACGACGGAGATTATTGCTGATCAAATGCAAATGCTAGATTCCCGTGGTCAAGGCGGTATGGGTGGTGGCAACCAAGGCGGTGGATATAATCAGCCCCAATCAAATTATGGTGGCCAAAACCAGGCTCCACAAGCAACTGGTGGGTATAATAAACCTCAACAAGCACCAGTTCAGGCACCTAGCACACCGGCTCCTCAAGAACCAAACTTTGAATACGATGACGATATTCCGTTTTAATTTCTAAGGAAGCAACCGTTTCTAACAATTAAAAACAGCCAGATATCACATTTCTTGATGATATCTGGCTGTTTTATATCAATTACACTTAAAAAAGTATGCATTAAAGTGAAACATATCATAAAATGCTTGTCAGATATTAAGACCCTTAATAATTACAGAATAAAGGCTTGTCATGTTTAAAAAGCTGCGTGGTTTATTTTCAAATGATTTATCCATCGATTTAGGTACCGCTAATACACTGATTTATGTCAAAGACCAAGGCATTGTACTTAACGAACCTTCCGTTGTTGCGATTAGAGAAGAACGAGCTGGCGCACCTAAAAGTGTTGCCGCCGTGGGTAGTGATGCAAAGAAGATGCTTGGCCGAACCCCCGGTAATATTAAAGCTATTCGTCCAATGAAAGATGGGGTTATCGCTGACTTTAATGTAACAGAAAAAATGTTGCAGCATTTTATCAAACAAGTTCATGATAATAACTTTCTACGTCCCTCACCACGTGTTCTCGTGTGCGTCCCTTGTGGTTCAACCCAAGTCGAACGTCGAGCTATTAAAGAATCTGCCGAAGGCGCTGGGGCACGCGACGTATATTTGATTGATGAACCAATGGCGGCTGCTATTGGTGCAGGATTACCAGTATCAGAACCGACCGGATCTATGGTGGTAGATATTGGTGGTGGTACTACTGAAGTTGCGATTATTTCACTCAACGGTGTTGTGTATTCATCATCTGTACGTATCGGTGGTGACAAATTTGACGAAGCCATCATTAACTACGTCCGCCGTAATTTTGGTTCATTAATCGGTGAAGCGACAGCAGAGCGTATCAAACATGAAATTGGTGCGGCTTATCCTGGTGAAGATGTCCAAGAAATAGAAGTCCGTGGTCGTAATTTAGCTGAAGGTGTCCCACGCAGTTTTGTACTCAATAGCAATGAAATCCTAGAAGCACTTCAAGAGCCACTCACTGGCATTGTTTCTGCGGTAATGGTAGCACTTGAGCAATCTCCCCCGGAACTCGCTTCGGATATTTCTGAACACGGTATGGTCTTAACTGGTGGTGGTGCATTGTTACGTGACTTAGATCGTTTACTGATGGAAGAGACCGGAATCCCTGTCGTGATTGCTGATGATCCGCTTACCTGTGTCGCTCGTGGAGGTGGTAAAGCATTTGATCTCATCGACCATCACGGCGGCGACTTATTCTCTCCAGAATAAAGAGTAAAGGCAACGATGGGTTGCCTTTTTTATTATGAAACCGATATTCAACCGTGGTCCCACTTTAGAATCCCGATTATTCATTGTAGTCGTGCTTTCTCTCGGCTTGCTTATCTCTGACGGCCTTTATGGCGTTTTCAAACCTTTACGCAGCTTACTTACCACGCTCGTCTCCCCAGTGCAATATATCGCGAGCTTACCTGCAGTATTTCTCGATGCTAGTACCGATAGAATTATTTCCCAAGAGCAACTTATCACAGAGAATGAAGCGTTAATCCAACAACTTGTTATCCTGCAAGCAGATAATCAACGATATCAAAGTTTACAAGCTGAAAATGAACAGCTCCGTAAATTACTTGATGCCCCGATCCAAACGAATTTGCCCAAAAAAGTCGCCGAACTGATGGCTGTGGATAATAATCCTTACTCCTTGCAGGTACTCATTAACAAAGGCAGTATTAACGGTGTATTTAATACCCAGCCGGTTATAGATGACCAAGGTGTCGTGGGTCAAATTGTCGATGTTGCGCAAACGACCTCTCGCGTATTACTGGTTTCTGATTTATCTCATGCCATTCCTGTGCGTATCTTACGTAATAATTTACGCCTTATCGCAAACGGCAGTGGTGAACTGAATCTCTTAAATATCAAACATGTACCTCATAGTGCCGATGTAGCCGAAGGTGATATTTTAATTACATCTGGACTGGGCAATGTCTTCCCAGAAGGGTATCCAGTAGCGGTGATTTCACAAATTAAACGTGATGAAGGTCGCCCTTTTGCTATGGTTAAAGCCACTCCTTTGGCCCGGTTAGATAGACTTCGTTATCTGCTACTCTTAGGTCAACAAGAGATGCCATTGGCACCATTAAGTGCAACGGAAAACAGAGTGATTAAAGGGGATTTAAATGAATAAACGCTACGTTATTTATTTGTCCATATTCATCGCTTTAGTACTCGAAGTAATACCGATGCCTTTAGACGTAGCCATGTATAGACCTGACTGGCTATTATTAGTATTAGTGTATTGGAATATCGCCTTACCACAGCGAGTCAACCTCGGTTTAGCGTTTGCTTGCGGAGTCATATTAGATATTTTACTGGGTTACAGTTTAGGCCTGAACAGCTTAGCATTAGTGGTGGTCATTTATATTTCCTCATTACATTACCAACGATTACGTAATTATTCGGTGTGGCAGCAAATGGTCTTACTTGGCCTTTTAACCGCGTTATACAACTTAATCATCTTTTGGTTACAACATTGGCTGACTAATGTGTATTTCCAATTCAGTTATTTTTGGCCAATCGTCACCACTGTCTTTTTATGGCCTTGGTTATTTTGGATATTACGTAAAATACGTCGTCAGATGGGTTTATCATGACTCAACTTTACCAGCAATATCATCCACTAGTGCTTGCCTCTGCCTCACCACGTCGTGTTGAACTGTTAGGTCAATTAGGGGTCGATTTTGACCAAATCCCAGCTGATATTGATGAAGCGGTGCTACATGATGAAAAAGCGCATGATTATGTCCAAAGAGTCGCTAGAGAAAAAGCCTGTGTAATAGCAGGTTCTCATAGCGATAAATATATTCTCGGGAGTGATACGAGTATTCATATCGATGGCCAAATCTTAGGTAAACCATCCGATAAAGTGCATTTTACAGAAATGATGAACCTATTATCAGGTCAGTCCCATGAAGTTATCACGGCAATATGTGTCGCGACTCTAATCAATACTAAGATGAAAATTACTGAAAGTGTAGTGACTTCAACCGTTACCTTTGCAACAGTATCAACTCAACAAATAGAAGCTTACTGGGAAACAGGTGAACCGCTTGGTAAAGCCGGTGGTTATGCGATTCAAGGGATGGGTGGCCAATTTGTGACGCATATTGATGGTAGCTACAGTGGTATTGTTGGCTTACCATTAGCCCAAACCGTATTATGCTTACAAGATGCTGGCGTGATATCGTCTTAAGTCAAGGATTATAAGAATATGAGTGCTGAGTTATTAATCAACGTTACCCCATCTGAGTCTAGAGTCGCATTAATCGATAATGGTATTTTGCAAGAAATTCATAT
>ERZ1047472.3049-NODE-3049-length-11294-cov-7.237032_pt1 | contig 11294 bp, 10 predicted proteins | sample MGYA00383095_ERZ1047472 | MGnify/ENA primary metagenome ERZ1047472 (study PRJEB29581, sample SAMEA5548365) | metagenome | biome: marine; feature: coastal; material: water | depth 1 m | study: Short-term variability in the microbial, nano- and picoplankton...
CGTTTTTCAACGCACGCCTTCCTCCATCGACGTGCGAAATAACGCGGAAACGGATCCGGAGTGGGCGGCCAACCTGACACCCGGTTGGCAACAGGAACGCATGGACAACTTCAATATCTTAGTCAGCGGCGGCGATCAGGAAGTGGATCTGATCAACGATGGTTGGACAGATATCTTCCGTAATCTCACTGGCATTGCGGCCAAGCTGGCCAGTCGCAAGCTGGGCCGTCGTCTGACCGGCGCCGAACGCGCGGAACTGATGGAGCTGTCCGATTACAAGAAGATGAACTTCATTCGAGCCCGGGCTGAAGAAGTAGTTAAGGATCCCGCCGTAGCCGAGAGTCTAAAACCCTGGTACCGGCAATTCTGCAAGCGCCCCTGTTTTCACGACGAATACTTAGACACCTATAACCGCGACAATGTCACCTTGGTGGATACTCAAGGCAAGGGAGTGGATTCACTCACCCAAACTGGGGTTCAGGTAGGCGACACACACTATGAAGTCGATTGCTTAATCTTTGCCACCGGCTTCGAAGTTGGCACTACTTTTACCCGCCGCGCCGGGTACGACGTCGTGGGTAGAGAGGGCCAAACCTTGAGCGAGCATTGGCGTGATGGTTTGCGAACCTTCCATGGCCTAACCAGTCGTGGTTTCCCGAACTGCTTCTTTCTCGGTTTCACCCAAACCGCAGTGACCGTGAACGTGCCTCATGCCCTGAACGAACAAGCCAAGCACCTAGCCTATGTGCTCAGCGAGGCCCGAGGGCGCGGCAAGCCCACAGTGGAAGCCTCTCAATCAGCGGAGCAAGACTATGTGGACCTGATACGTCAGTCGTCGAATACGGGAGCACGTTTTTACAGAGAGTGCACACCCGGTTACTACAACAGCGAAGGAAAGACTGGCAACGCCAGCGGCTTCTTTTCAGACATGTTCGGTGCTGGTCCCATCAAGTTCTTTCGCATGCTTGATGAGTGGCGCAAGGATGGGAATATGACAGGCATGGAGCTTCGGTAAAACGGCCAAACTGTCAGGCCAAATCCATGCCCGGGTTGATTCGCTGTCGATACGAATCTAAAGAGGCTCTCCATCGCTTCGGTTGAGCCGCCATTGAACCGAGGCACCAGGCGTGACATCTATGATGTCCTCGAAACACAGGGCATGCTTCAAGGAGAAGTCACCGCTGCTATCCGCTGGATATACCTCGCTGACCATATGCAAAACCATGCGATGAGGCCCGGGCACCGGGCCATTCGGTGCATCAAAATGAAAGCGACCGGCATTCGCACTGGTCAGCCGCACTCTTATCATGGGAGATTGTTGTCCCTGGGGTATGAAACTAAGCAAACCTAGAGCGATTGGCTCACCGTCCAGCAACACCTGACCCTCAAAGGTGCACCGCTCTCCGCTTCTGTTCTGATCGTGCAGAAAGCCGTGACGCTGCAACCAACTCAACAGCAAACTTCCCCAGGGGCTAACTTGGCTATCCTGCTCGTTGGCCCCGCGATTTAGGCCTAGGCCGTGATCCCCGTGATTAAAAATGTGCAGTTCCGCAGGCACCCGGGCTTTTAACAACGCGTCGTAGAGCAAGGTGGCCTGACTGGCTGGAACCACTGAGTCCTCATGGGTATGCATGATAAATGTTGGCGGAGTTTTCGAATCCACCAAGGTATCCATCGGCCAGTACTCATCAGCCTTGCGCCCCCGAACAGAGCCATTAGTCACCGCATACACGGGCACCAAAAAGTTTGGCCTGCTATCTAAGTCGTCGACAGCGTCATTGGGCTCTTCTCGGGTATCAGCCGACAGCCCAGTGGCCAGGGTCAGGTGTCCTCCAGCGGAAAATCCGAGCATACCAAGGCGATTGGGGTCCAACCCCCAGTCTGACGACCGATGGCGCACCAAGCGCACGGCTCGCTTGCCATCGCGCAATGACACCGAGGAATGGTGTTTCGGTCCCAACCGATAGCGCAAGACAAAGGCATGGACGCCTGCTTTGTTTAACCACTGGGCCACCTGCAAACCCTCGTGATCACTGGCCAAGGTTCGATAACCACCCCCGGGGCAAACAATAACACCGGCGCCATTGGCGTTAGATGCAAGGTGAATGGTCAGCTGAGGTATTTGCTCCGGAGCCAGTCCTTGCACAGCCTCCCACAGCGGCAACACTTCAAGGTGTTTGATGGAAGAGGTTTTAAACATCGGCTATCCCTACAGCAAGGACTTGGGTCACCGGTAGTTTACATGCCGGCACTTCACGAACGGTAGCATCAAGAAGCGAGACCTTGTACTTGTGGCAAACTGCGTCATCTCCTCGATCAACCATAAGGAACGGAAGACCACATGATATACAACAACGTTATCCTCAAAGCTCGAGATAGTGGAAACATTGAAACACTTAAAAAGCTGCTGACCGCCCAAGCAGAAGCATCACTAACTGAACAAGGCTGTGAACGCTTTGAGGTCTATCATTCGGAGAGTGAACCGGAAGTATTTATCTTGGTTGAGTGGTGGGCGACCCAAAAAGACTTGGACGCTCACCGGAGCGCCCCGCACTTTGTGAACCGTTATCTGCCCGAGGTTGTTCCGCTGGTTGAAAGAAATCCACATCCAAGCCAGCGGTTGGTGTAAAACTAGACCTGTCTGAGCAACCGAGCGCACCTGTCAGCGGATAGCTTTGACCACCCGTAATCGTAGCCCCTCACCATTGCTCTGCCAGAGAGATCATCTACCACCCGTTGCGGGATCGCAAAGGCGGCCTAAACACCTAGGTCCCGGATGGAGAGATAGTGCCTGTGCCGGTAGTGACAGGTCCTACTGGATCGAGACGATTAACGACTGGTGCACTGGGTCCATCATCATCGGACTCGACAATCAAGGCGATGCCAAGAACACCTAGAGCCACAGCTGAGCCGATATTGATACCGCCGGCAGCTTCAACAACGCCACCTTCGGTTTCATTACCCTCATCCTCGGCAAACACACTGGACGAAGCGAAGATCAACAGTGTTGCAGCGGCGCCGGCGGTCATTTTTTTTAACATACTCATATTCGTCCCCTATAAACCCTATAAAGCGGGTGGTTACTTCTTCTCAGCAAGCCAAAGCCTCTTGGCAAACCAAATCTACTCTTTGGAAGCCCAGGCGCATCTGTTAAACGTTTAGGCCCTTTCCGGTGTGCCCTATGCTTTTTGTGCCCTGTGCTTTTTGTGTCCCAAGACCTGTCTTTCATATCTCAGTTCTATGGAGCCTGAATCTCTGAACACTCACCGCGATCAAGAGTTGCCTTCATAGAACAGATACTCGATTAATCAAGGCACCCCAGATACGTGCGCTTTATATCCAGCCAGCGCGGGGCTTCCTTGCCCGTTCCGATAAGCTGTCTATTTAAGTGGATAAGCGGTGGGCTAGGTGGCTAAAAAGTAAACAGAAGAGGTTGGCTGACCGACAGAGCCTTCGGCCAGCATGCATCGTACAAACTGAGGCTTAGTGGCTGTAGAGACTGGGATTGGCCAACATGTAAGCAGCTCCATGCACTTCGTTGATAGCGGCGTTTTCACCAAACAATCGCTGCTTTTGGCCGCCATAGTTTTCCCGATTAGCGGCCAGTGGGGCCAACTGAGCGGCTCGTTCCTGAGCTGACGTTACCAAGCTCTCGACATCACAGGCGTGCTCTACAAAACCAGCGGCATTGGCCGCAGTACCGGTCCAGCGCTTTGCCAGTTGAACCGTTTCAAAAAAGACCGAGGCTGGTAGTTTGTGTTTGAACAACGCGAGTTCTGGGCTAGGAATACTCAATCCAATCTGGAGTTCGTTAGCACACATAAATCCGCGATCAGCACGCATGAATCGAACGTCGTGGCACAGCGCGGCCATAAAGCCCGCACCAAAAGCGTGACCGTTTACCGCGCAAACGGTAGGTACTGGAAAAGTCATAATGCGGCTCATAAGGCCCATGAATTCTGGGCCAAAAGCCGCCCTGTCACCGGCTTCAGGGTGGGCAGTAGGATCTTGTACCCAGTCCAGATCTAGACCATTCGAGAAGAATTTTTCACTTGCTGAGGTGGTTACCAGAGCCGCCGGGCCTTGGGATGCCTCCACCTCGTTAAGCGCTTCATCTATGGCGCGGACAAAGGTTGTGTTCCAACGATTTTCCCCAGCGTTCAATGTCATGGTGAAAACGTCGCCTTGGCGGTCTAAATCAATCATCGTATTCCCTTGGTTATTTTTGATGCCTTTACAAGTCTGGCGAGTATTACCCTTGGGTGCAATTGCGACAGCGATTGTGTTTACTCGCAAACGTCGCTTAGCCGAGGTATTCAAGGCACACTTGTTACCTTCGCCGATGCCGGGATAGATGACGCCCTGCTAACTGCGGCTTAACACAGCCAGGGGATTAAGCGCCTATGAGTCAAGACGAACACCCACTGCAAAGCACAACTATTACAGAGTCCAACGTTCCGCTACTGGAGGGCTTAACCACTACCAGAGCTATCAGACGATATCGGGACGAGCCAATTCCCGAGGCGCATCTGCGCGACATGCTGTTTGCAGCCACCCGAGCGCCGAGCGGTTCTAACCGCCAACCGTTTCGATTTATTGTTCTGACTGACAGCGCCAATGCTCACAAAGCGAAAAGTCTGATCGCCGGTTCGGCGCAAGAGATCTGGGCGCAAAAAGAGCAAAACGACGGCTACAGCAAAGGCTCTGGGGCTGATCCAAACTCCCCAAAGTCTCGCATGGCCAACACCATGCGCAGCTACGTAGACAATTTCGCCACGGTACCGGCCTTGATTCTACCCTGCTTGGTGCGCTACCGAGCGGCAGATCCTATGGAGGGAGCATCCGTTTATCCGGCCGTGCAAAACCTTCTCCTTGCCGCTAGGGCACTTGGCTACGGCGGAGTGATCACGGGCTTCCATCGCCCAGTAGAGAAAGAACTGAAGTCTTTGCTTGGTATTCCAGAAGACATATTCATAGCCAGTACAGTCACCTTGGGCAAACCTCAAGGCAACCACGGCCCGGTTCGTCGCAGGCCTATAAAGGAACTAGTTTTTGCGGACGCTTGGGAGCACAGCCCCGCTTGGGCAGTGGATCCACCCGGAACCCGCTTCACCAGCGCAGGGCCGCCAAAAAATAAAACCTAGATTCAAATCCACACGCTTTAGCGGGGAAATATGAGCCTTTGTCATCGATAGTCCCCGCATTTTGGAGGAAACCATGCTGACCATTTACCATGTCCCGGGCACCCGAGGCGTTCGCGCCATCTGGCTCTGCGAGGAACTAGGCCTTCCCTATGCCGTGGAACCTGTAGATTTCAGCCCGGAATTCCGCAGCAGTGCCCAATGGCGAGCGTTGAATCCCGTAGGCAAAGTCCCGGTGCTTCGTGACACCAACAAAGGCGACTTTGTGATGTTCGAATCCGGCGCCATGGTCCAGTACCTCTTGGACCGTTACGGCAACGGCCAGCTTCAGCCCCTTGCAGGAACACCAGAGCACGCTCTCTATCTGCAATGGAGTTGGTTCGCCGAAGCCACCTTTGCCCGGCCGCTTGGGGAAGTCGTCAATCACAGCCGAGAATTTCCCGGAGATCAAAAAATCGGTGCTGTAGTGGCCGAGATGCTGAGCCGAGGGCGTGTTTGTGCCGAAGCTGTAGGCACCGCTATCGGCGATCAGCCCTTTATTCTTGGTGACAATTTCAGCGCCGCCGACATCATGCTTGGCTATACCCTTATGCTTGCTGAGCGGTTTCTACCAGAGGGCCTGCCTGCTACCGTAGAGCCTTATTGGCAGCGCCTTGCCGCGCGCCCGGCCTTTCAAAAATCCGTGAGTTGAAGCCATGCAACCCAAATCATCCGCCAATGCATCAACTAAGCTAGCCAAAAGCGCAGCCGATACCCGTCAGCGCCAGGCTACCAATCTGAGCTCGACCCCAGCCCATTGGATGCCATTTACCGCTAACCGCCAATTTCACAAGGACCCTAGGGTCATCGTGTCTGCCGAGCAAAATCATTTCATCAGCCAAGACGGGCGCCGAGTGTTTGATTCACTCTCGGGGCTTTGGTGCTGCGGCTACGGACACAACCGACCAGAGATTTCTGCCGCTATTACCGATCAGCTTCAGGTCATGGACTACGCACCGTCTTTTCAGTACACCCACCCGGGAGCCACCGCGTTAGCGGAAAGGCTAACTGAGATGGCGCCGGGCGACCTGAATCATGTGCTGTTCACCAACTCGGGTTCTGAATGCGCGGATACCTCCCTGAAGTTGGCTCGAGCTTACTGGCGCAGCAAGGGACAACCGACCAAGACCCGCTTTATTTCCCGACACAAGGGATACCACGGTGTTAATTTTGCCGGTACCAGCCTGGGTGGCATTGGTGCCAACCGAAAGCTCTTTGGTCAGTTAGGCGATGCCGATCATCTACCTCATACACTGCAGCCTGAGTTAGCCTTTACCCGAGGCCAAGCAGAGACAGGGGCCGAGTTGGCTGATCATCTGAAGCAGCTGATTATGCTGCACGATGCCTCCAATATTGCTGCGGTTATTGTTGAACCCATGTCAGGGTCTGCCGGGGTCATCGTACCCCCCAAGGGATATTTGCAGCGGCTGCGAGATATCTGTGATGAAAACGATATCTTGCTGATCTTTGACGAAGTCATTACTGGCTTCGGCCGGGTAGGCGCACCCTTTGGCGCCGACGCCTTCGGGGTTGAACCAGACATGATGAATATCGCCAAGGGGCTGACTAATGGGGCCATCCCAATGGGTGCTGTACTGACATCTTCCCAGATTTACGACTGTCTGATGAACGTGGACCAGCCCGAACATATGATCGAGCTGCCCCACGGATACACCTACAGCGCACATCCGGTGGCTTGTGCCGCTGCTCTGGCCGCACTAGATGTATTCCAACAGGATCACATGGTGGCAAAATCTCAGGCGCTGATTCCTGTGCTAGAGGAGACCCTTCACGGTCTCAAGGGACACCCACTGATTACCGACATTCGTAACTTTGGTCTGGCAGGTGCTCTGCAAATTGCCCCCCGGAACGGCGACCCGGTGGTAAGACCCTTTGAGTTGGGGGTGAAATGCTGGGAGTTGGGGCTGTATGTGCGCTGGGGCGGCGATACCCTGCAATTTGGGCCGCCCTTCACGGCATCGCCGGAAGACGTTAGATCCATTGCGCCTATCGTGGCCGAGGCTCTCGATCACATTGCCTAGTAGATAATGGCAGTTCCCAATCAGGCCTGTTCTTATTGAAAACGAATGCCTAACATCAAGGACGTAAGCTAGGAACCGCATAAGGGGGACATAGGGAACCCGTGTGGGACAACAGAGTGAAAACCCACCAAGGTCGAAGATTGATATTAATACCTTTGTGGCCCCTAGCGCAGGCATTGCAAATGCCACATCAGTTAAGCCATGAGTCGATTCCAGGTCGGCTCTGTCCCTGCAATTAAACAGATAGAGGAAACACCATGCGGATTCTCAGTGCATTACTAGCCAGCCTGCTACTTCTGGGCTGCACCGATAATCAGCCTTCGGCCACAACCGAGACCTCGGCACCGGAACAAAGTGATGGGTCAGCGATGACCACCCAACCGAGCCTGTCTGACGTTTTAGCAGCGCAACCCGAACAAACACAAGCGCGATACGTACACCGCCACCCTGCACAAACTCTTGAGTTTTTTGGCATTGAACCCGGCATGACAGTGATGGAAGCCCTACCCGGAGGCGGTTGGTACAGCAAAATTCTGCTGCCTTATCTGGGTGACGAAGGTGCTTTGATCGGTGCGAACTACACCACCTCCATGCGGCGCCTGTTCGGCTTCTACACCGAAGAACAACTCCAGCAAGGCGAGACTTGGACCACAGACTGGCCAGCGAAAGCCGCGGCTTGGACACAGGAAGCAAATACGCCGGTTTCTGGCTTTATCTTTGGCAGCCTGCCCCAAAACATGACGGAAAGCGCCGATGCAGTGATGTTCATCCGCGCGTTGCACAATTTGGCGCGCTTCGAAGATCAGGGCGGTTTCCTCACGGCAGCTCTCAACGATGCCTATAACATCCTCAAGCCCGGAGGCGTCGTTGGAGTAGTTCAGCACGCTATTGCTGAAACCGCACCGGATGACTGGGCTAAGGGCAATCGTGGATACTTAAAGCAAAGCTTCGTGATCGCGCAAATGGAGCAAGCCGGCTTCATCTTCGAAGAAGCGTCAGCCATCAACGCCAACCCTAAGGATCAACCGCAGGATGGTGACGTAGTCTGGCGTTTACCGCCGGTCTTAAGTGGCAGCAAGGACAATCCCGATCAAGCAGCCATGATGCAGACCATTGGCGAGTCAAATCGCATGACCCTAAGGTTTCGAAAGCCAAGCGCCAGCTAAGCCTTGCAGTCAATACGGAATGGATAGTCCTTGACAGAAATCAGTGCCATTTGGCTCACCCTTAAACTTGCCGCTATCACTACCGCTGTACTGCTGGTGCTGGCAACGCCGCTGGCCTGGTGGCTGGCGCACAGTTCCAGTCGAGTGCGGCCACTGATTGAGGCGCTAACAGCCATGCCGTTGGTCATGCCGCCAACGGTTTTGGGCTTTTACCTTCTGGTTCTTTTCAGTCCTGACAATGCCCTTGGCGGCTCCTGGCTTGCACTGACCGGTACTACCTTGGCCTTTTCCTTCTACGGTTTGGTTTTTGCGTCGCTGATCTACTCGCTGCCATTTATGGTGCAGCCGCTTACTGCGGCCTTCACACAGCTTGGCCGAGGCCCCATGGAGGCAGCTGCCTCGTTGGGCGCCAGCCCCATGGACGCATGGCTAACCACCATCTTGCCCATGGCTCGTAACGGTTACCTCACCGCTGGAGTGCTGACCTTTGCACACACCGTTGGCGAGTTCGGCATTGTTTTGATGGTGGGCGGCAACCTTGCTGGCGAGACTCGGGTTATTTCTATCGCCATTTATGAAAGTGTCGAGACATTAAATTATCAGGAAGCCTACATTCTCTCTGGGGGGCTCATGGCATTTTCCTTTGTTGTCCTCCTAGGCGTTTACCAATTTAATCGGCAGTTCGCTATGAGCCTGACACCCCGGGGCATGCGCTAATGCTGAGCTTGGATATTCAGGCCCAAACTGGCGACTTGACCCTAAACGTCGCAACCAGCATCGGCGACGGTGTCACCGCACTATTCGGGCCAAGCGGTTGCGGCAAAACCACGTTGCTGCGAGCCATTGCTGGCCTTATGCCTAGTGAAGGCACGATTCGCTGCAATAACGTCGTCTGGCAGAGCACAGGAACCTTCATGCCCCTGCACCAGCGCCGTGTGGGCTACGTCTTTCAGGACGATCGATTGTTTCCTCATCTGACCGTTGCGGGCAATCTGCAATACGGTTTTCGTCGAGCCAAGGCCGCAGGCCTATCTATCGGCTTGGAGCTTCAAGAAGTGGTAGCACGTTTTGATCTGGAACCCTTACTGCAGCGATATCCGAACACTCTGTCCGGCGGCGAGTCACGGCGGGTCAACATTGCCCGAAGCCTGTGCAGTCAGCCCCAACTCCTATTGCTGGACGAGCCCCTCACTGGATTAGACGCGCAGCGCAAAGCCGATATCATTCCCTATCTGGCAACTGTGGCAAAAGACCTCAGCATCCCCACCGTTTACGTAAGCCATATCAACGACGAAATCGCTCAGCTATGCGACAACATGCTGGTGATGACTGCTGGCACTTTGATCGATGAAGGCCCAACCGGCGAGGTGCTAGGTCGCCTGTGGCGAGCCTCAGGACCGGACCAGAGTTACGGCGACCCGGGCAGCCTGCTGGAAGCCAGCGTAATGCACTTCGATGAAGCCAATGCCATGGTTCACCTAAACGTTGCCGGCCAAGAACTGCAAGTAATCAGCCCAACTGAGCCTCAAACCCAAGACCTTCGTTTGTTCCTAGCAGCGGCGGATGTGGCCCTAAGCTTGGATCAGCCGGGTCGGATGAGCATACGCAATGTGCTGACTGGAGCCATTGTTGGCATTCGTCAATTGACTGGCGCGAAGATTGGGCTAGTGGCCATCGACATCGATCTTGATGCTGAGAATCACGGCCAAGATAAAGGCAATGATCATAAAATTGTCGCCCATATCTCTGCAGCCGCCTGCAACGACCTAGGCCTCGCCCGAGGCATGCCGGTTTATGCCCTGATCAAAAGCGCCAAGCTCACGACGCCTTTCGCTTAGACCGCTCATATTGGAGGAAGCGTGTCGGAACCTCGGCTGGGCCTACAATTTGGGCGTGGCAAAGTGAGAGTCCTCAGTACCAATCCATCAGGATTATGCACTGACCCAAATCAGCCGAAAGATTGCGTTTGCTCTGCAACCTAGCCGTTGTTGTCCCGCCAATTGCCATGAAAACCATAGGGCACCCTATGATCGAGCATGGCCTTAGCCAGTGGACCTTGAGCAAGATTTTGAGCATCTAGCATCATCAAATGGCTGGCAGCCCGGTTAGCGTCATAGACATAGGCCAGCAAAAAACCATCGCCCTCGGGCGCACTACTGGAACGCGGAACGAAGATAGGTTCGCTAGTGGCACACCCCTCACCTACATCATAGGAGTCGAGCTTCCCGGTCTGGTGGTCTATCGCGGCGACCACGTTGAATCCACCAACTTTTTCAGGCGGTTGAGTGTCGCCTGCAAAATAACCGTATCGGTAGGGTAAGCCCGCAAATCGTTCATCCAGCCTTGGGAACTCACAGACCAGGTCATTCAGTTGTTCTACCTTATATTGGTCTGTTTGCGCATTTAGGTCAAAGGTCCAGCGCACGAGTTTTGCCAGTGCCTTTTTAGGGTCACCAGGCGTGCCGTCTACCGCCGGAAATAGCGGTGCTTCGGGATACTCACATACGTCGCAAATAATCTTGCCATCAGCGGTACTGAAAGCGTTCATGGGGTGGAACACATAACTCGCCTCGCCACGAAACCATTGCAGATCCTGTACAGAGCCGTTTCGGGGCATCACGCCAATATGTACCCCTTTTTCGGGTTCCCAGGCATAGACCGGGCCGCCTTTGAACGCCCGCTCCAAACTGCCGGTCAAAGGCATAATCGGAAAAACTACATGATCTTTCGTCACCACAAAATCATGAACCATCGCCGCATAGGGAGCCTCAAAGGACTCGCTGCGAAGCAACGTTCCCGCTTTGTCCACGACACTAAACGTCATATGAGGAGAAATCGTGCCACTGGCGTTATAACCGAAAAACAGCATTTCGCCGTTTTCCGGGTCGATCTTGGGATGAGCCGTC
>ERZ1047472.3052-NODE-3052-length-11286-cov-4.651500_pt1 | contig 11286 bp, 6 predicted proteins | sample MGYA00383095_ERZ1047472 | MGnify/ENA primary metagenome ERZ1047472 (study PRJEB29581, sample SAMEA5548365) | metagenome | biome: marine; feature: coastal; material: water | depth 1 m | study: Short-term variability in the microbial, nano- and picoplankton...
AGGGTTTTGAAAAACGTTATCGAGGTCAAGCCGCTGAGCCAGCGGGGAAACAGCGAGAGACTCTCCTCATAGCGTGGCAGCTCTTCAAGGCCGTCGAAAAGCTGGCGCGGGGCATGGGTCATAACACAGAGGGGGCGGCCGAGACCAATCAGATCGGCAGCGCCGCTCTCCAGGGCCTGTAACATCACAGCGCGGCGCCGGAAGCCGCCGGTAACCATCAGCGGAATAGAGACTTTGGCGCGCATCGCCTGGGCAAACTCAATAAAGTAAGCCTCGCGCATCTGAGTTGACGAGGCGGACTTGGGAAGCTGTTGCGGCTCCTCTTCTTCGATGCCGGCAAGGCCCAACAGTTTTGGCTGCTCGTAGGTGCCGCCGGAGATTTCAATCAGGTCGACACCGGCTTCCTGGAGCCACTGGGCTACCTGCAGGCTCTCCTCAAAGGCAAAACCACCCTTCTGGAAATCCGCACTGTTGAGCTTTACCGCGACCGGAAACGCTGCACCCACCGCCTGGCGAACCGCTGCCACGCAGTCGAGAAGCGCCCGCGCCCGATTGACCAGAGAACCGCCATACTGATCCGAACGCTGGTTGCTGCGTGGACTCAAAAACTGGGAGAGCAGATAGCCGTGGGCGGCATGGATTTGCACACCGCTAAAGCCCGCCTCTTTTAATGCACCGGCACAGACACCAAAGCGGCGCACAATCTCTTCAATTTCATCCGCGGTCAGGGCCACCGGTTGACCAAACTGGCCTCCGGGCAATCCGAGTTTTACCGCCGATGGCGCTTTCGGCTGTGGATTAATGATCTTCTGTGTCTGGCGCCCGGCATGGCTGATCTGCCCCCAGAACTGGTTGCCATTGCGGGTTGCTGCCGCTGCCCAGCGGGCTAGCGCGGCCTGCATTTTCGCATCAGCTGGTCGATCGACAATCACATTGCCGGGCCGTTCAAGATGCTGCCGATCTACCTGGATATTACCGGAGAGTAATAGTCCAGCACCGCCATCGCTCCACTCGCCATAGAGCCTCTCCAGTTCCGCAGTAGGCAGGCCATCGGCACTGGCCAAGCCCTCGGTCATCGCTGCCTTGGCCAGGCGGTTGGGGATTTCGGCACCACAGGGTAGGGTTAAAGAGTTTTCAAGAAGCGACATGGGAAGATCCAGTATTTTTATTATTTATCCCATAATAGGCCAATGCTATAGTCTGTAGCTATTAATATTAGCCACTCAAATAATAAGCGAGCTTAAGGGGATATCTGTGCTTGAAATTCCAGTCTGGCAACAGGTCACCAGGCAACAGTTTGACCAAGAAATTGTTCCACTGAATAAACCGGCGCTGCTGAAATCGCTGTTTGATAACTGGCCGGCAGTGCAAGCTGGAAAGCAGTCCCCTCGCGCCATTGTCGACTACTTAACGCCAATGGACAGTCAGGGCAGTGTCTCAGCGGTAGTCGGCAACCCCGAGATCAAGGGACGCTTTTTCTACGGCGACGATCTGCAGACCATGAATTTTTCCCGCGCATCGACGACCTTGAGTTCAGCCCTTGAACAGCTGTTAAAGTTGATCGACCAGCCCGATCCCCACGCCATTGCACTGCAGGCCATCTCTATTCGCGATGCACTGCAGGGTTTTGAACAGCAGAACGCCCAGCCACTGCTGGACAACTCTATTGCGCCAACTCTGTGGCTGGGCAATCGCGCAACAGTCGCGCCGCACTATGATATCCATGACAATATTGCCGCCGTGGTTGCCGGCCGCAGACGCTTCACCCTGTTCCCGCCGGGACAGACCAACAATCTCTATCCGGGACCTGCGCTGAGTACACCGGCCGGGGTGCCGGTGAGTATGGTGGATATCTGCCAGCCGGATCTCGAGCAGTTTCCCAACTACGCCCAGGCGCAGGCCGCTGCCCAGCAGGCGGTGCTCGAGCCGGGGGATGCTATCTATATTCCAGCCCTGTGGTGGCACGGGGTCGAATCTCTGGAGGGGCTGAATTTACTGGTGAATTACTGGTGGGGTGGCCAGCCAGAGGGGACTCCCTCAGCCAATGACAGCATGATGCACAGCATGTTGAGTATCGCCAGGCTGAGCCCAGAAAAACGCGAGGCCTGGCGCCAGTATTTTAACTACTTTGTCTTCCAGACCGCCGAGGATCCTCAACGGCACTTGCCGGCAAACCTTAAAGATCTACTGACGGATCTCGATGAACAACAGGAAAAGACCCTGCGCGAGTTCTTGGCTAAACGCCTACTCTAGTAACCAATCGCTTTACTGCCTTTTCTACATAGCAGGCGCTTTGCAGTAGCTGTTGATAAATTTCTGGTGGCTGGGCAGCTGGCCGACAAGGTGATCTACAGATGATTTTATGCTGTGCATAAAGGCTTTAAGTTCATCGTCACTCATCATATCGACAATCGGGTGGTACTGTTCCGGAACCAGCCCCTGACCAAGCATCACCTGGGTCCAAGAGTTTTCGGCGAACAGATCACCCACCTTGTGGAAGACACTGCCGGTGCGCTTAAACATATCAATGCGGTGCTGCAGGGTTTCGGGTATCTGCATGGTTTTGCAGTGACGCCAGAAGGCGGTGTCCTGGCGCTGGGTGACATGGTAGTGGAGCACAATAAAGTCACGTATAAACAGGAACTCGTCGCTCATCTGCTGATTAAATTCGCTGACATAGGATTGATTGATGCCGTCGAAAGGAAACATTCTCAGCAGGCGTAATACGCCGCTCTGCACCATATGAATACTGGTGGATTCCAGTGGCTCGACAAAACCGCAGGCGAGACCCAGGGCAATACAGTTTTTATTCCAGTGCTGCTTGCGCTGACCGGTGCGAAATTTGATTACCCGCGGGTCGGTCAAAACCTCACCCTCGATGTTATTGAGCAGGGTCTGGGTGGCTTCATCGTCAGAGATATACTTACTGCAGAACACATGACCGTTGCCAACCCGCGACTGCAGAGGGATACGCCACTGCCAACCGGCGTCTCGGGCAATCGATCTGGTATAGGGAATCGGCTCTCTCACCGAGCGGGTCTGCACGGCGATTGCGCTGTCACAGGGCAACCACTGGGACCAGTCATCATACTCGGTCTTCAGAGTTTCACTGATCAACAGGCCGCGGAAGCCACTGCAGTCGATAAACAGGTCGCCTTCGACTTTTTGTCCGGAGGCTAGCTGGACATGTTCTATATAGCCACTTTCACTATTGGTGCCGACCTCGACAATCTTTCCCTCAATACGCTTGGCACCATGCTGCTCGGCGATCTTGCGCATAAATTTGGCGTAGAGGCTGGCATCCATATGGTAGGCATAGTTGAGCCCGTCAGGCTTAAACACAGCAAATTTGTTGGCTTTAGCGGCCATTAACTCGGTGCAGTACTCGCCGAAGTCAGCCTTAATGCCCTGCTGCCGGGCCTTTAACCAGAAGTGTACAAACCCCGCTGCCCAGCAGTCTTTACCGGTAAAGCCAAAGGAGTGAATATAGTCTTTGCCGACATCCTTCCAGTTTTCAAAGGAGATCCCCAACTTGAAGGTTCCCTGAACTGCGGCCATAAACTCAGACTCATCAATTTTGAGTAATTGGTGCAGGGTGATAAGGGTGGGAATAGTCGCTTCACCAACGCCAACCGTGCCAATTTCATCGGATTCAATCAGCGAGATATCGAGGTTTTTACCCAGCAGTTTCGCCACGGATGCGGCGGCCACCCAACCGGCAGTACCACCACCGACAATAACCACTTTGCGTACTTTTTGAATTGTCAAAATAGTCTCTCCGATACTCTCTTGAGTACTCTCTGGATTATTCTCTTAAATAGTCACTTCAATAAAAGCTAGCGCCTAAATTTACTCAGCAAAAGCTGCTGAATTTGCTTGGCCGTTGCCTCGTCGAGGGGATTAAGTACACCTCTGGCCTGCTCGGGAATATGCTGATAATGCTCTTCCCGGGCATCAAAGACGTAATGGTCAAATATCTCACGCCAGGCGGCACGCTGCTCAGCAGGCAGATCGCGTATTCCCATAATGCCGTGCTGCAAAACGTTGACCGGCGTACCCATATAAGCCGGCGTATTGCGCCACCAATAATTGATCAATATATTCATATCATCCAGCGACTCAACATGATGCCACCACATACTGGGAATCAAGATTGCATCGCCGGGTTCAAGCTCGACCACCTGCGCAGCTTTTAGGGCCTCGCGAAATTTCGGGTAGGCTTCATAGTCCGGATTGGCAAAGTCGACCAGGCTAATAGACTGGCCCGCCGGGGTAAAATCGATCGGCCCGACATAAAGATTTTCCAACTGCTCTGGCGGAAACAGGGTAAAGCGTCTGCGTCCAGCCACGCAACAGGCGATATTGGTTGGAAAATCGTAGTGGGCCGCTATACGGCTGCGATTGCCAATCCAGATACTCACCAGAGGGTCCTGCCCATCGATAACCAGGTCATTATCCCGACGAAATTCCGGCAGCCAGTGATCGACCATGGTCGAGCCGACATAAAGCGTGGGAGGCTGCTCCTCTGCGCTGTACTGGCGAAGATTGTCAAACACTTCCGGCAGCGGCAACCTGATCCTGTCGAAATTAAAATCACTCAGGTCGTGGTTATAAAAAATTCGCCCCTCAATCTCCGGCTCGCCTCTATAGGCGGTCAGTGGCTGGCCACTGTCAAACTGTAATAGATACGACTCAGCTTCAGCAGAGGATTGCAGTGCGGCACACACTATCGGCCAGTTCGTAGTCAGCCCACGCAACACCAGGGGCTCGTTGGATAAGAGAATATCTTCGCCGAGGCTGTCTGGGCGACAACAGTCAATTTCTCTCACGTGGCGGCTAATCTCTAACACTGTTTAATCACTCTGTAATCGTTGATCTGGGCTAACTAGCCTGCCAACTAGGTTAAAGTGGCGTTTTTCTTGGCGATCAGATCTGTCACCCGTGAAAACGAGGCGACGACCATATAGATCGCCTGCAGAAAACCCTGTTGGTGTAGTTGACCCAGTATCTCTGGCTGCAGGCTGGCAAGCTTTTCTTCATTGATGGTGTAGAAACCCTCGAGCCTGTTATTCGATCCATCCTTAAGCGTGATGTCGAGATTAAAGGCCTCGAGCAGGTCATTTTCAAGCAGTGCGGCAATAAACACTTTGTTCTGCTCGTGGCCACTGTGCATCGTTTGCAGATTTTGCATTGCTCTCTGCAGGTATTCACTGGGTTCACCGTTGCCATTAAACAGCGCCTCACCTTCAGTTTCACTGAGGCGGGGACTATCCATATTGATAGAGACTACGGGCGTCTTTTCAGCGCTTTCGTCATCCGCCGATTTCTGGAAGCCAATCAGGAACGGATTTCTTTCGACCATCAGCGGCAGGTAGCTAGCATCCCAACTCTTGCCGCTGAGAAAGAGATTTTCATCGCGCTGGAACCCAAACAGCCCCAACGGATAAAATTGCCCGGATTCACCATCTTTAGCAAAGAAGATCGGGTAGTTGGACTGGATATCTCTAAACTCAAAGGGGAAGATCATGGTATGCATCGAGTTGTCGCCATAGGCGGCACCCCGCTCAGTAATCACCTTTAACTTGGCATGGGCTGTCGGACTTAGAAGTGAATAGTTACTCATCTTGAAACCTTGTATTAAATTACTGTAAATAAAACTACGGAATTTTTAGCCACTGTTGCGCTTAGATTTTCTGCAATCCATAGGTATTGATCTTATTGATTAATTCGCGGTTAGTCGGCATTGCCGCATGTAATTGCTGCCGCTGTTTAGTGTTTTTTTGGAACAGCTCTGCGGCGGCCTTGCGTCCTGCCAGATCTGAACGGCGAATCGTTGTGCTCGGCGCAGTTTCAAAGTTCATGCCGTAGAGAACATACTGAAAACTGGCCGATGGAAACATTTCATCGATATGGTTGGTATCCCGATGCCATGGCCCCTGATATTTCCACAGCGCCATCAACTCCTTGAGGCTGTCGGGAATACTCTCTGGATCGAGATGATCTCGCCAGTACTGATCCTGACGACGATTCAAAATATAGTGAAGCTTGAGGAAATCGATAATGCGATCCCAGCGGTAGAGGAATTTTTGGTTAAAGCGCCTGGCGACTATATCCATCATCTCGCGATTGGCTGGCAGCTGTTCGGCAATCATATTCGATGACAGCTCGACCAGAATCAGCGCCGAGGCCTCAAGCGGCTCAATAAATCCTGCCGACATACCTACGGCAACACAGTTTTTATGCCAGAACTCGGCGCGATGGCCGGGATCGAAATTAATTTTGCGTGGTTCAGCATCTGCTGCCGCCTGAGCACCCGCCGTCTGCTCTATATACCGTAGTAGTTCATCGGTCGCCTTGTCTTGACTGTTATGGGCACTGGAGTAGACATGCCCGGTACCCCTTCTGGAGGGCAGGCCAATATCCCAGATCCATCCCGCCGTCTGTGCTGTCGACAGGGTGCAGGATGCAATTGGATCGTCAGAATTAACATAGGGAACCTGGGCGGCCAGGGCAGTATCGTTAAACAGATACTGTTTTTTGCTGCGCAGTGGCACTTTGTAATGCTCACCCAGCAGCAGGGCTCTGGAGCCACTACAGTCAATAAATAGATCCCCTTCCACGTCACCAACGGCATCAGTAGTAATCGAAGCAATATCACCATTTTCGGCGGAGTTAACCGCAATTACATTGGCTTTCACATGTTTTACACCCAATGTCTCTACACAGTGCTTGCGCAAAAACTCGGCAAATTTTGCCGCATCCAAGTGATAGCCATAGTTGACACTACAGGCGTATTCCGGGGTGGAAATCTGTTTTGGCGCGCGCGAATCCGCGAATAGAACGCTCTGCGGTGATACGGCATGATCGAATCTGGGCCGACCCTCGCTTAAAGCCTGCCAATGAGGGGCAAGATTGGTATCGTTATAGTTTTGCGGCGCTGTAAAGGGATGGGTGTAGTTATCATTTTCACCGGTGGTCCAACCGGAAAATTCAGTGCCCTGCTTAAAGCTGGCACTGCACTCGCGAATAAAATCGGTTTCCGATAAGCCCATTTTTTTCAGTGTGGTGCGCATGGATGGCCAGGTACCCTCGCCAACGCCGATGGTTTTAATATCCGGGGACTCGACCAGAGTAAGCTGAAAGTGATTGTCCTCAGCCTGATCAGAATCTCGGGAAATAGCGTGCTCGGCAGCGATCACACCAGCGCTTAACCAGCCGGCCGTTCCTCCGCCCACAATAACAAGTCGACTTATTTTTTTACTCATATTGTTCAGTTTTTTTGTTAGGTCTTTTATTAGATGTTAGGGCTACTTCAGAGCAGTCTTGTAAAGATTCTTTGAACCTAGAATAACGCGAAGATTCAATGGCCACAATATTTTACCAGGCTCTAACAGTTCAGCATAAGAGGTTATCCCCTTGCTGAATTACTGAAAGAAAGAAGCCGCTTAACAAGTTAAGCGGCTTCGGTTTTCATCTTACTTTTTACCTAATATTACTGATCTAAGGGTTAACTTAGAACTTGTAGCGAGCACCGAAGTTATAGCGCGCGCCACCCTGGTATACACCCAGAACCTGGCTTTCGATACGACCGTAGTTTCTAGGAATAGACTCAGTAACATTGAGACCTTCAACAAATACCGTGAAGTTCTCATCAAACTCATAGCTTAGGTTAAAGTCCCACTGACCATAGGCTCTGGTATTAGTTGGGTTGGTATAAGTACCCTGAGGCTGACCAACACCGGCGAGGAAATCATCTCTCCAGTTATAGGCCACTCGCGCCTGCAGTCCATCCTTATCATAGAAGCCGATCAAGTTTGCAGAATCGCTAAGACCATTGATAACAAACTGCGCACCAGAGTTTTGAGTGTTGTCATAACCAATATTGGCATCTGCCATGGTGTAGTTAACAATTACGCCATAACCGCTATCTGAGAAGTTATGCTGAATAGCGAATTCCCAGCCATCAACACTCGCATCATTCATATTGACATCGGTTTTAACATCGATAGGCACCAGCGGATCGCCATCAACACCATTAATGGTGACAACGCCGTCTTCTACGCTCCACTCTGGGGAAGGCGCTCGATTGTCTCTAATCCAGTCGAATACTTCAGCTTCGGTAGTTTTACCATCAACCGCAGCATCAGCTACAGCCTGTAACCAGAAATCACCCAGAGCTGGATGAGGCAGACTCCAACGCTCAGACTGACGTTCTTCACCATTGGCAATAAAGTCAACTACATCTTTCTTGAAATAACCAAGAGACACATAGCTGCCTTCACCGTAATACCATTCAGCAGAGAGATCATAGTTAGTTGACTCAATTGGCTTAAGACCTGGGTTACCACCGGCAGCGGTTGTTCCACCACTGTTTTGCAGGCCTTTAAAACTCAAGCCACCAAGAGTAGTACCACCCTTAATCTGCGCATAATTTGGACGCGTCACTGTCTTGCTCACCGATGCGCGCAGAACCATGTCGTCAGTTACCGAGATATCGAAATCCAGATTTGGTAACAGCATATCGTAAGCACCAACTTCATCAACACTCTGTGGCTCTGTTGCGCTGATCATAAATTCGTTGGCAGCGTTGGTCCAGGTAACCCCTTCATACTTGGGGACAATACCGGCAGAGGCAATTTCGGTCTCTTCATAACGCAGGCCAGCACGGAGATTAATCGGCATCGCATTAAACTCTGTGGCGTGATTTACTTGGAAATAGGCCGCTTTGGTCTCTTCAGTGGTCTGCAAGTCACTATCCCAAGCAACATTTTTACCTGAAATATCACAGTAGGCCGTACCACATTCACCAAAGGTGCTTTGCTGTGATGAATTCGGTGTATATCGGCCCGAGGCAATATTAGTTTCAGCAATTTCAATTAGATCTTCAAGATTTGCAGTAAAGAACTCAGTCTGTTGACGCTCATCATCGAAGTTGGCAATACCATCGAGCTGACTGGCGATATCTCTTCTCACCAACACATCAACCAGGTCACCCTCGATATCAGTAATACCACCCCAGGTACCACTCTCAACAAGTGCGCCCACGGAACGGTTGCTGACTTCATTTATTTCGACACCGAAGTCAATGCTGGTAGACTCGGAGAAATCAAATGTACCCAACAATCGAGTTGCTTCAATCTCCATATCAGACCGGCCATTACCAAACTGGCTACCGGTGATGATCATATCTTCTTTATACAGGGGACGTGCTGAACCATCTTCAAGTGTGCCCAGGTCTATATCAAGTACGCCCATTTCACCGCCAAAATGGCCAGTGGTCTTAAGACGGTTAAAACTTGACATTGTGATGCTTCCAGAACGGGGATCCATACTTCCTGCTGTGGAAGTAGAGCTATGATAATCAAGCTCAAGCACGAGACTGTCAGTAGCCTGCCACTCAATATTCAGACCTGCTGAATTAGACTTGTTTCTGTCTTTGCTGTACCCGGTACCCATCGCGTAGTCAGTAACACCTTTCTCTTCTTCGGCGTAGAACAGGGGCGTAGCATTGCCATCGATAACTGTATTCCAGCTCGAGGTGCGGTCTCTGTTACCACCGTTGAACCAAGAAGAAAGGTCGCTGTAACGGCCTTCAACAATCATTGAGCTGTAGACATAGTCAACAGTAGCGGTAATCGTTTCTGTTGGGGCCCACTGGACATTCAACATGCCGTTAACGCGGTCTGACTCGAAGTTTGCAAGCGAGTAAGCCATGCTCTGCGGCTTGGATACCAAGGTATCCTCTGGCAGGTTTACAATATTGAGATGACCGGCATCGCCGATTCTGCGGGTCCATTCCGACTTAGTAGGAACAGTTGTATTCCATCCACCCACAGTAGCTGATGCCTGACCGCCCTTGCGATTCTGCGCAACTGCACTCAAAGAAACGCCCAGCGTGTCATTGAGGAATGTGTTTGAGAAGATACCTGAGAATTCGGGAGTAAGCTCTTCATCGCCCAAGGTTATAGATGAATCGGCAACCAATTTAACGCCTGCGCTGGCCTTAAAACCAGGGTTCTCAAGAGGACGAGATGTGACAATATTAATCGAAGAACCGATACCACCAGTTGGAACATTAGCCTGACCGGTCTTATAGACTTCTACCGCAGAGATACCTTCGGAGGCCAAATCGGCAAAATCGAATGATCGGTCGGTGCCATTGTGCGTAGGCATTTGACGGCCGTTAAGCGTCACCAGGTTGTACTCAGGACCAAAACCACGAACAGTAACCTGGTTACCTTCACCGTTTGAGCGGCTGATAGAAACACCAGTAATACGCTGCAGGGACTCCGCAAGGTTGGTGTCCGGGAATTTACCCATATCTTCTGCTGTAATAGCGTCAACTACACCGGCTGAATCTCTTTTAATATCCATATTCGCCTTCAAACTTGCACGAAGACCGCCCTCGACGACAACTTCCTGAATTACAGCGCCATCGTCGGCAAATGCAGGTGCACCAGCGCCGATCAACGCCAAAGCAATGCTGCTAGAGAGAACATTTTTCTTCAAAAACATCGATTTATACCCCCAAGGTAAAAATAATTATTGTTATGACTTTTTTTATTATGCCTACGGCAGAATTTTTTAAAAAATACGCTTAATACTACCCCAAGCCGCCCAACAAACTCACTTAATTTGAGGTTAATGGGAAATTTATGCGACGAATGAGGCTAATTACGGGGTTGATGGAACCCTTTGACTATAATAATCGGGTATTCAGCGGACGAAGGATGACCTAATGACCCGGCAACAAGCACAAAACACCGCTCAACCAATCTGGCAACCCTCAAGGCAAAAGACAAACGCAACTAATATGCAGCGCTTCACCGAGCAGCTGCAGGACAAATATAAGCTTGTATTTAAGGATTATCAGCAACTGCACCAGTGGTCGGTCGAGCAACCGCAACTGTTTTGGGACCAGATATGGCACTTCTGCGATATTCAATCATCAACGCCATTTGAGCAGGTTTTGCAGAATCACAGCGATTTTCCCGGCGCCAAATGGTTTAGTGGCGCGCGTCTCAACTATGCCGAAAATGCCCTGCGCAACCGCAGTGACAAAACCGCACTTATCTCAAGACTGGAAAATGGCACACGGCAGACCATGAGTTATGCCGCACTCTATCGACAAGTGGCGCAGTGCGCAGCAGCACTTAGGCGATCCGGTGTAGTATGCGGCGATCGCGTAGCCGGCTTTATGCCCAATATCCCGCAAACTGTGGTGGCCATGCTGGCTACCGCCAGCATTGGGGCAATCTGGTCATCCTGCTCACCGGACTTTGGTAT
>ERZ1047472.3053-NODE-3053-length-11285-cov-11.284773_pt1 | contig 11285 bp, 9 predicted proteins | sample MGYA00383095_ERZ1047472 | MGnify/ENA primary metagenome ERZ1047472 (study PRJEB29581, sample SAMEA5548365) | metagenome | biome: marine; feature: coastal; material: water | depth 1 m | study: Short-term variability in the microbial, nano- and picoplankton...
CAGGTGCCGGAAAAGGAACGCAAGCAGAGGTATTAAAAGTAAAATATCAATTGGTGCACATCTCTACAGGTGATGTATTTAGATACAACATAAAAAATCAAACACAATTAGGTGCACTTGCCAAGTCCTACATGGACAAAGGTCATCTAGTGCCAGATGGTGTAACCATTAAGATGCTTAACGCAGAGGTAGAGAAAAATCCTGATGCCAATGGTTTTGTTTTTGATGGGTTTCCAAGAACAGCGGCTCAAGCAGAGGCCCTTGCCACATTAATGGAAGAAAAATCAAGTCAAATCAATGCAATGGTTGCTCTTGAGGTGGATGATGAGGTCTTGGTAGGCAGGTTACTGGAAAGAGGTAAAACTAGTGGTCGCGCCGATGATGCAGATGAGGCTATTATTAGAGAACGTGTTGCAGAGTATTACCGCAAAACAGATATTTTAAAAGACTTTTATAAAGCTCAGGATAAATATTTTGGTGTAAATGGCGTCGGAAATATCCAAGAGATCACAGCTCGTTTGAGCGAAGTATTTGATAGATTATAACAAGCGTAAGCTTAAAAAAAATTCTTACCCGAGTAAGAAAAAAGTATGACTGAAGGAAATTTTGTAGACTACGTAAAAGTTCATGTAACCTCTGGTAAAGGAGGGCAAGGGAGTGCGCATTTGCGACGTGAAAAATTTATCCCAAAAGGAGGTCCAGATGGTGGAGATGGAGGACGTGGAGGTCATATCATATTAAAGGCCAATAGTAACCTATGGACACTACACCATTTAAAATTTAAGCGCCATTTCAAAGCCGGGTATGGCGGTGCTGGAAGTAAGCAAACAAGTACGGGCGCAGATGGAGAGGACATTTACATTGAGGTGCCTTTAGGTACAGTGGTTATAAATACAGAAACTGGAGAAAGATTAAAAGAGCTTCTACAGCACGATGATGAGCTTATTCTTGCAAAAGGAGGTATGGGAGGACTTGGGAACAACCATTTTAAGTCTTCTACCAATCAAACCCCTCGGTATGCTCAACCAGGAATGGATGGAGAGGAAGGAGCCTTCACCCTAGAGATGAAGGTACTTGCAGATGTTGGCTTGGTAGGATTTCCAAATGCAGGAAAATCTACATTGCTGTCTGTAATTACTGCCGCAAAACCAAAAATTGCCAATTATGAGTTTACTACCCTAAAGCCAAATTTGGGTATTGTAGCATACCGCGATCATAGAACTTTTGTAATGGCAGATATTCCTGGAATTATAGAAGGAGCTGCAGAAGGAAAAGGACTTGGGCATTATTTCTTGCGTCACATAGAACGAAACTCGACTTTGCTTTTTTTAATACCTGCAGATGCCGATGATATTAGAAAACAATACGATATTCTTCTTGATGAATTAAAACGGTATAATCCAGAATTATTAGATAAAGATAAGTTGGTTGCCATCTCAAAAAGTGACATGCTAGATGATGAGCTAAAGGTAGAAATGAAGCAGGCCTTAGACAAAGATTTTGAAGGCATCCCTTATTTGTTTTTTAGCTCAATGGCTCAACAAGGTTTAATGGAATTAAAAGACACGCTTTGGGCCATGCTCAACCAAACTAGTGTGCACTAATTAAAGAAAAACATCTGTTATCCTTGAAAGGTAAGCAGACTAAAATAAACTATACTTTATTTTAACACTCCATAATATTATCTCATGAGAGGGCTACTTTTTGCGCTATTGTTTCCGTTTTTTTTGCTAAGCCAAACAAACTTTGAGCTTGCACAGAACTACTATCTGCAAGGAAATAGTACCAAAGCCACACCTCTTTTTGAAAAGCACCTTAACCAGTATCCTGAAGATCTTGCCACCCTTGAGTATTTAGGGGATATAGCAGGAGAAGCCCAACAGTGGGACTCTGCAATGATGTATTATAAAGCCCTTGTTGATAATGATATTTCTAATGCCAATTACCACTATAAATATGGCGGTGTACTGGGTATGAAAGCGCTGTCTGTAAATAAATTTAGTGCTGCCTTTTACATTAGTGATGTTAAAACGCATTTTAAAAAGGCGGCAACACTAGACCCTACTCACATACAAGTGAGAGAGGCCCTTGTAGAGTTGTACATGCAATTGCCAGCCATTATTGGGGGTAGTGAAGCCACGGCGCTTTTTTATGCCAATGAGCTTGCCCAGCTATCCCCAGAAAAAGGCTACCTAGCCAAAGGGTATATTGCTGGTTATACTGGTGATATTGAAGCCGCAGAGCAGTTTTACAAAAAAGCTATTGCACAGCAAGGATCTTTAAAGAGTATCTCCAAACTCGTTGAATTTTATAAAAACGCCAACCAAATAAACAAAGCATTAGAAGTGTTAAAACAAAATCTGGCCCTTGATGGCCAGCCTAACGAATTGAATTACCAAATTGGCGCGCTTGCTGCAAACTATAATTTAGAACCGCAGTTGGCTATTACATATTTAAAAACCTATTTAGAGAACTATTCTACAAAAGACAATACATCTGAGCAATGGGCATATCTTAGGTTAGCCCAAGTATATAAAAATACTGGAGATAAAACCAAGGCGCTTTTTTGGATAGATAATGCCCTTACCCTAGCTCCAGGGTTTAAGCAGGCAGCTAAAGAAAAGATATTAATACAGCAGCTTTAAAATAATTTTATTTCTGAATTGATGTTAAAGGTTATCTTTCTATTTTTGGAATAAGTGAGTAACACTAGTGTACAGATAACGATATAAATTTTTTAATTTAGATGAGAATCCATTTCATAGCCATTGGCGGTAGTGCCATGCACAATTTAGCCATAGCATTACATAACAAAGGAGAACAGGTAACGGGAAGCGATGACGAGATTTTTGATCCTTCTAGGTCAAGATTGGCAGCCAAAGGTTTACTTCCCGAGCACTATGGTTGGTTTGAAGATAAAATATCGCCAGATATTGATGCTGTTATTTTGGGGATGCATGCCAAATTAGATAATATAGAACTACTAAGAGCTAAAGAACTTGGGCTTACCATTTATAGTTATCCAGAGTTTTTATATGAACAATCCAAAAACAAAACCCGCGTAGTTATTGGAGGATCTCATGGTAAAACAACCATTACTTCTATGATTTTGCATGTAATGCATTATCATGACAAAGAAGTAGATTATATGGTAGGAGCACAACTAGAGGGCTTTGATACCATGGTGCACCTTACAAAAGAAAATGATTTTATTGTCCTAGAAGGAGATGAGTATCTGTCTTCTGCCATAGATAGACGTCCAAAATTTCATTTATACAAACCCAATATTGCTTTGTTGAGTGGTATTGCCTGGGATCACATCAACGTATTTCCAACCTTTGACAACTATGTGGAGCAATTCCGTATTTTTCTTTCTCAGATTACTCATGGTGGCGCCATAGTTTACAATCAAGAAGACATAGAGGTTAAACAAGTTGTGGAGGCAACCCAAAATCAAATTAAAAAGTATCCCTACAAAACACCTAAGTATAGTGTTGAGAATGGTGATACCCTTCTAGATACACAAGATGGAGCAATGCCCATCGAGGTGTTTGGAAAACATAATTTAAATAACCTGGAGGGGGCTCGTTGGATTTGCCAACTTATGGGTGTTCAACAAGAAGATTTTTATGAGGCAATTGCTACCTTTTCTGGAGCAAGCAAGCGCTTAGAAAAAATTGCACAAGGACCTACAAGCATAGCATATAAGGATTTTGCACATTCACCAAGTAAAGTAAGAGCAACCACTCAGGCCCTAAAAAATCAGTATCCTGAGCGTAGTTTACTAGCATGTTTAGAATTGCATACCTACAGTAGTCTAAATCCAGAATTTCTCTCTGAATATAAAGGTGCCCTTGATAATGCAGATAAGGCAGTGGTATTTTACTCACCAAAGGCAGTAAAAATAAAAAAGTTGGATACTGTGTCGAGTGCTCAAATATTAAAGGCTTTTCAAAGAGAAGATTTATTGGTCTTTACAGACCCATTAGCCTTTCAAGACTATTTGTTTGCCCAAGACTTTAACAATACTTCATTGCTGCTAATGAGTAGTGGTAATTATGGCGGTTTAGATTTTGAAAAAGTCAAAGAAATTTTAAAATAATTAAAGGTGCAGTATCACTGCAAAAATAGATCATATTAATAAAAGATACATTGAACAAACAATCAAGCAAAGAATCATCTCAAATCACCAAACTAGAACAACAAATTGATAGTTTGCAGGAAAGGCTAAGAATAAGTGAAACTAATTTTGGTTTTTTGTATGAGGATAATCCAGTTATGCATGCCACAATAAATCCACTGACAGGGTATATTGTTAATTGCAACAGTATGCTTGTTTCTAACCTTGGCTATAAAAACAAAAAAGCAGTTCTTGGCACTCATATTTCCGAAATAGTTACAAAAAAATCTAGTATTAAAATCCTTGCTCTCCTAGAAGCATCTTTGAGTCAAGGCCCAATTGCAAGTGAAGAAATTACTCTGAAAACCAAAAAAGGAAAATCAATACAAGCAATTTTAAATTCAAGAGCAATTTATAATAAAGCTGGTATTGTTGTGAAATCTATATTCACTCTGGTAGATATTTCAGAAATTAAAAAAGCACAACGCAAGGCCAAAAATAAAAAGGAGGATTTAGAAAGAGTTAATAAGGACCTTGAGCAGTTTGTTTCTATATGCTCTCATGACTTGCAAGAACCTCTTGCTACTATTAGGTTTAGCAGTGATTTTTTGATGCAGAAATTTACTGATGAACTTTCTCCAAAGGGTAAAGAGTATATTGGGTATATTCATGAAGCCTCTGGAAGAATGGCTCAGCAAATCAAAGGCTTGTTAGAACATAGCCGTATTGGTAGAGATTTAAAAATAACAAAGGTAGATGTGCAGGAGCAGCTTGAGGTAGCTAAGTATGATCTTAAAAAGCGAATTCAAGAAACCAATGCAACTATTATTTCTGAAAAATTACCTAAAATAAAGGGCTATAAGGTAGAATTGCGTTTACTGTTTCAAAACCTACTTAGTAATGCCCTTAAATATGCCAAAAAACAAGTGGCCCCCATTATTAATATTGCAGTTAACGAAGAAGAAGATTTTTGGATTTTTTCTGTATCAGATAATGGTATTGGAATCAAGCAGGAGGATATAGAAGACCTCTTCACTATTTTCTCCCGTGTGCCTACCCAGCAAAAGCAAGAAGGAAGCGGTGTTGGTCTTGCTCATGCAGAAAAAATAGTTAAACTTCATGAGGGTACTATATGGGTAGAATCTGAATTTGGAGAGGGGAGTACCTTTTATTTTAAAATCAAAAAATAACAAACCAAATTATCCTATATTTGAATTGTATAGGGTACAAATACTGCTGTACTTTTTAGGTTATATTTCTATATGCTACTTATTTTTACCAAACAAATTACCCCAAGAATTTCTTATGTTTTTAAACATATATGTACTCGTATTCTGGGTATTCAAGTTGATTTCACCTCAGAGATTGATGTGTTTTTAGCACACAAAGGCCCAAAAGCTTCTTATGGTAAACAACCCTTGGGTAATGAGCTGTTTTTTCAAAGTCATGGCTTACTTACTCAACAAGGAATTGAAAGTGTAGAGATTAATGTGCGAGATTGGGAAGCAAGCAAATGTTTCTTTGCCGTAAGCGATAAAAGTGCTATCCCCTTTGATATATTTTCGGCCGCCTTTTATTTATTAAGCAGGTATGAAGAGTATTTACCTCATGTAAAAGATCATTTAGGAAGGTTTTCTGCAAACGAGAGTTTGGGTTTCAAATATAACTTTCTAGATAGCCCAGTGATTGATATCTGGAGCTATAAACTAAAGGTTTTGTTACAACAAACATTTCCACAGCTAATATTTCCAGAAAAACAAACAACAGTACGTAGCTTAATTAATGCACAAGTTGCCTATGCTTTTTTAAATAAAGGAATCTTTAGGTCTTTTATTGGTTTTGCTTCAGATCTTTTTAGGCTTAGATTAAAACAGTTTATACTGCGCACTAAAGTTGTTTTAGGCCTACAAAAAGACCCTTACAATAGCTATACTTGGATAGTTGATGTTACCAAAAAAAGCAGTATGAAACTTACTGTGTTTTTCTTGTTGGGTGAAGCAGTCGATTTTCACCAAACTATTAATACCCAGAAGCAAAAATTTAAATTGCTTATTAAGTATGTTGCAGATTATAAGGAAGTAGGGCTCTTGGTCTCTTTAAGAGCATTAACAAATCCTGATTTTTTAAAAACCGAAAAAACAACTCTTGAGCATATTATAAATAGAACAATTCAAAGCAGTCAAAACAGTAATTTACTTATTAGCCTTCCAGAAATTTACAGAAATCTGGTTGCCCTAGAAATAAAGAAAGATTACACAATGGTATATGAAAATCAACCTGGGTTTAGGGCAGGAACCTGTACTCCTTTTTTGTTTTATGATTTAGATTATGAAATCATAACCCCACTAGCCATACAACCCATTGCTTGTACCACTCAAGGTTTTTTAAAATTAAGCCCTAAGGATACTGCTTTAAAAATTGCTAAGATGTTTAGTAAAGTACAAGGTGTTAACGGGACATTTTCTGTGCTGTTTTCAAACAAAGATTTTTCTGCAGATCCTAATAATAAACTTTGGCGTTCCCTTTTTTCTGAAACTTTAATCTCATGATACAACCAACAATAACTGATGTCTTTTTCGATTTAGATCATACCCTTTGGGATTTTGATAGAAATTCTGGCTTAGCCCTTGAGCGTGTTTTTAAGAGATTTTCTGTTGGCATTCCTCTAGCTTCATTCTTAAAAGTATACGAACCTATAAATTTCAACTATTGGCGGGAGTTTAGAGAAGAGCGTGTTACCAAAACGCAACTACGCAGAGGTAGACTCATCGATAGCTTTAGTAAACTAGGAGTAACTTATGATATGCAAATCATTGATGGTATGAGTGATGCGTATATTGAGGAACTGCCCAATAATAATTATTTGTTTGATGGAACCTTTGAATTACTAGAATATTTAAAAGAAAAATACACATTACACATTATAACCAATGGGTTTTCCCAGGTACAGTTTATTAAACTTGAAAAAAGTAAGTTAGCTCCTTTTTTTGCAACCGTAACAAGCTCTGAGGAGGTTGGTGTAAAAAAACCAAACCCTTTGGTATTTACAACAGCCTTGGCAAAGGCAGGAGTTTCTGCTCCATCTAGTGTGATGATTGGTGACACCTTTGATGCAGATATACTAGGTGCAGAGGGTGTTGGAATGGATACTATATTTTTTAATTATAGAAAAGAAACCCCAAAAGAAGGATATAAAGTTGTAGATTACTTACTAGAGATTAAAGATTTATTGTGAAACAACAAATGTGCACTAAAAAAACACTAACACCCTTTTAGTGGTATTTTTCTTCTTTTGATTATGAAATCATAGCCTTTAAAGACTTTTTTTGCCAGAAATACGTTTATTTAATATACCCTAGATCTTATGAAGATTAAAATCTACAAACTATTTTCTTTACTTACCTGTGTATTACTTTGCGGTTCTTGTTTTGAGGGAACAGATTTTGATCAAGCCAATGATGTAGTGGTAACACCAGAAATCGAACTTGATTTAATTTATTTTAATTTGGAGGCTTCCAAATTCTATGATTACGCAAACAATACAGAGATTTTGGTTGTCCAGGATACCACAGATTTAGATTTTCTAGGCGGTAGCGATATCAATGATATACTAAAAAGAGTAGATTTCTTTTTTGAGTTTACAAACAGTATTTCAAGAGAATTTAATGTGTCTTTTGACTTTTTAAATGAACAAAATACTTCCAAATATTTTATGCAAACTACAGTGGCATCTGGTAGTGAGGATACACCAGTAGTGAGCTATTTTGTGCAATCCTTAGATGAGGTTCAGATTAAAGAGCTAACAAAGGCAAAAAAGGTTTTAGCTACTGTAACCATACCTTCTTCATCACAAGATTTAACAGGTGTCTTAAATTTACAGTCTAAGACCACCTATTATTTGCAAATAGAGCAATAGTAAAATATAATGAAAAAGTTTCTTATTATTTATCTACTCCTTGGTCTATCAGTAGTTGTTTGTCAAAATAAACAACTACTGTATAATTGGGAGGTAACCCCTCAAACCCTTATGCTTAATCCAGGAAGCCTTGTCACGAGTCAATTTCATGCAGGTGTCCCTTTGGCGTCTGGATTTCATCTTAATGTTGGCTCTTCTGGAGTTTCTGTATTTGATGTCTTTGCTGATGATGGTGTGGCTATTAATACTAAAATTACTACTACCATCTCTAGGTTAACTTCTCGAGATTTTTTCACTGTAAATCAGCAACTGGATGTATTAAACTTTGGTTGGCTCTCCAAGGGTTTTGAGCCTATGTACTTCTCTGGCGGAATGTATCAAGAACTAGATGCCATTGCCTATTTCCCTAAAGATTTTGCTATTTTGGCTTGGGAGGGCAATAGAGATTATATTGGAAAAGCGTATGATTTTAATGACATTAGTGCTCGCCTTGATTTGTTAACCGTGTTTCATTTTGGGGTGAATAAACAAGTTTCAAAAAAGCTAACTGCAGGAGTGCGCTTAAAACTCTATTCTAGTTTAATGAGTGTTAGTAGTACAAGAAATAAAGGCGCGTTTAAAACAACTGTAAGAGAGGTTAGTGCCAATATATATGAGCACACAGTTACAGATTTGGATGTTGAGGTAAACACCTCTGGGTTTATATCATTAGATGGTTTAGAGCAGTCTCAAGTTAGTAAAAAACTACTTGGCCGAGCTTTACTTGGCGGCAATCTTGGCCTTGGTATAGACGCCGGTATTACCTACCAGTTTGACAACGAGCTTTCTTTAACCGCTTCTGTGCTTGATCTTGGCGCTATTTTTCATACCAAAGACACAGAACGTTACAGGGCCAGAGGAAATTATACTCTAAATGGTATTGAGCTTGTTTTTCCTGAACTAGCAAATGGAGAACCTGCCATTCCTTATTATGATAACCTGGAAGATGATATAGCCCGTGAGATACCAATTGACACCCTCAATACCGGATATACCCAACTGCGACCCACTAAAATAAATGCTGGACTGCATTATGATTTTGGGAGATTTGTTGGAGACAATGGAGGTTGTAATTGTAAAAATAATGGCACAAAAAAAAAGCAAGTTTCTCAGGCCGGGGTTCAGTACTATAGCATATTTAGACCTAGAGGGCTACAACTGGCCGGTACACTTTATTACACAAGAAGGTTTGGCAACACACTTTCTATAAAAACAACCTACACTATTGATAGTTATTCTGCCAAAAATATTGGAGCTGGAATGTTTTTAAATATAGCAGGTGTAAATTTATTTTTAGCGGCAGATAACCTCCTGCAGATGTCTAATCTTGCCAAGGCAAATAGTGTATCTTTACAAGTAGGATTAAACTATATATTAAATTAATAATGAAACACCTTTTTTTAACCTTAGTTATTATAGTAACATGCTCCAATCTCTCTTTGGCCCAAAAGAGGTTGAGTGACTATAGTTTTGTGGTGGTTCCAGATAAATTTGAATTTTTATCTAAAGCCAATCAATATCAATTAAATGATATGACTAAATACTATCTAGCTAAAAATGGATTTAACACCTATTATTTTAGTGAATTGCCAAGTGTAGATAATTGTGATGGATTATGGGCAGATGTAGAGTCTACTTCTGGATTTACAAGAACAAAAATGATGGTTGTTTTAAAAGATTGCAAAGGCAATGAAGTGTATCGGGGAGAAGCCGGTGCTAGCAAACAAAAAGAGTATAAAAAATCTTACCAAGATGCTTTGCGTAAAGCTTTTTTATGCTTTAATGAGCTTGATGTAAAACAGGATGCTGTAGCGGTAAGGCCAAAGGTTTCTGGTTCCACACAAAAAGATGCTACTGTAGTTGTTGCTTCAACAATTAGTACTACTCAATTTAAGGATGGTATGGGACCCGTTAATCAATACAACGCCTACACCTATAATACAGTGGCATATCTTTTAAAGAAAGTCGAGGGAGGTTATAATATGTATGATGCTTCTGGGTCAAATTTAATTTTAAAGGGAGCTATTCAATACTCTGAAACTGGCTACAGGGGCATGGTCTTTGACGCTAATTACCAGGGGTATTTCCTTGAAAATAATGATTTGAAGCTAGTTGATGAACATGGGAGATCCATTACATTAAACTTTCAGAATTAAAAGTCATATTTATCTTTCCATAGACTCTTTAAATAGGTCTTTAATTGATTTTCTTTTGCATTGTTTCCGGGCTGGTAAAAGGGGGTGCCAATAATTTCTTTTGGTAAAAATTCGTGAGGCACAAAAGCATTCTCATAATCATGAGCATATGCGTAGTTGTCTCCATACCCTAATTCTTTCATGAGTTTTGTGGGTGCATTTCTAATAGAAAAAGGAACAGATAAATCTCCAGTTTGCTTGACGAGTTGTTGTGCTTTTTTAATTGCTAGATAGCTGGCATTACTCTTTGCAGAGCTTGCCAGGTAAATAACACATTGGCTCAAAATAATACGAGACTCTGGAAAACCAATTGAGGTTACAGATTGAAATGTTGCGTTAGCAAGTAAAAGAGCATTTGGATTTGCATTTCCAATATCTTCACTGGCAAGAATCACCAGTCTTCTTGCAATAAATTTTATATCCTCGCCTCCCTCAATCATTCTGGCCAGCCAGTAGACAGCAGCATTTGGATCACTACCGCGTATTGATTTAATAAATGCCGAAACAATATCATAGTGTTGGTCTCCAGTTTTATCATACAAAACTGTGTTTTTCTGCACCTTATGCTGTACCATTTTGTTGGTGATAACAACCTTTTGTTTTTCATCACTTAGCACCTCAGAGATTTCAGAAATCACCACCAATTCTAGAATATTGAGTAGTTTTCTTGCGTCGCCTCCAGATAGTCTTAAAATAGCCTGTGTTTCTAGTAATTCAATATCATATTTTACTAATACAGTATCTATAGCAATGGCTCGTTTTAATAGGTCTTCAAGATCTTTTTTAGAAAAAGACTTTAACACATACACCTGGCATCTGGAGAGTAGGGCAGGTATTACCTCAAAACTTGGGTTTTCTGTGGTGGCACCAATAAGGGTTACTAATCCTTTTTCTACAGCACTAAGTAAAGAGTCTTGTTGAGATTTACTAAAGCGATGAATTTCATCTATAAAGAGTATTGGGTTTTTTGTGGTAAACAACCCGTCAGATTTTTTTGCTTTTTCAATAATCTCTC
>ERZ1047472.3056-NODE-3056-length-11279-cov-19.544280_pt1 | contig 11279 bp, 7 predicted proteins | sample MGYA00383095_ERZ1047472 | MGnify/ENA primary metagenome ERZ1047472 (study PRJEB29581, sample SAMEA5548365) | metagenome | biome: marine; feature: coastal; material: water | depth 1 m | study: Short-term variability in the microbial, nano- and picoplankton...
GGCATTGCAATTGTGAACCCTGATTGGGCTCGTCAGTCTACAGCTTAACCGCCGCTGAGGTGCCCAGGCCTGCACCGTAAACGAGGGCGTTGAGCCAAAGTCGTCCAACGCCGCGGGTGGAACCCCGGAAATTGGGCTGGCCAGAAAATAAAATCACTTGGCCTTTGCCGACTCGCTCACGCGTAACATAGGCCGAGTTCGCGATACGCGACGCTGCTTCTGGCCACAATAGTCCACTCATTCGAACGTTCAGATCGTGCCCTTGAGGGATCGTGGACCAGTTGATCGCGCGCGCTTTTTCTGCGTCTTTGTTGGGCTTTAGTACGCCAACGCGAACCACCGCTTGTTGACGTCCGTTGACCATGAGTGCCGGTTGCTCGCTGTATAACAGCGGCAGCGTCTCGGGCGTACCAAAGGTGAGCCAGTGCAAGGTGTCGACGCGCCCGGCGACCATGGCGCCCGAGGGCATAAAGCGCGACTGCCACGTATCACGACGCTTGAGCTCGTCAGCGCTCAGCGCTTTACTGCCCTGATCCCACGGATAAATCATGTCGGTGTCGACGCTGTGCGCGCTCACCGCGTCGACGTCCAGTTCGTCGCTCAGTGCCAAGTGTTCGCGTTGAAGTGCTATGTCGTAACTCTGAGCGTCAGAGAACGCATCTTTGATCGCGCGAACACCACCAATACCGTTCTCAGTCGCCAAATTGGCCGCACTGTTATCGTGTGCGATCAGTGTCCCGCCCTGCTTGACCCAGTCACGCAGTGACCCCAATTCCGAACCTGAGAGTGGTCGATACCCATTGGGTATGACAATCGTGTTGTAACGACGCAGGTCAGCACGGGACAGGTAAGCGGCATCAACTTGACTATGGCGTATGCCAAGGTGTGAGTCGATCGCCCACCAGCTGGAACCGACGTCATAGCTGCTAAAGCGCGCGTGGCTGAGTATCGCGATCTGGGGACGCGTTAGCAGTCGAAAATGCGATCCGCCCCAGTCGGGGAGGTCGCCCGCACCATAGCCTGAGGAGATGGCACTCACCGACACGCCTAGATCACGCGCTTGAGCTTCGATGAGACCTGTTAGATTGTTCGCTTTTGGGTTGTCCATGGCGGTGACGAATACGGAACCCCGCGAGACCGTTATTCCGGATAAAACGGTTGCTTTGTCTGTGATTCTGACTTTGATACCTTGCTCCATTAAACGCGCGGCAAACGCCACCGAGCGATCATCGTCACCATTGACGGTCCACGCGATAGCCGACGCTTGGACGTCAACGGTTGGCGTGTGCCCGCGCCATGGCTTGAGTCCATCCTCAAGGTGTTGGGGCACGGTGACGGCCGCGAGTCCATACATCATGCTGAAGTTCCAAGCCGTCGTGTCGTACATGAGTGACGAGCCGTCGCGCAAATTACGCTGTCGTTCTTCGACAAGGACCGACTTACGCACGTCGGCATCAAACTCCAATATTGCCGCTACAAACGGCGCGTCAGGCTGTCGATTAGGAATAATTAAGCTGCCCTTAGGAAGCACATATCCCTTCTCTTGAGTACCCAGCTGCGTGGTGACTGAGGCCACTTTCATCGGAGCCTCGTTGGTGAACAGTTCAACGCCTTGTGCCTCAAGACGGTCCACAAGCGCGTTCATACGGCCGTGATTTTCATTCGCCAAAATGACGTAGCTGCGATTGGCAAACTGGCTTTTTGGCGAGACGTTGTATTGCCTACCGTCCCAATAATCACGGTACATCGCCTGAGAATGTTCTGCTAATGACGCGAGATTGGCCATGGTGCTGACGAATTGGTGGTGCACAGACTCCTTGTAGGTTTGCACTGTTCCCTCTGGACGCCGTACACCATCTTCAGCCATGCGCGACTGCTCGTAGAGAATGTGCATGCTGCCTCGGTACTCTGCGTAATTGGAGTACCCGGGATACCAATTTTCAAACCACTCGCCCGTGAAGTAACGCCACGATCGCTCGTCGAATGCGGCGCCTTGCTCTTCAGAAAATACGCGCGCCCATTTTTGCAGGTCGGTATCAATGTTGGCGTTGAGCGGCTGTCTGGGAGGGCCCATTAAAAAGGTGCTTTGCGAGCCCATTTCGTGACCATCAATCATAAGCTGTGGGCGCCATGTATTGATTAATGCCACGCGTCCCCGTGTTTCAGGTTGAGTCAGCAAAAAGAAGTCGCGGTTCAGATCAAAAAAGTAGTGATTCGTGCGACCGTAGGGCCAGTCTCCCGTGTGAAGTAACGACTGGTCATCAACGTTGGGTGCCGTGCCGCGGTATTGCTCGAGTGACTTGGCAAACCGAGCGCGACCGTCTGGGTTCATCATGGGGTCAATGACCACGATCATTTTGCCGAGCATGGCGGTGACATCGTCATCTGTACTGGCGATCAAGTGATAAATGCTGGCCAGCGCCGCATCGGCACCCGACGTCTCGTTCCCATGAATCGAGTACGCCATCCACGCAACCGCGGGCAACGACTTAATAATGCCCTTCGCGTCTTTGTCGCTGAGGCGACGGGCGTCAGAGAGCATTTGGATATTGGCTTCAATGGCATCGAGATTTGCTAAATTCTCGGCACTGGAGATAAACACGGCAAACAGGGGGCGACCCTCGTGTGTCTTGGCGTATTCAACGACTTTGAGGCGGTCCGATTCGCCTGCCCAGACGTTAATAGCAGCGCCAATCTGCGCCGGAGTGGCCACCTGCTGACCGGCGTCAAAGCCTAAAAAAACTGAGGGCTTGGTGATATCGCCGGTGTAGTTGCCCTCTAAAATGGCCCCTTGATAGACCATGTCGGGGTCCGCGTTTGGCGTCATTAGAAGGCTCGCAAAGACGCTCTGAGACGTTGAGACTAAAAGGGCCACTGCAATGAGGTGTTTGATCAATGACATAGTTACTCGTTTCCTGTTCACCATGGGATACTTTGAATGCGAAGTTGTGTCGTGATGTCTGCGCGTCACGACGAACAATAGCGCGTTATGATGCCCTGCACCGGGTACGCTGCAAATAGGAATATGTAATGCGTTTAACAGACTGTCACAACTTTGGTGATTTTAGGCGGCTTGCAAAGAAGCGTCTGCCGGGACCGATTTTTCATTACATTGATGGTGCAGCAGATGACGAAGTGACCTATCGGCGCAATACGCAGGCCTTTGAGACTGCTGATCTCGTTCCAAATGTGCTCAATGGTGTGCGAGACGTCGACATGTCGGTAGAGGTCATGGGTCAAAAACTCGACATGCCGCTCTATTGCGCCCCAACCGCCCTGCAACGACTGTTTCATCACGAAGGTGAGCGTGCTGTGGCGAAAGCTGCGACAAAATACGGAACCATGTTTGGTGTTTCGTCACTCGCGACGGTGGGTGTGGAAGAAATCGCATCGCTTGCACCGGGCCCTAAAATGTTCCAGTTCTACTTTCACAAGGATCGGGCCTTAAACGATGCGCTACTCGAGCGCGCGCGTGCCGCGCAATTTAATGTGTTGGCGTTAACCGTCGACACCATCACTGGGGGAAACCGCGAGCGTGACCTGCGAACAGGCTTTACCTCGCCACCCCGATTAAATCTTCAGTCGGCGTGGAGCTTTGCAACGCACCCCGCTTGGGCCTGGAACTTTTTTACCAAAGAGAAGTTCGATATGCCTCACCTCTCTGGGCATATCGATCAGGGCACAAATGTTGCGGTTTCCGTTGGCGACTATTTCTCCACCATGCTGGATCCGACCATGTCGTGGGACGATGCAGAAAAGCTCTGCGCACAGTGGAACGGGCAATTCGCGCTCAAGGGCATTATGTCAGTAGAGGATGCCAAGCGTGCGGTCGATATTGGGTGCACTGGCATCATGGTCTCAAACCATGGCGGACGTCAGCTCGACGGGTCACGCGCGCCATTCGATCAACTGGCTGAAATTTGTGATGCCGTGGGCGACAAAGTCGACGTGATTTGTGAGGGTGGCGTTCAACGGGGTACCCATGTGCTCAAAGCCTTGAGCGTCGGTGCCAAGGCGGTGTCAGGCGGGCGGCTGTATCTGTATGCACTGGCCGCCGCTGGCCAAGAGGGCGTCGAACGAGCGCTTGGAAACCTCAAGGTGGAAATAGAGCGTGACATGCGGCTCATGGGTGTAAGACAGGTGAGTGAACTCACTCGATCGAATCTTCGTTACCGTTGAACGCAGAGACACGATGGGTCTGTCCAAGGAGTTGTAACAACGTGGATGTGTACGAGTTCAATCAGGCAGCGTGGAATCGTCAGGTTGATGAGGGAGATCGTTGGACTCGGCCCGTGTCGTCAGAGCAGATTGCGCGGGCGCGCGCCGGCGATTGGGAGATCGTACTGACGCCATCACGTCCTGTTCCCAGAGATTGGTTTCCAGCATTGGACGACTGTGAAGTGCTTTGTCTCGCGTCAGGGGGTGGTCAGCAAGGCCCCATCCTCGCTGCGGCGGGGGCTTGTGTGACCGTCTTTGATGCGTCCTCAAGGCAGTTGGATCAGGACCGATTAGTCGCTGACCGTGATGCGCTTGCATTAACAACAGTGGTCGGTGATATGGCCGATTTGTCGATCTTCGACGATCACCACTTCGACTTTATTTTTCATCCCTGTTCAAATTGCTTTGCCCAAGATATCGCGCCGGTCTGGCGTGAAGCCTTCCGAGTATTAAAGCCTGGCGGAACGATGGTCAGCGGTTTTATAAATCCAGTTCAGGCGCTTTTTGACCCAGATCTGGAGAAGCAGGGCACCTTTCAACTCAAGTTTGCCTCGCCCCATTCAGACCTCTGCATCAGTGACACGGACCGTAAACGATGGTTCGGTGCAGAATCCCCCTTGGAGTTCGCGCATTCCCTGAGTGATCAGTTGGGTGGGCAGCTTGAGGCGGGATTCCTCATTGCCGGGTTCTATGAAGACGATTGGGGTGGGGGCGAGCCGATCGACGCATTCATGAAAACCTTTGTGGCCGTTCGCTCGCTCAAGCCCGCAACTTAAGTCTGGGCAAAGCGATCTGTCACTTCGATCAGGGCACTGGTATTGGCTGGATCAAAGGCCGAATGACCCGCGTCGGGGACGATATGGAGGGTGGCTTCAGGCCAAGCGCTGTGGAGATCCCATGCTGTTTTAGGCGGGCAAACCACGTCATAGCGGCCCTGTACAATCTCCGTCGGGATGTGGCGAATTCGGTCTATGTTATCGAGTAATTGGTTATTCGAACTGAAGAACCCTCGATTGACAAAGTAGTGGCACTCGATGCGCGCCATTGCGAGTGCTGCCTCTGGCTCATCTAACTGTTCCATGAAGTCACTGTTTTGGTGCAGGAAACTCGTCGATGCTTCCCATACCGACCATGCTCGTGCGGCAGCCAAACGCACGGCTTCGTCATCGCTGGTTAAGCGCTTGTGGAAGGCACTGACAAGATCCGAACGCTCTTCTTCGGGAATCGGAGCCAGGTAATTCTGCCAGGTGTCTGGGTACATAGCGCTGGCACCCTCCTGGTAAAACCATCTGATTTCCTCGGGGCGTAGCAGGAAAATACCTCTCAAGACGAGTTCGGTAACGCGCTCGGGGTGTGTTTGGGCGTAGGCAATGCTCAGCGTACTGCCCCAAGAGCCACCGAAAACGAGCCAACGATCGATGCCGAGGTGCTCCCGGAGCTGTTCCATGTCGGCTATTAAATGCCAGGTGGTATTTGCGTCCAGAGATGCATGCGGCAGAGACCGACCGCAACCGCGTTGATCAAAGAGAATAATGCGGTAGCGTTCAGGGTTAAAGAATTGTCGCGCCGCTGGGGATGAGCCCCCACCAGGACCACCGTGAACAAAAATGCAGGGCTTGCCGTTTGGGTTGCCCGACTCCTCGAAATACACCTGATGACCGTCTCCCACATCGAGCCAGCCGTTACGAGAGGGTTGTAGAGGAGGGTAGAGCGCGCGCATCGCTAAATGTCCGAGTGGTTTGGCGAAAGTGTACTGCTCTTGTGGCGTTTGAATCGATGGATTTATTCGTTTTTAGACCTGTTTTTTTTGATTTCTACCGGTGGCTGAGAGTATCTTTCCTGCACTCAAAAAGATCGATTGCACGCACTCATGCATGACCAAGGAATAACAATGAATCGTATTGACCTGTGGAAGCTCTTGTTACTCGTCCTACCGCTGTCGTTAACACTGTCAGTTAACGCGCTGGCGCAAGACACACCCGAGGGCGGTGAAACACCTGAGGTGAAGGCTGAAGAAGTGTCGGAGAAGGCCTCTGATGATGAGGCGGAATCCGAGGCGGATGAGGAAGAGGAAAAGCCCAAGACCATCGCCGAGCTCACCGAGGAGATGGTCCGAATCGACGGGCTATTTACGCTTTTTCGCGACCCCAAAACCGGCGTCACTAAAATGCTGCTTCAAGGCGACCAGCTTAATAGTGAGTTCATTTACTTTAAGCACACCATGAATGGTGTCACCGATGCCGGTGCTTTCACGGGCTCCTACGGCGATCAATATATTTTCACCATCGAGCGACGATTCGACAAATTAGAGTTCGTGCGGCAGAACACGGCCTACTATTTTGATCCTGATAACGCTATCTCGAGGGCGTCACAGGCCAATATTTCACGTGCCGTGTTGGCAGTCACCGCGATTGCTGCCGAGAACGAGGAGACCGGTGAGGTCTTAATCGACTCAGACGCGCTTTTCTTGTCTGAGGCATTTGCCAATGTCACTTACTACGGCGGCGATGATGCGGGTGATCGCTTTACGCTTGGCGGCTTGGATCCGGAAAAGAGCCAAATTCTTGACTTGCGTAACTACCCCGAAAATACAGCGGTTGAAGTCGAGTATGTGTTTAACAATCCCAAGCCTAAGCGCGGCGGGAGCGATGCGGTAACCGATGCACGCAACGTATCTATCACCGTCCGCCATACGTGGATAGAAGTGCCAGAGAACGACTACCAGCCTCGCTTCGCTGATGCGAGACTCGGATCGTTTAATGTCCAGGTAACAGATCTCACCTCCACTGATTCAGCACCCTACCGCGATTTACTGGAGCGCTGGCATTTGGTTAAGAAGGATTCCTCTGCTGAAATATCAGACCCCGTTGAGCCGATAACGTGGTGGATTGAAAACACGACCCCCGTCGAATGGCGTGACCTGATTATGGGAGCGGCGCTTGAGTGGAATAAGGCGTTTGAGCACGCAGGGTTCAGCAACGCTATGGTCGTTAAAGTACAGCCCGACGACGCTGACTGGGACGCGGGTGATATTCGCTACAACGTATTGCGTTGGACTTCATCACCACGCCCCCCGTTTGGTGGGTATGGACCGAGCTTTTCTAATCCGCGAACCGGTCAGTTACTCGGTGCCGATATCATGCTCGAGTATTCATTTCTTAATCGCTCAAAGCTAACGCGCGAGTTGATCCAAGGTGAGGCTCTGGAGCCCATGATGCTGGGTGGTCACGACGCGCGCCTTTGCTCTGTTGGACATGCAATCGCCGAGGGCGGGCTCATGGCTGATATCGCCATTCAAATGGACAGTGGTGATGCGGACATCGAGGAACAGCTCAAGCGCGATCGCCTGTACTACCTGATTCTTCATGAGTTGGGTCACACACTGGGTATGAACCACAATATGAAGGCCACTCAACTGCTCAGTCCCGCGCAGCTCGCGGACCCAGAGGTACTTGAGTCGGGTGTTATTTCGGGCTCGGTGATGGACTATCCCGCGGTGAATTATGCCCCCGACCGCGATGATCAAACACTGTTCTACACCATTGCGCCGGGCCCTTATGACGATTGGTACATCGAATACGCCTACTCGCCTGGTTTATCGAATCCTGACAGGGAAGTTGAACGACTCGAGGTAATTGCAGCGCGGTCAACCGAACATGCCTTGTCGTTTGGTAACGACGCCGATGACATGCGCAGCCCGGGCAGAGGTATGGACCCGCGCGTCAATATTTATGACAACAGCTCTGACTCGATTGCTTACGCGTCGAATCAGATGAAGCTTATGCACGACACTTTGAACAAGACAGCAAAGTGGACACCCGATGAGGGTGACTCCTACGAGGATGTGGTCGATGGTGTGGCCTTGCTGGTTCGTCTTTGGGGCTCTAATGCGGGCGTGATTTCGCGTTGGATTGGCGGTGTGTACGTTGACCGGGCCGTGGTTGGACAGGAAGGTGCGACGGAGCCCTTTAGACCTGTTGAGCGGGAGCGTCAAAAAGCGGCGATGGCAGCACTGAGTGATCAGCTGTTTAGCCCGGAGGCCTTTGAGATCGATGGCGCGCTATGGCGTCAGGCGGCACCCGAGCGTCGGGGCTTTGAGCACGGTGGTAGTACCGAAGACCCCAAAATCCATCGCGCAGTGTTGTCTTCGCAAAAGCGCGTGTTCGATCACTTGCTGAACGCCACTGTCCTCAAGCGAATCACAGATACTGAGCTCTATGGAAATGAATACCCATTGGTAGAGGTATTCGAAGACCTCACCGATGCGGTATTTGCAGCGGATGCACGCGGCAGCGTTAACAGCTTCCGTCGTAACTTACAGGTCGAGTATGTTGATCGCCTAGCCATGATGGCGAGTGAGGAAGGTGCATCGAAGTATCACAGCACCGCACAAGCACTGGCGGTTTTGACCTTGTCAGAGCTACGAGAGCAGTTAGCGAATAAGCGCCGCGGAGATCGGGTCTCCCAAGCGCATGCCAAGTTGCTGGTGATGAATATTGATCGAGCGATGGATAACGAGTAATCGAAGCGCGAGACACTTCGGCTAATCGAGAAGGGGGCTGAATAACAGCCCCTTTTTTTTGAGCGTTTTAATAGGTAGGACACCGTCTTAATTGAGTCCTTATCGCGATATTTAAGCGCCCTCAGCACGAAAAAAAGTGCAAGCGGTCCGGGCGCAAGCGGGAGCTCGCGCTGTGCATAAAGTGTCTAAGACCCCTATACGCTTCGCGCCTCGGGTCCCTCCTCTTTGTTCTCACGTCCACGGCGATTAAAAGGCGTGTAAACTATGGTTTTAGGGTAAGGAAACTGTCGGATGTCTAATCCAATTTTGGATGTCATTGCGCGAAAGGGATGGTGTGTCACTGATGGCGCTACGGGCTCCAATTTTTTTGGCCGAGGACTTGAAGCAGGATATCCACCCGAACTTTGGTGTCTCGAGCGGCCCGAGGAAGTTCTCTGGTTGCACGGTGAATTTTTGAAGGCCGGTGCAGACCTTATTCTCACCAATAGTTTTGGGTCTAACGCTCCGCGTTTAAAGCTCCACAAGAGCGAGCACCGCGTTCACGAAATAAACAAAGCCGCGGCACAACTGGCCCGACAGGCGGTTTCAGACTGCGCAGATATCAGTGGGCATAAAGCCGTTGTGGCCGGATCAATGGGACCCACTGGCGAGCTTTTCGCACCCATGGGTGAGCTCACCCACGAGTCGACGGTAGCCTTTTTTACCGAGCAGGCAGAGGCGCTCGCCGAAGGGGGGGCCGATGCGCTTTGGATCGAGACCATGTCGTCAACGGAGGAGGTTGCAGCCGCCGTTGAGGCCGCAAAGAAAACGGGTTTACCCGTTGCGGCAACGCTGACCTTCGATACGGCGCGTCGCTCCATGATGGGCGTCACTCCCACTGAATATGCAAGCTTTGCCCAGGAAGTTGGACTGGATCTGATCGGCTCAAACTGCGGAATCGGTCCCGCTGAGCTCATGGATTCGACGACAGAGCTGTTAAATGCCAACAGTGGTTTACCGATTATCGCTAAAGGGAACTGCGGTATCCCTCAGTATGTCGATGGTGAGATTCACTTCCATGGCAGTCCTGAACTCATGGCACAGTATGCGTTGCATGCGCGAGATGCGGGGGCCACGGTTATTGGTGGGTGCTGCGGAACGACGCCGGAACATTTAGCCGCGATGGTTGAGGCACTCAATTCAACCCCCGTTCGCGCGTTTGACCCGCTTGCTATGACGCAAGCGCTGGGTAAGGCCTGGCCTGATCTGTCAGATCGAGGCACCTCAGGTGGTGGACGCCGCTCGCGAAGACGACAGGGTTAAATGCTGATACGGGTGACTAAGTCGCTTCGAAACGATTTGCTTCGCGATTTTTTCGTACGCGACTGGCCTCAAAAATCTGACCGCTCATAGCGATGTAAACACCCGGTTTAGCAGTTTGCACGGCGGCTACGGCCATACCTAAATTGAACACCGCGTCAGTGGTTCGAAAACGGGCTGGCGTCAATGCGCCGGTTAGGACAACCGTTTTGTTGGCGATGCCCTCGAGGGCTTTCGCGGTCTCAGGCATCGTGTCCGTGCCATGGGTAATAACGAAGTGCGTATTTGGGTCGTTCTCGATATGCGCTCGAATGCTCTCGCGATCCGTATTCGTCATTTCGATGCTGTCTTTTTTCATCAGCGCAACAACATCGTAGTCAAAGTCCACTAGGGCATCGGTCAAAATCGCTGTGGCAATTGAATCGCCCACTTCAAATTGGCTCAGCGCATCGAAGTAGATCTTGTCGATCGTACCGCCCGTTGAGATGAATTGAATCTTCATTGTCTTGTCAAAACCCCCAGAGAATCGATCTGCGCCGGTTGAAAGACGTGACGCGGACATACTTTTTAACGCCTTAATCCTAGTGTTTCATGGTCTATCTTTGTCACAGACGACTGATCAGAGCCTCGGTTTCTGTCCAGGTGCGTTGGGCCGTTTCTGAATCGATCGCCCATTGCCGCACGCCAGTGAAAGCGTTGCTCTCATCGGAAACCACGTCTGATACGTTACAGTCTTCGCAGTAAACACCGCCGACATTATCAAGCAAGCCGTGGGTGGCTGCCCATAGGGAGGTTGCGCAGCCCTGTGTTGTCGTTTTAAAAAGTTTTTCAGCTACGGGAGAGGGACGACCGTGCGTATCAGTCCAGCCAAACTCCGCCATCTCTGCATTCCCCAAGTGGCGTTGTAACGGGGTAAAAATGCCGCCGGGGTGCACAGAAAAGCTGCGGATGCCGTTACCTGCTTCACGGCGATCCAACTCAACGGCCATGAGCGACTGTGCCGATTTAGCCTGTCCGTAGGCCTGCCATTTGTCGTACTCCCGGTCGGTGTAGTTCATGTCGTCGAAGCGGACGGCACTCATGCGGTGTGCGATCGACGACAAGGTAACTAAGCGGGCACCACGGGCTGCGCGAAGCGCGGGTAGCAAGGTTTGCAAGAGGACAAAGTGACCTACATGGTTGACACCTAGCTGCCACTCTAGTCCTTGCTGCGTTCGATAAAGCGGACAGGCCATGACGC
>ERZ1047472.3064-NODE-3064-length-11260-cov-6.965462_pt1 | contig 11260 bp, 7 predicted proteins | sample MGYA00383095_ERZ1047472 | MGnify/ENA primary metagenome ERZ1047472 (study PRJEB29581, sample SAMEA5548365) | metagenome | biome: marine; feature: coastal; material: water | depth 1 m | study: Short-term variability in the microbial, nano- and picoplankton...
ATAAAAGCAGAAACACACAATTTTCCAACAACAGTTGAGCCTTTTAACGGAGCTGCAACGGGTTCCGGAGGAGAGATTAGAGATCGACTTGCCGGAGGAAAAGGTTCTATGCCTCTAGCAGGAACTGCCGTATACATGACTTCCTATTCTCGTTTAGAAGAAAAACGATATTGGGAACATAAATTTGATGCTAGAAATTGGCTCTATCAAACTCCTATGGACATTTTAATCAAAGCATCCAACGGAGCTTCTGACTTTGGGAACAAATTTGGACAACCCTTAATTACTGGTTCTGTATTAACTTTTGAACATGAAGAAAATTCTTCTTCAAGTACTTCTAAACCAAGAAAATTAGGCTATGACAAAGTAATCATGCAAGCCGGTGGTATTGGATATGGTAAAGCAGACCAAGCTATAAAAGAAACCCCAAAAGAAGGAGATAAAATTGTAATTCTTGGGGGTGAAAATTATAGAATTGGTATGGGTGGCGCTGCAGTATCTTCTTCAGATACTGGAGAGTTTGCATCAGGAATTGAATTAAATGCCGTGCAACGTTCGAATCCAGAAATGCAAAAACGTGCTGCAAATGCCGTTCGTGGAATGGTAGAAAGTAAAGAAAATTTCATTGTTTCTATTCACGATCACGGAGCTGGAGGGCATCTAAATTGTTTGTCTGAATTGGTAGAGGACACTGGTGGTAAAATCGATTTAGATCAATTGCCAGTTGGAGACCCAACATTATCCGCAAAAGAAATTATTGGAAACGAATCTCAAGAAAGAATGGGATTGGTTATTGGTGAGCAACATATAGACACGCTCCAAAAAATTGCAGAACGCGAGCGTTCGCCAATGTACACTGTTGGAAATGTTACAGGAAATGATAGATTTACTTTTGAGTCTAAATCTACAGGGAAAAAACCAATGGATTTAGCCTTAGAAGACATGTTTGGTTCTTCTCCTAAAACGATACTAACAGACAGCACTGTTGAAAGAAACTATAAGAACTCAAGATATAAAATCAAAAATCTACAAGTTTATTTACAGCAAGTTTTGCAATTAGAGGCGGTGGCTTGTAAAGATTGGCTAACCAATAAAGTAGACAGATGTGTTGGTGGTAAAGTTGCCAAACAACAATGTGTGGGTCCGTTACAAATTCCGTTGAATAATGTTGGTGTTATGGCCTTAGATTATAATGGAAAAGAAGGTGTTGCTACTTCTATTGGGCACTCGCCTATTGCTGGATTAATTGATCCTGAAGCTGGAAGTAGAAATGCAATTACAGAATCTTTAACAAACCTTATTTGGGCACCATTAAAAGAAAATTTAAAAAGTGTATCACTTTCTGCAAATTGGATGTGGCCATGTAAAAATGAAGGCGAAGATGCCCGTTTGTACAAAGCTGTGAAAGCTGTTTCTGAGTTTGCTATTGATTTAGGAATCAATATTCCAACAGGAAAAGATTCTTTATCAATGAAGCAAAAATATGCTGATGACGAAGTAATTTCTCCGGGAACTGTAATTATTTCTGCTGCAGGAAACTGTAACGAAATTTCTAAAGTAGTAGAACCTGTTTTACAAGTTGAAGGCGGAAACATCTACTATATCAATATTTCTCAAGATGATTTTAAATTAGGAGGAAGCTCTTTCTATCAAGTTTTGAATACGATTGGAAATGAAGCTCCTGATGTAAAAAACAGTGCTTTTGTAAAAAACACTTTCAATACAATTCAAGAATTAATTATAACTGATAAAATTACAGCAGGACATGATGTTGCTTCTGGTGGTTTAATAACAACCTTATTAGAAATGTGTTTTGCTGACGTAAATTTAGGGGCAGATTTCGACATTAGTTCTTTAAACGAAGAAGATGCCATAAAAGTCTTATTTGCTGAGAATTCTGGAATTGTTTTTCAAGCTGATGTTGCTGTTGAAGCAGTCTTAAATGAAAATAATATTGAATTTTTTACGATCGGTACTGCAAATAATTCAGGAACGGTAACCATTAAAAATAATGAAGATAATTTCTCTTTTGATGTTGCTCAACTCAGAGATGTTTGGTATAAAACCTCTTTCTTATTAGATCAAAAGCAAACTGCAAATGGTTTGGCACAAGTAAGATTTGACAATTATAAAAAGCAACCTTTACGCTATCAATTTCCTGCTAATTTTACAAGAATACTTCCTAAAAATCCGAATACATCTAAAACCTCACGTCCCAAAGCGGCTATCATTCGTGAAAAGGGCTCTAACTCCGAACGTGAAATGGCAAACGCCATGTATCTAGCAGGTTTTGATGTGAAAGATGTACACATGACCGATTTAATTTCTGGCCGTGAGACTCTAGAAGATATTCAGTTTATTGGTGCTGTTGGTGGTTTTTCGAATTCAGATGTTTTAGGTTCTGCCAAAGGTTGGGCTGGAGCATTCTTATACAATGCAAAAGCTAAAAAAGCATTAAAAAACTTCTTTGAACGAGAAGATACATTGTCTGTTGGAATTTGTAACGGAGCTCAATTATGGATGGAGTTAGACCTGATCAATCCAAAACATAAAGTACATGGAAAATTAATTCATAATGATTCTCAAAAACACGAGAGTTCTTTCACTTCTGTAAAAATTCAAGAGAATAATTCTATCATGTTATCCTCTCTTGCAGGAACAGAATTAGGGGTTTGGATTTCTCACGGAGAAGGTAAATTTAACTTACCAGAATCTGAAGACAAATACAATATTGTAGCAAAATATGGATATGAAGGATATCCAAACAATCCTAATGGATCGGATTTTAATACAGCCATGCTTTGCGATCAAACGGGACGTCATTTAGTAACAATGCCTCATATTGAACGTTCCATTTTTCAATGGAATTGGGCGCACTACCCTAAAGGAAGAAAAGACGAAGTTTCTCCTTGGCTAGAAGCTTTTGTGAATGCAAAGCAATGGATTGAAACTAAAAAATAATTTAAAAAAAACTCATTTTTAAAAACAAACTTTCTAGAAAGTTTGTTTTTTTTTGTTCTATTAAAAAAAGCCAAAACACCTTAGACTAAATTATTGACATCGAGATTTTCCTCACAAGAAAGGCTACCAAATTCTTTCTAAAAATCTTTTCATATATTGCTATAAATATCACCCCATGAAACCTACTCGCCTTTTTGATTTTGCCGATTATCAGCTTAAATACCACTCACAAGAGGAGTGTTTTCTATACAAAGAAGACCAGCAATGGAAAAAAATTTCGACGAAAGAGTATCTTAAAAGAGCCAACAAAGTTAGTGCTTCTCTTTTAGAATTAGGAATTAAGAAGAATGATAAAATTGCTGTCATCACTACAAATAATATCCCCAATTGGCATATTTTAGACATTGGATTATTACAAATTGGCGCACAGAATGTACCCTTATACCCAACATTATCTGAAAAAGATTACGCGTATGTATTAAATCATTCTGATGCGGAGTATTGTTTTGTATCTGATGAAGTTTTGTATGATAAAGTACAGAAAATTCAAAATCAAACTCGCATAAAAAAAGTATTCTATTTAAAAGAATTGAAGCATGATTGTAGCTGGAATAGATTTCTAGAAATCGGAGAAAAAACAATTGATTTAGCAAAAATAAAAACCTTAAAAGAGGCTGTTAAACCGGAAGATTTGGCAACCATAATTTACACCTCCGGAACTACTGGAACTCCGAAAGGAGTTATGTTATCGCACAAAAACATTATAGACAATATCTTTAAAACAGATAAAACCCTCGACCTAAAGGGAAATCATAAAAGAATTATAAGCTATTTGCCAATTTGCCATATCTTTGAAAGAGCTGCCTCGTATTACTATCAATACTTGGGATATCAAGTCCATTTTGCTGAAAGTATCGAATTGCTGGGAGATAATATTCGAGAAATAAAACCTCATTTTATAGCAGTTGTTCCAAGATTATTAGAGAAGATATTTGATAAAATTGTTGCTAAAGGAAGTACTTTATCTGGTCTAAAAAAAGGGTTATTCTTCTGGGCTATTTCACTAGGTGAACAGTATGAACCCTATGGGAAAAACGGTAAGTTCTATGCCTTTAAATTAGCAATTGCACGAAAATTAATTTTTTCTAAATGGCAAGATGCTTTGGGAGGCCATTTAGAATTTATGTTAAGTGGAAGTGCCCCTATGCAAGATCGTTTGATACGTATTTTTTTAGCAGCAGGAATACCTGTTTTTGAAGGGTATGGTATGACAGAATCTTCCCCTGCAATTACTGTAAATGACCTCAGAAACTTCGGGTTAAAAATTGGAACGGTTGGAAAACCTCTAGAAGGTTTGCAGGTTAAAATAGCCGAAGATGGAGAAATTTTATTGAAAGGTTCTACAGTGATGCTTGGATATTACAAAGAGGAAGAAATGACCCGAAAAACGATTGTAAATGGGTATTTGCATACTGGTGATATTGGCGAAATCGATGCTGAAGGATTTCTAAAAATTACAGATAGAAAAAAAGAAATGTTTAAAACATCTGGAGGTAAATATATTGCTCCTGCAGTTTTAGAAAGTGAATTAAAGCAGTCACGATTTATAGAACAAGTAATGGTCATTGGTGAATCAGAAAAAATGCCAGCAGCATTGATTCAAGTAAATTTTGAATTTGCAAAAGAATGGGCTTTGAGAAAAAAGTTGCCAGTAGATACCATTGTAACCAATGAACGATTTATAAACAGAATCGGAAAAGAAATTGAGATTCTCAATCAAAAATTTGGAAAATGGGAACAAATTAAAAAATTTGAAATCACACCAGACGAATGGTCTATTGAAGAAGGTCACCTCACACCTACCATGAAAATGAAGCGTAAAGTAATCAAAGAAAAATACAAAAATCTTTATGAAAAAATATTTAATTCATAATATTTTAGAGGTAGGTTATTAATTTGTTATTTCAAGGGAATTTAACTACTTTGCGATATACAAAAAACGATTATGGCTACCGAAATTACTCGAATATTTGATTTTCCTTATTATCTATTAGAAAAATATAATTTACCCCAAGCATTTTCAACAAAATATAATGGAAAATGGGAATCAATATCTACCCAAGAATATATCAATAAAGCAAATGCAATCAGTAGAGGATTGTTACATCTTGGTGTAAAACCAAATGATAAAATTGCAATCATATCTTCTAATAATAGAACAGAATGGAATATTTGTGATATTGGAATTTTACAAACTGGAGCACAAAATGTTCCTATTTACCCAACAATTAGCAAAGAAGATTATCAATATATTTTAACACATTCTGAAGCCGTTTATTGCTTTGTTTCTGATGCTGAAGTTTTAGAAAAAATCAACAAAATAAAACAGAATACAAATTTGAAAGGAGTTTTTACTTTTGATGATATTGCTGGTGAAAAAAGTTGGAAAGAGGTCCTAAATTTAGGAGAGGATACTGGAAATCAAGCAGAGGTTGAAGATAGAAAAAAGAAGGTACAACCTGAAGATTTAGCCACTTTAATTTATACCTCTGGAACTACAGGAAAACCAAAAGGCGTTATGCTCTCTCACAACAACATCGTTACCAATGTTTTGGCAAGTGAAAAAAGAGTTCCCTTAGCTTACGGAAAAGACAAAGCATTGAGTTTTCTACCTGTTTGCCATATTTTTGAAAGAATGATTTTATATTTATACCAATACTGTGGTGTTCATATTCATTTTGCTGAATCTATAGAGAAGTTAAGTGAAAATGCACAAGAGGTAAAACCACAAGTAATGACTGCTGTTCCTCGTTTGTATGAAAAAATATACGACAAAATTATTGCCAAAGGAACTGATTTAACAGGAATAAAAAAACAACTATTCTTTTGGGCAGTTAATTTAGGTTTAAAATATAAACCATATGGTGCAAATGGTTGGTGGTATGAGAAGCAATTAGGTTTGGCAAAAAAATTAATTTTCTCAAAATGGCAGGCTGCTTTGGGAGGAGAATTAAAATTAATGGTATCGGGTTCTGCCGCATTACAACAGAGGCTAACAAAAGTTTTTACAGCTGCAGGGATGCCAATTATGGAAGGCTATGGCTTAACAGAAACATCACCGGTAGTTACAGTAAGTTCTATGGAAGATGGTGGTTTTAAAATAGGAACTGTTGGTAAAATTATTGATGACATAACTCTTAAAATTGCAGAAACAGGAGAAATTTTAGTGAAAGGTCCCAATGTAATGATGGGATACTATAAAGACCCAGAAAAAACAGCCGAAGTCATAAAAGATGGCTATTTTCATACGGGTGACAAAGGAGAATTAGACGCTAATGGTTTTTTAACAATTACTGGAAGAACCAAAGAAATGTTTAAAACTTCTGGAGGTAAATACGTAGTTCCACCATTATTAGAAGGAGAATTAAAGCAATCATTATTTATTGAACAAGTAATGGTAATTGGTGATGGTGAAAAAATGCCGGCAGCTTTTATTCAACCTAATTTTGAATTTATAAAAGGTTGGATTGATAGAAAAAATCTTGAGATTCTTAAAACAAATGAAGAAATGATCAATTCTAAATTGGTGATTGACAGAATTCAAAAAGAAGTAGATGCATGCAATGCTCAATTTGGTCAATGGGAACAAATTAAACGTTTTGAGTTGACATCAGACATTTGGTCTATTGACGGTGGACATTTAACTCCAACCATGAAAATGAAACGAAAGGTTATCAAAGAAATCTACAAAGATCTATACGATAAGATATATAAGAATTGATATAAATCTGTCCAATTTTAAGAGAACTCACATATCCTAATTTTTAGAAGAAATATACTCGTCTATAAAGTCTTCTAAAATATTTAAAGGAGTTGCCCCATGAGAGATAACTACCTCATGGAAATCACGGATATCAAATTTATCTCCCAAAGCATCTTTTGCTTTTTTCCGCAATTCTAATATCTTCAACATCCCAATTTTATATGCCGTTGCCTGACTTGGCATTACAATATGTCTTTCGACCATTTTAATGACGTCTAACTCAGCATTTGGCGTATTATCGGTGTAATATTTAATTCCTTCTTCACGCGTCCATTGCTTCGAATGAATTCCAGTGTCTACTACCAATCTACACGCTCTCCACAATTCCATTGCAAGACGTCCGAAATCTGAATAAGGATCTGCATAGAAGCCCATTTCTTTTGGAATGTACTCTGAGTATAATCCCCAACCCTCGGTATAGGCTGTGTAACCCCTAAATTTTCTGAACATAGGCACTTCTTCCAGTTCTTGCTGAATTGCCAATTGCATGTGATGCCCAGGGATTCCTTCGTGATATGCCAATGCTTCCATTTGATAGGTAGGCATAGATTTCATATCATACAAGTTGGCATAATATATTCCTGGTCGAGAACCGTCTGAAGCCGGACGATTATAAAATGCTTTTCCTGCAGATTTTTCTCTAAATGACTCAACAGCCTTCACTATTATATCAGCTTTTGGTTTGGTTATAAAGATCTCATCCAATCTTGTTTTCATGCTATCAATTAGAAGCACTGCCTTTGCTAAATAAGCATCTTTACCTTTTTGATCGGCAGGATAGTAAAATTGCTTATCGGTCTTCATAAACTGAAAAAAGTTTTGCAAAGTCCCCTCAAATTCAACTTGATTTTTAATTGCTTCCATTTCTCCATGAATTCTCGCAACTTCATCTAATCCTATTTTATGGATTTCTTCAGCTGTTAAATCAGTCGTTGTTGTACGTTTTAAAGCATTGTTAAAAAATGTTTCTCCGTCAGGAAACTTCCAAACTCCATGATCAAAGTTTGCTCTCCTTTTTTGACCCTTCATAAAGTTAATTAACTTCTCATAAGCAGGTTTTACAGATACTAATAAGGCTTCATTAGCTTGTCTCTCCAACATAGATTTTGCTTTTTCATTAATATCCAACTTATTCATTTTCTTCATAAAGTCTTTCAACAAAGTGCTTTCTTTAATTGAATTGTCAAATGGTTGACCTACCAAAATATTTTCTGAATCTTGCACTACTTTATCATACACAAACTTTGGAGGCAGTATTCCTATTGTCTCACGAGCCTTTAAATTATTTATTAGTTGTGAGAAGTATTTGTTAAAACCATTCAACCTAGAAATATAAGCCTTAGCATCTTCAACATCATCAATACGATGCATATTAATCAAAAATGCGGGCTTTCCAGATTGTGCACCAAACATTTGATTTACAGGGTAGTTGTATAATCTATATTTATAATCCGAAATACTATTTTCAGTATTTTGTTTGAATAGTTTATAACTCAATAATACGTCTTTTGAAAGCGCATCTACATTGACTGAATCAATCAACCATTGAAGTTCTTGTTTATTTATTTTTAAATCTCTTTCTGCTGCTACAGGAGAATTGTCATTTAGTTTTCCATAATCTTTTTTAATACCAAGTCTGGTTTGAAATTCCGGATAGTTGTCAATTCCTTTATTAAAACTTGATTGGAAAAAGTCATTTACTTTTTTAGATTCTGCTTCAATCTCGGCATCGGTATATACTTTTTCATTTTCTTTTTTACAAGAAAAAAATAAAGTAAGAACACTCAAAAAAAGTACTATTTTTAAAATGATCTGTCTCATTAGTTATTTGTATTATCGTTTGGATTTTTTTCTAAAGTGAATGTTAACTTGGTTATATGGGGCTTAACCTTCCTTATTACAGGTTTCAATTTCCGAATAATTAGGAACCTTTATTCTCATTTATCATTTTATTCAAATATATAACAAAATGTGTTTCTAACCTATTTGTGGAGTTTGTAACTCTCTGGTTTAAAAGAAGAAAATTGGTCTATAGCTTAGATTTAAAGTTTTTAATTTTTTGGACTAATTCTTTTTTAAAAGCAGGCCTTAAAACCTCTATTAAGATTAACTCTCCCTCACCTGCATTGAAGATTCTAACAACAGTATTTTTTGGTATGACAAATCCATTACCACTTACTATATTTTGCTCACCATTTTCATATTGTAATCCAAGCAGCCCCTTTAAAACAATTCCCTGAATTTCGAACTGTGCTTTAATTATTGGTTCTGTCCATCCAAATGGTGCATGCATTTTTATCAACCCCATCTCATCCGATTGGGTATAATCGTATATAACGCGTTCTATATTGTCTTGAATTACTATTTTTTTTGAAACAATCGTATGTCCTTTTATTTCTTTTTTTTCTTGTGAATATACTATATTGGATATAAGTACAAATAGGTAAAGTAACTTCTTCATAGTTTTAACTAATTAACTTCTTCAAATATAGGAAATGTAAGTGTGACTTATTTATGAGGTATAAAACTTTCTGAGTTAAAGTAAAGCAGGAAAAGGTCCCGTTATTGCACAAAGCAAAAGAATAGCGCTGATAGCAATATAACCGTGTTTATTAAACCCTGTAATCATATGAAAAGACTTGTAGTGTTTCTTGTTCGTAATGATTTTACCATACTTATCAAAAACGACTGTTCTATTACTTTTAAATGTACTACTAGAGTCATATATCCATTTTTCTTTTTCTGCTTGATGTTCAACCTTGGAAGGTGTACCATACTTTAATCGGATTAACTCCTTTGCATTGTCGCTTTTAGGATATAATGGTTTGTTAATAGTTGGAGAACAACTGAATGCTGCAAAAAGAATAAACAGTGAGAATAGAATTATTTTTTTCATAATTGAATTGGTTTCTAGTTCAAATGTAATCAATGTGAATTTAACCAATTTATGGGGTTTCGAAATAACTAAATTGAAAGAGGAGGATATGCCTATGGTTTAGGGTTTACAGGAGTTGTATTAGATTTTTATTAGATCAATAATGATTAATTTAAAGTTTTAAAGAACTTATTTAACCCTTCTACAATTTTTTTCTTGTCCTTAAAATTATTGCCGGTAAAATTCATCATATTACCTTTGATTCCTATCATACCCATAAAATCTTTTTTAAATTCAATTTTTTCAACCGGTATTGCCTTACAATTATTACAGTGATAAACAACTTTATCAGTTATTATAAAATCTAAATGGCCGAATTTTGATGAAAGCCCACCCAAGACAGTTTCTCCTGAAAAATTCAATCTTTTTTTATCCATTAAACCGAAATCTTTAAGAGGATTAGAACCAAACATATGTTTATCTTCCCAAAACCTTCCGGTATTGTCTTGTGTCATTGGAATTGCATTAGCAGGTGGTATGAAAAAAGTACAATTAACATACTCGTTGAGATTTTCCAATATCGTAACATCAAAGTTAGAATCGATTTCAACAAGGTTATATTTTTCGTTTAGTTTAAGAATTTCACTTTCTAATAAACTTGTTTCCTTTTTAATAGATATTTTTAAATAGTCAATAAGCTGAAGATTCAGCTCTGAACAATATTTAATTATTTGACCAATATCTCCAATATTTGAAATTGATTCCATAGAAATACCAATTCCCATAGAAGCACCAACAAAACCTGAAATTACTCCAAAACTAGATTTAGAATTATCAATTATTTTTGAAGATGCAAAAGTGACTAATACTCCGACAGCTAAATTTAATGCTTGTGTTTTTCTTTGTTTTTTTAAATTTTCTATTATTTGTTGGAGCTGTGTATACAATCCAATAGAAAAAACCATAATGTTTTTTTCAGCAACATTTTTATTATCTGATAGCTCAAGGTATCTATTAAAACAATAAGTTACTTCGTTAAAACTTCTACCTTTGTCTAATAGTAAATTAGCTTTGACTCCTGCAAGGCAAAAAAACGCCTCATCATTAGGATTGGTTTCAATTATTTGACCCAATTTTATTTCTGCTTCAAGGTATCTACCGCCCTGAATTGCCATTGTAACAAGTTCGTTCATAATTTAAAATTTTATGCAATTTAGTAAATTTTTCATATTGTAAATGATAAATGTAAGTTTAACCTACTTAAGAGGGCTTGAAATAGCTGAACTGAAGGAAGAAGATATGCCTATGATTTAGTTAAGAAGTAATTTTTTATTTTTTCTTTAACCTATTTACCTTGACTAAATGCAACACCAAAAGCAATCCCAATTCCTATACCAATACCAATAGAATTAGTAGCAAGACCAATTCCTATACCAATAGCAAGCCCAGCAAAAAATTTTAATATTCTTTTATTTTTCATAACTCAAATATAAGAAATTGCATCCTAACCTATTTAAGAGGTTTAAAACTCCCTGAATTGAAGTAAGAGGATATGACTATGGTTTAGAAAATAAGTATAAGATAAATGCCTACAGAGTTTC
>ERZ1047472.3065-NODE-3065-length-11250-cov-5.920322_pt1 | contig 11250 bp, 9 predicted proteins | sample MGYA00383095_ERZ1047472 | MGnify/ENA primary metagenome ERZ1047472 (study PRJEB29581, sample SAMEA5548365) | metagenome | biome: marine; feature: coastal; material: water | depth 1 m | study: Short-term variability in the microbial, nano- and picoplankton...
TTGCCCACCCGGTGATTGTCACCGAGTCGGGAAGGGCAGTGGTGGCCTACGCCTCTGTGCTGCTGTTTAATATTCTCGATACCACTACCTTTGAGTCCACTGGCGACAGTGAGATCCAGAGTGATGAAAATCCACTGCTGTCTAAATTGCGCAGTATCTCCTCGCAGCTGACGGCGGAAAATATTGAACAGAGCTATGAGCAGGTTCACCAGTATCGCAACCAGGTTCGCGATGGCTTTAAAGCCGGCAAGGTGGATCTGCGCTGTCGTGCCAGTGCGGAAAATATCTTTCTCGATGCCCTGCACAGTATTGCCGATGTCCTGGAAACAATGGATGAAGTGCCAGCCAGTATGGCCGGTTTAAAACTCTCGCTGGCGGATATTTACTACGGCAACTTCAGCCTTTTTCAGTCGCTGCCGGATATCTGGGCAATCGATCAGCTATTTCCGATTATGCCTATTCACCGGCTCGATGAAGAGCCCAGCAGGCAGGCAGTGCTGGCGGATATTACCTGTGACTGCGATGGTAAGATCGATAATTTTGTCGGCCAGACTGAACCGGAAAAAACCTTGCCACTCCACCCACTCAAAGTGGGTGAAGAGTACTATTTGGGGGTGTTTTTGGTCGGTGCCTATCAGGAGACTCTCGGCGATCTGCACAACTTATTTGGTGATACCAATGTTGTCAGTGTGCGACTCAACCGCGATGGCAGCTTCGATTTTGTCAAAGAGATGCTCGGCGACACTATCGCCGATGTGTTGAGCTATGTGGAGTATGAGCCAAAGCAGGTGGAGCTGAAATACCGCAATACCGCGGAGCGTGCGGTTCAGCAGGGGCGAATTAGCGCGGCTGAACGCCAGCAGATGATCAAGGCCTTCAGGGCCAGTATGCAAGGTTATACCTATTATGAACGCGAGCACTAATCAACAAGAGCATTAAGGGAGGCCGGCATGGCTAAAGTTATTATTATTGGCGCTGGTGGTGTGGGTCAGGTTGTGGCCCATAAATGCGCCCAGCTGGATGATGTATTTGACGAGATTGTCCTCGCCAGTCGCACCGAGAGCAAGTGCCGAAAAATTGCGGCACAGATTCGCCAGAGCTATGGCCGCGCCATCGAAACCGCCGCAGTGGATGCAGACAATGTCCCCGAGCTGGTGGTGTTGTTTGAGCGGGTTAAACCGTTTTTGGTGATCAATGTCGCTCTGCCGTACCAGGATCTAACCATTATGGATGCCTGTCTGGAAGCCGGTGTCCACTATATGGATACCGCCAACTACGAGCCCCTGGATACGGCGAAGTTCGAGTACAGCTGGCAGTGGGCCTATCAGCAGCGCTTTAAAGATGCCGGTTTAATGGCGCTGCTCGGCTGCGGTTTTGATCCCGGTGCCACCAATGTGTTTACCGCCTATATGGCAAAACATTATTTCGATGAAATTCATACGCTGGATATTATTGATGTTAACGGCGGTGATCACGGCTATCCCTTTGCCACCAACTTTAATCCGGAAATCAATATTCGCGAGGTAACGGCAGAGTGCCGGCACTGGGAAAATGGTGAGTTTGTGGCCACTCCGGCGATGTCTACCAGCCAGTCTTTCACCTGTCCCGAGGGGGTGGGTGAGTTTAATATCTATCGTATGTACCACGAGGAGCTGGAGTCCCTGACCCTGAACTTCCCGACCATTAAGAAAGCGCAGTTCTGGATGAGTTTTGGCGATAGCTATTTAAAGCATCTTGAAGTGCTGGGCAATGTGGGTATGACCGGTATTGAGGCGGTGGAATTTGACGGCCAGCAAATTGTCCCCATCCAGTTTCTCAAGGCGCTGCTGCCAGACCCCTCGACCCTGGGTCCGAGGACTACCGGCAAAACCTGTATTGGCTGTGTGGTTAGCGGCATAGCTGATGGCCGCGAAAAAACTGTCTATCTCTACAATATTAAGGATCATCAGGACTGCTATCGTGAAGTACAGTCTCAGGCGATCTCCTACACAACCGGCGTGCCGGCGATGATCAGTGCCAAGTTGATGCTCGAGGGCCAGTGGATGAAGCCTGGTGTATGGAATATTGAGCAGATGGATCCGGATGCCTTTATGGCTGATATGAATAAGTATGGGCTTTCGTGGAAAGTGATTGAAGACCCTGGTTTTGATTTGCTCTAAGTGGATTGCGTAAAGGTTGAAGGCCCATGACAAACTGTAAGACATTCAGGAACTTTGACCCATCGCGGGTGCCGTCCCCCTGTTTTGTGGTTGACGAGGTGGCGGTTGAAAATAACCTGCGTATTTTGCAGCATGTTCAGCAGGCATCTGGCGCCAAAGTGTTGTTGGCGTTGAAGGCCTTTTCAATGTTTAGTCTGGCACCGCTGTTTAATCGCTACCTCAGTGGCACCTGTGCCAGCGGTCTGTATGAGGCGCGGCTTGGCGCCTCAGAATTTGCCGGTGCGGTACACACTTTTTGTGCCGCCTATAAAGAGGATGATCTGCGGGAAATACTGCAGATTTCCGATCATGTGCTGTTTAATTCTCTGTCGCAGTGGCAGCGTTTCCAGCCGCTGATTGAGCAGGCCAGGCAGCAGCGCCCTGAATTGCAGTTTGGTCTGCGCATCAATCCTCTGCACTCCGAGGGAAGCACGCCAATTTATGATCCCTGCGCGCCCGGATCGCGTCTGGGAATTCCCAAAAGTGAATTTGCCGGCCAGGATTTGCAGGGTATAAGCGGGCTGCATTTTCACACGCTCTGCGAGCAGGATTTCGCGCCCTTAGATCGCACACTGGCCGCGGTAGAGGCGCAGTTTGGCGAGCAGTTACACCAGATGCAGTGGGTGAACTTTGGTGGTGGCCACCATATTACCCGCGCTGGCTACCCGCTGGAGGCACTGATTAAGCGCATTATTGAATTTCAGGACAAATACGCCGTACAGGTTTACCTCGAGCCCGGCGAGGCGGCGGTATTGCACAGCGGTGTTCTGGTGGCCGAGGTTCTGGATCTCAGCTACAACCAGATGGCGCTGGCGATTCTCGATACCTCAGCGACCTGCCATATGCCGGACACATTGGAAATGCCTTACCGTGCAGATATTTTTACTGCCGGGGAGCAGGATGAAAAAGCTTTTAATTACCGCCTCGGCGGCCAGACTTGTCTGGCTGGCGATGTTATGGGCGACTACAGTTTTGACCAGCAGTTGCAGGTTGGCCAGCGGCTGATATTCGATGATATGGCCCACTACACCATGGTCAAAACCACTACGTTCAATGGTATTCCACTGCCAGCGATGGCTATCTGGAGTTCAGCTACAGATGAGCTGAAGCTGGTGAGAGAATTTGACTACAATGATTTCAAACAGCGTTTATCCTAGGCTTTTTTAGATAAAGTTAGCGATAGGGAGAGAGTTCAAAATGTCAGAGTTTGATCAATTGGCGGCACCGGGCTACCCGATCTTTTTAGGATCTGAATTCAAGCATCCGCAGCCCGAGCAGGCTTTTTTTCATATTCTTCCGATGCCCCTTGAGGAGTCGGTCTCCTACGGTGGTGGCACATCCGATGGCCCATCTTCTATCCTCGAGGCATCCTGGCAGCTGGAGACCTGGGATGGTAAAAGCAATCCCAGTGAAAAAGGTATTTACACCCATCCGCCGGTGGATGTTAGCGGCAGTCCCGAAGAGGCGGTTGAGAGAATTGCCGCCGCCACTTCAGCCCTGGTCAAGGCGGGTGGGTTCCCGGTTGGTCTGGGCGGTGAACATACGGTTACCTACGGGATTATCAAAGGTCTTATGGACGCCGGTATTGAGGATTTTGGGGTCGTGCAAATTGATGCCCATGCGGATCTTCGCGAGGCCTACGAGGGTAACCCCTACAGCCATGCCTCGGTGATGAAGCGTATTGTCGACCTCGATGTTCCGCTGTTCCAGCTCGGTGTACGAGCCTTATGTAAGGAGGAGATGGAGACGCGAAAACTCTATGGCGTAGAGCATCTGGATGCGGATATTCTGGTACCCAAAAATGTTCAGTCCATCGATCTGCCCGATGATTTTCCCGACAATGTTTTCTTCACTCTGGATATCGATGGTATGGATCCTTCCATTTTTCCCTCAACCGGGACGCCAGTTCCGGGTGGATTGGGCTGGTATCAAACCCTCTCCCTATTTCAGTCGGTGGTTGCCCAGCGCAATATTATCGGTATGGATATCACCGAATTTGCGCCGATTGCCGGCTTCCACAGCTACCAGTTCTCGGCAGCTCAGCTGGTTTATAAGATGATGGGTATTGTTGAGCGGGAAATGCTGAGATAAAAAAACCTGCTTCAAATCCTTGGATCTAAAGCAGGCTGTCGGGTTTTTTATTGGATTAGTGGTTAGTCAAATTCATCAGCCCAGACGGGTTGATCTGAGGGACCGGCCCCCTCTGCGTAGACTCTGACGTAATCGATCTCCATTGCACTCTGGGTGAAATTCGCAGAGATACTGTCCTCAATAGCGACATTTAATAACAGAAACTGCTCGGCATCATAGGGCCAGGTTGAAGAGTTTTTAACCGTGGGAGCGTACCTGTAATGTTCAAAGCCGTTGACGCTAAAGACGATTCTTTCACTGTTCCAGTCCATCTCATAGATATGGAACTGTGAGGTGGCGGTATTAATATACTGTCCGCCATGGTTGATGGTGCCACCATGGCTGGAGGGGGTGTGCATGGCGCTCTGCACATAGTTTTCGTCGTCGCCCCAGTGCTCCATAATGTCTATTTCACCACAGGCGGGCCAACTGGTGGTGCCGAAGCCCTGTGTTTCCCAATAGGCGCCGCGCTCAGTAATGTTTTTCCCGAGGGTCCAAATGGCAGGCCAGGTGCCAACCCCTCTGGGTAACTTTGCTCTTACCTCTACACGACCATACTTGAAGGCATACTTGGAGTTGAGTCGAGCGGAGGTGTACTCCTTGGTACGGCCCTGGTCCCGGTAGCTCTCTTTAATAGCGACAATTTTTAAGCTGCCATTATTGACGTAGGAATTCTCTATGCGGTCGGTGTAGTGCTGTTGCTCGTTGTTAAACCAGCTCCAGCCATTGGGCATGATGGTCTGGTGATGCCATTTGCTTGAGTCGATGGCTTTGATAGTGGCATCTCCGCCACCTGTAGTGTTGTCTCCGCCCAGTGAACTGCTGCCACCAGCATTTGAGTCGGGCTTGCCAGCATCATCGGTTATGACAATGTTTTTTATAATAACTGGCGAGTCACGTTTAATCACATAGAGCAGAAAGGATGAATAGGTGTTGCTCGAATCCTGGGATGGAATCGTCACGCTATACTCCAACTCAGCTTCGCTGGAGATGGTGACCCACTCGCTGTTATAGGATGGATCGACATCGGGGTAGGGCAGGCGCTCGAATCGGAAGTAAACAGGTGTATCGCTGCTGCCGGCGGCAAGTGCCGCGGTAAAGGTGACCATGCCGCCATTAGCAAAGCTAAGGGGGTATATCTCACGATTCATATTTGCGAAGCCGGCCCAATTTTCAGCACCGTTTGGGAAGGTATAGGTTGAGGTGGTTTCCTCAAATAATGCACCCCCAAACCCTTCGATCATACTGACGGCATCGGGATCGGTGTTAGCGCCCCCAGCTGAGCCGTTGCTCGAATCGGTGTCAGGCTCGAGGACTATTACGGTTCGATAGGCACTGGCACTGTTGCCGGCACTGTCCTTCAAGGTATAAGTGATTGTGTAGGTGCCTGGAGATTCACCCACTGTTCCGCTTGAGATAACCTTATTGGTGAGAGTTCCATCATTGCTGTCGACAGCAGACCACCCAGCTTCGTTATAGGTGTTTCCCGACGCCAGGGTGACAGTCGATGAGCCTTTTAAGGTGATGACAGGATTATTGGTATCATTTAGGCCTGATCCCTGCGCAGATGAGCCGCCACCGCCACCGCCACCGCCACAGGCCATTAGTGATGAGGTGATAACTGCCAATAACAATGTTGATACTTTCTTAAAAGCCAAAACTTTCCCCTTAACTATTTACCCTTTGGGTAACTATTTTTATTTAATATTTTTCTGACTGTGCGATTACTAAAGCAAAATCAGGGCTGCGGAGGATACACATCAAGAATTAAAAATGTATCTTTTAAAGGCTGATAGATGCATTTTATGCGATAAAAGGTTCTTTTAGTCTCAACTTATAACCCTGTTAAGGCTAAACAAGATTGTGCCCTGTTATGACTGGTCTCTCTGGATTGCATATTGCTGGTGTTAATAATAGATGCCTTAACCAACTGTATTTTATAGCGCAACCAGTACCTGCATTATCTGCCGTAGTTGCAGATGATTTGCTACAATAAGCGAATATCTTTAGGGTCAAAGAGTTTTCTCTGACGCGGTAATTTATCTAGGTTATTTATGTCCGATCAATACGTTTCCTGTGCACTCTATAAGTTTGTCACATTGCCCGAATATGCAGCGCTTCGTGAGCCGCTGTTAAACGCCATGCGCAACAACAATGTGTTTGGCACATTGCTGTTGGCACGAGAGGGCATCAATGGAACAGTGTCGAGCACCAGGGAGGGAATTGACAGTCTCTTGGCTTGGCTCGATAAGCAGCCTGGCCTGCAGAATATTGTTACCAAAGAGTCCTACCACAATGAGATTCCCTTCTATCGCACTAAGGTCAAGTTAAAGAAAGAAATTGTCACCATGGGCGTCGAGGGCATAGATCCCAAGAGAGTTGTCGGTACCTATGTTAAACCCGAGGAATGGAATGCGCTTATATCCGATCCCGATGTATTGCTGGTGGACACCCGCAATGACTACGAGGTTGAAATTGGTACCTTCCAGAACGCCGTGGATCCCAAGACCAAAACCTTTCGCGAGTTTCCCGCCTGGGCAAAAGAAAATCTCGATCCGCAAAAGCACAAAAAAGTCGCTATGTTTTGTACCGGTGGCATTCGCTGTGAAAAGTCCACTGCCTATATGAAAGAGCAGGGCTTTGATCAGGTCTATCATCTCGAGGGCGGTATTCTTAAATATTTGCAGGAGGTGCCCAAGGATCAGACTCTCTGGTCTGGCGAGTGTTTTGTCTTCGATAATCGAGTTGCCGTCGATCACGACCTGAAAAGGGGCTCCTATGATCAGTGTCATGCCTGTCGTATGCCGATTACTGAGCAGGACAAAGATCATCTGCACTATCAGCAGGGACTTTCCTGTCACCACTGTTATGGCACTCTAGATGAGGAGCAAAAGCAGCGCTTTGCCGAACGTCAAAAGCAGATAGAACTCGCCAAGCGCCGTGGTGAGGAGCATATTGGCAATGCGGCCCAGGAGGCCACTGAGCGCCGCAGAGCCGAAAAGAAAGCTGATCGTGAAGCGCGCAGGCGTCAGTCTCAAGCACCGGAGATGTAGTCGTTAAAGCACTCGCTTGATAGCAGTATTCCAGCCGGATACTTTTTGGTTGCGCTGTTGTTCCGGCATTGTCGGGTCAAAATGCCTTTCAAGGCGCCAGCTGTCAGCAAACCCCTGCTGATCTGGCCAGACACCAGCCTGAGAACCGGCAAGCCAGGCGGCACCCAAGGCCGTGGTTTCGGCAATTACCGGGCGATCAATCGGCGCCTGCAAGATATCCGCCAGTCGCTGCATTGTCCAATCGCTGGCCACCATGCCGCCATCCACTCGCAGTATAGTCTTTGTCTCTTGTTTCCAGTCCCGGTGCATAGCATCGAGCAGGTCCAGGGTCTGGTAGCAGACAGATTCCAGTGCCGCGCGGCAAATCTCTGCAGGACCGGTTCCGCGGGTTAAGCCAATCAGTGCGCCACGTGCCTCAGCATCCCACCAGGGGGCGCCGAGACCGGTGAAGGCGGGGATTAGATAAACATGCTGGTTTTCATCTGCCTGAGCGGCAAGTTCACCGGATTGTTTAGCAGAGTCGATAATGCCTAGGCCGTCACGCAGCCACTGAACCGCCGCACCGGCGATAAAGATTGAGCCCTCAAGGGCATAGGTAACTTTGCCGTCGAGCTGGTAGGCGATAGTGGTCAGCAGTCTATTGCTCGAGGTAACCGCGCTGTCGCCGGTATTTAACAGTGCAAAACAACCGGTGCCGTAGGTTGATTTGAGCATGCCCTTTTCAAAGCAGGCCTGTCCCAGAGTGGCGGCGTGCTGGTCTCCGGCTATGCCCATAATAGTTATTGGCTCGCCGAAGAGACTGGTGCTGCCAAAATCTGCTGCGCAGTCTTTGACTTCGGGTAAAAGTGATTGGGGAATATTAAAAAGCGCTAACAGTTCTGCATCCCATTCGCCGCTGTGAATATTGTAGAGCATGGTGCGCGAGGCATTGGTGGCATCGGTGGCATGGGATTTGCCGTCAGTGAGATTCCAGAGTAGCCAGCTGTCCATGGTGCCGAAAGCCAATTCGCCGCGCTCGGCTCTTGGGCGAGCACCGTCGACATTGTCGAGCAGCCAGGCGATTTTGGTGGCGGAAAAATAGGGGTCTAAAAGCAGGCCGGTCTTGCTGGTTACCCTGGGTTCGAGACCCTCGGCTTTGAGCTTGTCGCAGAGCTCTGCGGTGCGCCGATCTTGCCAGACAATTGCATTGTGGATTGGCTCACCGGTTTGGCGATCCCAGATCACGGAGGTTTCCCGCTGGTTGGTAATGCCGATACTGGCAATTTGCCCGGCGCTTACACCGGCATTGGCAATAGCCTGTCGCGCGGTGTCGAGGCTGGTTCGCCAAATATCCATGGCGCTGTGTTCAACCCAGCCAGAGTTGGGGAAGTGCTGTTCAAATTCACATTGCGCCTGTTCGACTATTGCATAGTTGCTATCAAAGAGGATGGCTCGCGATGAAGTTGTGCCCTGATCCATTGCCAGTACAAGTTTGTCTTTAGCGTTACTCATAATGGCTTTCCTTTAATTGCTTAATCAGCGTTATTTTGTTGGCGGTAATACAACAACTTCAGTGCCACTGTATATATCGTGCAGACAGGCTTTGGCCGGCGATATCAGGCACCAGAGATAGCCGATACCGGCAATCGCCAGTGACAGTGTTGCCAGTACACTGCGTTTAATACATTGCTCGGGGGTGGCCAGTGAGCCATCTGGCTGTTGCAGTCTTAAGCGCCATGATTTCATTCCCAGAGTCTGGCCCTGTTTGCGCCAGCATATAAAGTAGTAGCTGGCTAGAGCCACCAGCCAGCCGCGAAAACTCAGCCACGGCAGAATGTGGCTGGGTTGGACTTCTTCGAGTCCCTGAGTGCCATTGAATATTACTTTTATCAGTAGCAGTAGCAGTCCGTAGGCGAGAGTGATGGCAAACAGTAAGAATGCATCGTAGATCAGCGCGGCAAGTCTGCGCAGGAGATTGGCTGGGGCTGGGGTGGAAATAGGCTTGTCAGTCATAAATTATGGCTTATCAATGTGAATCATCTTCGAATTCTGCCGAAAGCCAGTACAATGCGCAATCAATAGAAAAGCCATCGGGAGAATTTAGTGGATTGGATTTACGGCATACATGCTGTTCAGACCATGCTTAAGTCAGCACCTCAGCGAATTGTAGAGTTACATGTCCAACGTGGACGCCAGGATGATCGCCTGCAAAAGATTCATAGACTGGCTGAACAGCACGGTGTGACTTTGCAGTGGGCGACGGTAAAGAATCTCGATGACAAGGTTGAGGGTCGCCATCAGGGTGTGATTGCACTCTGTGAGTCCGGCCAGACTTATGATGAGAAGTATCTGTTGCAGCTGGCCGAGGAAAAAGCCGCAAAGGGACTTTTTTTAGTGCTTGATGGCGTTACCGATCCCCATAATCTCGGTGCCTGTCTGCGCTCCGCTGATGGTGCCGGTGTGCACGCGGTAATAGTGCCCAAGGATAACTCCGTGGGTCTTACGCCTGTCGTGCAAAAGGTTGCCTGTGGCGCGGCTGAGACTGTGCCTCTGGTTATGGTGACTAATCTGGCGAGAACGCTGGATAAGCTTCAGCAGCAGGGCGCTTGGGTGGTGGGTGCCGCGGGTGAGGCAGAGCAATTTATCTATGATATCGACCTGACTGGGCCAATGGTTTTGGTGATGGGTGCAGAGGGGAAAGGTATTCGACAGTTGACCCGCAAGCAGTGTGATTTTCTTGCCAAGTTACCTATGGCCGGTGAAGTGAGCAGTTTAAATGTTTCCGTCGCTACCGGAATCTGCCTTTTCGAAATCGTCCGCCAGCGGCGAACTTGATGTTGATCAACCGGTTTATGTATTTCAGCGGTTTTTTTCTCAGCGCTATTTTTTGGTCGATATTTTGACTATGCTAATCGTTCTCTGGTAGTGGCATAAAGTCTGTTGATATAAGGATGGCAATGGATGAGATAAAAGACAAAATCTACTCAATTCCCAACTTGTTGAGTATCACAAGGCTGGTGTTGGTTCCTGTTCTTATCGCACTGGCACTGGCCGAAAACGCGCAGGCCTTTCTGGTCGTGCTCGCGGTCTCGCTACTCAGCGATGCGTTCGACGGCTATTTCGCACGCAAATTAAATCAGGTCACCGAGTTTGGCGCCAAGCTTGATAGTTGGGGTGATGTCATGACCTATGGCGTTATGATCCTTGGTCTGTATTTAATCTGGCCGCAGCTGTTCGCAGAACAGCAGTGGTTTTTGGTGGCGGCAACCCTATCCTTTGTGGTGCCGGTGGCCCATGCGTTTTTAAAGTTTGGCGAGTACCCGAGTTATCACACCCTAGGCGCTAAAACTGCAGCTGTGCTGATGGCACCGGCCTTCTACTCACTGACATTGCTGGGCTGGGATCTTTTCTTTCAGGCGGTGATCGTTTTGCATGTTGTGGTCGCGTTTGAAGAGATGGCAATCACTTCGGTACTGAAGCGTCCGCGCAGCAATGTCGCGTCAATTTTATCCATTGCTCGCTAACTTGATCTAAAGATATTCAATGCTATTAAAGGGTCTTTGCGAAGCGCTAAAAACCCCTCTCAATATGTCTAAAAATGGCGGTTGCATCGGGCAGGGCAACTCACTACAATAGCGCGCCTTACAGCGTCCGGACCAAAATCCGGGCACTCCTTGCTTCACCACAGCGTGCAAATCACGTCAGCGGGAAGCTTTTAATCCACGAGGAGATACAATGCGTCACTACGAAATCGTATTTCTAGTCCATCCGGACCAGAGCGAACAGGTTACAGGTATGATCGAGCGTTATACTGCTTCAATCGAAGCGGGCGAAGGCAAGATCCACCGTCTCGAAGACTGGGGCCGCCGTCAACTGGCTTACCCAATCAA
>ERZ1047472.3077-NODE-3077-length-11214-cov-10.725244_pt1 | contig 11214 bp, 7 predicted proteins | sample MGYA00383095_ERZ1047472 | MGnify/ENA primary metagenome ERZ1047472 (study PRJEB29581, sample SAMEA5548365) | metagenome | biome: marine; feature: coastal; material: water | depth 1 m | study: Short-term variability in the microbial, nano- and picoplankton...
CACGCCAAGCAAAAGCTGCATGGTGGGATTGCTGTAAAACAATAGGCTTGCCATCGTCATATTCAGCGCACGATTACCCTTTAAAAACAGGACAAGTGGCAAAACCGTGATGCCACCAGCCAGCAGCGCCAGCGCAATATTAACGGCACCACCGCCGAAAAATGGCACTTGCCCATTTGCCGCCATCCAGAATAGAAAGCCAATGGCAAAGGGCAGTAAAAATAGCGTTTCAATAAACAGCCCTTGCAACGGATCCATATCCATCCGTTTGCGAATAACGGCATAAAGCGAAAAGCTGCCTGCCAGCGCCAAAGAAATCCATGGCACACCCATAATCATCATCGCCTTTGCCATCACGCCAAGACAAACAAGCCCAATGGCAAGCCACGCCCATTTATCAAGCCGTTCGCCAAGCACAAGAATGCCAAGCAACACTGTGCAAAGCGGATAAATGAAATAACCAAGCGCTGCCGACACCACCTGTCCGGTCTGCACGGCATAGACATAAATCCCCCAATTCAGCGACAAAAAGAACGTTGTGATAAAAAAATTTAATAAATTCTTGGGTTGTTTGATCGTGACCCAAATCTCGCCAAGCTGACCCGCAATCCAGCAAATGATAAACAGCAATACCGCCGACCAAAGCGACCGATGCGCGACAATTTCATAAGGATCGTCAGCATCAATGAATTTGATGTAAATAGGAACAATTCCCCATAAAATTCCGGCACTTAGCGAAAATAAGATGCCTGCCAGACTGTTTTTCTTGGGATTTTCCATAAATCGGCATCCACCACCAAATTGCGATATATAATGGTCATTCAGATTGACATCGGGGCATCACTGTAGGCCTTGCCACCCCTTCATTTTTACGCAGAAAAATAGCCCCGACGCCAGCACTCAAGCCATCGACGATCATTTATTGTTTGACTTTATATATTGCTGTTCCCATATGTATTTTGCCGAAAGGGCTTTATGAGACTAGAATCCAACGAAGGTTCGATGCCGCATAGAAGTCGTGTTAAAAGATAATGGGCCGCGATCACCGGCAGATCAAGGCTGAAGTTGGAGACTAGATAATATGGCACAGGGTACTGTGAAATGGTTTAACACCCAAAAAGGTTATGGCTTTATCAATCCGGATGATGACGGCAATGATGTATTCGTACATATCACTGCTGTCCAGAATTCAGGCCTGAACGGTTTGAACGAAGGTCAGAAGGTATCTTACGAACTCGAAGAACAGCGTAACGGCAAAATGGCCGCTGTTGGTCTTTCAGTCGTCGAATAAGCCATCGCCTTTTGCGATAAAACAAATTGTACTTTGGCCATGTTAATCATGGACTAGATACAGGTGGGTCGCCCAACGTTTTGGGGCGACCTTTTTTTTGCTATTCAGGCTCGGCTGGGTTGGACGGCAGCGCAACCGGATCATGAATCCGATAGCGAATCACCAGATAATGAAGCATCCCACTCCATAAGGGTGATAAAAACAGGCTTGCGGCGATCATCGCCAGCAGGAAGTCTGCTTCAAAACTTGTAAAAATGCCCGATGCGACCCCGCTTGTTGTCAAAACAAAGCTGAATTCGCCGATTTGTGGGGTAACAAGCGATGACACAAGCGCCCGTCCCGCTGGCTCGCCGCCAATGGTTAAAAGCGCCCATCCAAGAAGGGTTTTGATAAACAGAACACCAAAGGTCACACCAACAATCATCCCCCAATGGCTTTTGACATATTCCAGATCAACAAGCAGCCCAATCGAGACGAAAAACACCACAAGCAATAGCGATTGCACCGGCTGAATTGCATCCAGAACGGCTTTGCGTAAATTTGTATGGGCAAGCGCCAATCCGGCGCAAAACGCGCCAAATACAGGCGATAATCCAATATAGCCAGTCAGGCTTGCCGCCAGAAAACAAATGCCAAGGCTGAACAGAATTGCCAGCTCGACATTGCCTTCCAGCAGCGTTGCCATTGGCAATCTTTGGCGGGCGGTTTTACCAATCCATACCAGCAACGCCGCCAATATCACTAATGCAATCACCACCCGCACCAGCAATAATGGCCATTGCTGCAACACATCGATGCCCGATTGTGCAAAAACCAGCATCGGCACAACCGCGATATCCTGCGCCACCAGCACGCCAACGGTCAGCTGGCCTGCATGGGTGCGGCTCTGGCCAAGCCCTTGCAATACCATCAAGGCCACCGCCGTTGATGATAATGTCAAAATAAAACCGATCAGCAGGATTTGCGGCAATGTCCAGTTGAAATAGGCATTCACCGACAACGCCAAAAGAATACAACAGCAAATCTGGCCAAGTGTCGCAATCATTGCCGGTTGCAAAACCCGCAAAAATGCCATGACCGATAACTCAATGCCAATGATGAACAGCAGCAAAATCACGCCAAATTCGGCAAGCGATGAAATTTCATCCGAATAATCAACAAGGCCAAGCCCCGCAGGCCCCAAGGCCAGACCAGCCAGAATATAACCAACCAATGGTGGCTGTTTGAGCCAGCGCAGGATCAAGCCAAAGCTAACCGCGCTTAGCATCAAAAATGTCGTTGTTAATATTTCGCTTTCATGGCCATGCATATCTTAACGCTAGCCAAATTCATAATTGAATTAAATGAATTTAAGCAATGATTTAGCATAGGAAACAGCATCAAAAGACAGCGCCAATGGCCAAACAGACAATCGCGCTAGCAATCTTGTCTATACGAAGTGGCCAATTCAATCTGAATTGCCGTTGCATAACCAGTTTCATGCCAGCCCTCAGGCAACCCTCAGGCAACCCTCAGGCAACCCTCAGGCAACCCTTGGGCAACCCTTGGGCAACCCTTGGGCACCCCCCCCTAGAGAAAAGGAAGCGGCACGATTCGGGCTGACCGCAGGCCATCAGCCATATGGATTGTCACCAATTGTCCCTTGTCGATCGGGGTGGTTGACACCATTCCAACGCCGATATTTTCGCCAACGCGTGGTGAGTAAACACAAGCGCTGACATAGCCAGCATTTTCCCCATCAAAGCTGATTAAAAGCCGATCTTCATTTGTTGCGGCAAGGGCGGGGCCATCAATGATGAACCCCATGAACCGGCGGCTGATACCCGCCTTTTTCATGGCGATCAGCGCATCCTTGCCAATAAAATCATGTGGCTGGTCGAGTGCGATGAATTTATCCATGCCAAGTTCAAATGGGTTGGTTCTGGAATCAGTATCAGCACCATAGGAAATCAGGCCACTTTCAATCCGTTCGATGTAATTTGGCGCCCCCGGCCCAATATCATAAGGCTTGCCAGCTTCGGCAACCTGCGCCCACAAATCATCGCCGCGGTTAAAATCACGAAGATACAGCTCATAGCCGCCTTGCTTTGACCAGCCAGAGCGCGCCACAACAAGCGGGATGCCATCAAGTTCAGTGACGCGAAATCCAAAATATTTCAGTTCACGAACCCACTCACCAAAAAGGTCAGACACAACGTCAACCGCCTTTGGCCCCTGAATAGCAAGTGGCGAGACATCGGGCTCATAAACATCGACATCCAGCTTTAACGTGCCGGCAACTGCGCTTGCCCATAATTGAATATCGCTATCGGCAATCGACAGCCAGATTTCATCCTCGGCCACTTGCAGCAATACCGGATCATTGATGATTGCGCCGCTGTGATTGCAGATCGGTACATATTTCCCCTGCCCAATGACCAAACCATCAAGGTTGCGCGGGGTCAGCAACCGCGCCAATGCCAGCGCGTCCGGCCCTTTCAGCGCAACCTGCCGCTCAACCGCAACATCCCACATGGCAACACCATTGATCAGCCGATCATATTCAGCCGCCGGATCGCCATAGCTTGTTGGCATATACATATGATTATAGACACTCGCCGCGGCCAGACCGGCCTTACAGCTCGCCTGAAAAAACGGGCTTTTGCGAACCCGCGCACCAATGGATAATTGTACCGCCATGACAAGCCTCTCAAAAACAGATGATCCAATCCCGCTAAATCGGCGCGATAGTGCCATAAGTTAGGCCGAAACGATTATTCCCTTTACGCCATCTTATCAGCTGTTTTTGTTCAAATGCGTCTTATTGAAAAAAATCGGCGAGTTCAGCAGCAAATTGATCAGCTGCTTTCACATCAATATCAAGATGGGTAACAAGCCGAATCACGCGATCACCACCGCCAAGCAAAATACCGCGCGATGCGAGATGCGCCCGAAGCGGGTCTGCCGCCCCTTCGGGAACCGTCATAAACAACATATTTGTCTCAACCAGATCAGCATCAACCGTGATCGCTCCAATGTCATTCAATTGATCGGCAAGTCGCCGCGCCATAGCATGATCATCGGCAAGCCGGTCAATATGGTGATCAAGCGCATAAATGCCTGCCGCCGCCAGAATGCCAACCTGACGCATGCCACCGCCAACCAGTTTGCGCATCCGGCGCGCCCGCGCAATAAAATCATGCGCGCCAACAAGAACCGATCCCGCCGGTGTGCCAAGCCCCTTTGACAGGCATAAGGACACGCTATCAACCGAATCAACAATCTGCTTGGCAGGCACGCCAAGCTTGACCGCAGCATTCATCAGCCTTGCCCCATCAAGATGCACGCCAAGCCCGCTATCTTTGCCAGCTTTGGCAAGACCAGCAATAACCTCCACATCATGAACATGACCAGATATGGTGTTTTCAAGACATAGCAAACGGCTAATCGGGCAATGCGGATCATCCGGCTTGACGGCCTTGGTAATTTGCGATGGTGTCATCAAACCGCGATGGTCGGTTCCAATTGCCTCCATCATCACGCCGCCAAGAACCGAAACCCCACCAGCCTCATAGCGATGAACATGATAGCAATCACCAACCAGCAATTCATCACCGCGCTGGCAATGCGATAATAGCGCGACAAGATTAGACTGGGTACCACTCGCAACAAACAGGCCAGCCTGTTTGCCAAGAAGCGTGGCAACCTTGTCCTGAAGTTCATTAACCGTGGGGTCATCCCCATAAACATCATCACCCACTTCGGCTGTTGCCATGGCTTGGCGCATTGCCGCTGTTGGTTTTGTTACAGTGTCGCTTCGAAGGTCAATAAATGCCGGTTTATTATGCAAGGCCGCGTCCTGATAATTCATTTTTCGTTCCCCGCTGCAACAAAACCTTTGAGATCAAAATCGCCATTGCCAATATCGTCAGGATCAGGCGACAGCCCAAGATCAAGACATTTTTTGCCAAGCATATAGCCCGCCGGATCACGAACAGCCTCAACCGCGGCCAATTTCCCATTGTCGCCATAGCTCCAGACGGAAAACCCGCCTTCGCGTTTTCCGGGTCGCAGTTGATGGCGAAGATCGGGCGATGCCAGCGGCACAATACCTGCCGATTGCAGACGAACATCAAATTGTTCCGACCAGAACCACGGCGCTGCCATTGCCGGTTGGGCAAGACCGCAAATGGCAGCCGCAGCGCGCGCCGCGGTCATTTGGGCATTATCAACCGATTCGATTCGTAAAGCCGCACCATCAATCAGCGCCACATCACCAATCGCAAAAATATCCTGAACCGAGCTTTGCATCATTGCATCAACTATAATGCCGTTGCCCGCCTCAATCCCGGCTGAAGCTGCCAGATCCAGATCAGGCAGAACGCCAATCCCGACAAGCAGTAATTCAGCCGCAATCTGGCGACCATCATCAAGCTGCACGCCAGTAAAGGCACCGTCCTTTTGCAAAATTTCCTGACAATTTGCGCCAATATGCAGCCCAACATCATGGCTTTGATGCAATTCGGCAAAAAACGCCGAGATTTGCGGGCTTGCCACCCGCGCCAACAGCCGGTCAGCCATTTCGACCACATCAACGCGAAGCCCAAGCTTGGTCAAGCTTGCCGCAACTTCCAGCCCGATATAACCGCCGCCAATTACCACCGCATGCTGGCGACCCGAAACCGCCGCGCGCAAAGCATGTGCATCATCAGGATGGCGAAGCACAAACACCCCATCAAGACCCTTCGCCGCCGCAAGCTGTCGCGGCACCGCCCCAGTGGCAAGAACCAGCCTGTCATAGCCATGCTGACTGCCATCATCGAGATTTAGCTGTTTTTGCAGCGGATCAATCGACACCGCATTGCGTCCATCAAGCAATTCAATATCATGTGCGGCAAACCAATCGGGTCGCCGTAAAAGAAATTTGGCATCATCTTGACCATCAGCCTGCAAAAAGGCCTTTGATAATGGCGGGCGTTCCAGCGGCGCACCGACCAGCCGGTCAATGATGCAGATTCGGCCAGCATAACCATTTGCCCGCAATTGTTCAGCGCAGGAAATCCCTGCATGACTGGCACCAACGATAATGATTTGATCTGCCATGATAATCCTATCCGCAAATTCCAGAGCTACCGCAAAGACCGCCGCGCCATTAAGGCAGGCAATTGATCAATCCTGCCAATAACATTCTCGTGATGAATATCTTGATGTGGGCGGTTGTCAACGCTGTCGGCAATACAGATGAAATCACCCGCCTTTGCCGCAATGGCCGCACCATAATCAGCCATCGTATCCCCAACCATAATGCTTGCCGCTGGTGTCACACCGGCAATCTGGCAACAGTGCAGAAACCCATGCGGCCCGGGTTTTGACCCAAAGCCACTATCCGCACCAACCACCGTACAAAATAAATCCAGAACGCCAATATCCTGCATGTTTCTTTTGGCGCTGCTTTCACTGTCATTGGTCAAAATCGCAAGCTGATAGCCATCCTTGTGAAGCTGGCGAAGCGGCGCTTCAACCTCGCCTTTTGGCACAGTCTGATTGCGCCCATGCCGATCGACCAATATTTGCACTTCCTGCTTATAGCGATCATCCTGATCAAGCTTGATCATATGGTTTGGCAGCATTTTCTGCCAACAACTACGAATATCGGCAAAAGAACCAGCGGCAAAAATACCGCGTGAGTCAATTTGGCCAGCAGCTTCATCAACGCCAATGGCCGCCAGCAATTCAACCCCGCCAATATCGCCTTCCCAATCATCGGGAATACGGCTTGCGGTATAATGCGCCACAGCCCGCGCCACCGGCAGCCATGTCGCCTCCAGATCAAGGATCACCCCATCCTTATCAAACACAATTAAATCAGTCATCAATATCCACAGCCCATAAACGGAACTCAATAAATGCGGCCCATAAAATGGGCGGGAAATCTTTTGCCGGCCAGAGTGACCGATTTTGACGCCATGACCAAGCCGCTTTTGCAAAATACCGCCAATCATGCACGCACCACCTATTCACGCATCACTCATTCACGCACCACTCATTCATTGGCAATGATAAAGCTTCGCCTCCCAAGCCGCGCATAGGCGGTCATGATCTGCCCGTCATCACACATTTGGCGAGCAAGAGCTGCACCGGCGGCAAGCGCATGATCAATTTCATCGGCGCTTAAAGGGCCAACATCAACCGTGACAAGCCGGTCTTTTAAATCACTATCCGGCACAAGGCTGGCCGCCCGCTGGCGTGTAATTGCCGGTGACAATATGGTAATCGCATTGGCAATCAAACTGGCGGCAACATCGGCAGCCGCCGCATTTTGCGCCAGCACGGTAACCGAATCTGCAATCCCAAGTGACAGGCTTCGCCCCCGCCAACCGCTTGTCGCAATACCACCAATGCGATCATGGTCATGCAGCCTGATCCGGCCATGAAGGGGCATATGCCCGCCACCACCCCCCGAAGCGGCCATCGCAAAATCGCTAAGATGCGTGTCGCGGTCATCGGCAATGCCGATATCAAAAAAGGCACCCTTGCCAAGATAGAGCGCAATATCACCGCCATTATTGACCGAAGCCCGATCGAGCTGATTGCCCATTGCCAGCAATATTTCATCGGCAACGCTTCCCGCAACGGCAATCATTGGGGTGATGAAATCAGCCTTGTCATGGCGCGGCAAATGTGGGCTGATCGCCGCCGCCATGCGTTTGGCAACGGGTCCTTTCAGGCGGTTGATGGTGTTGGAGTCGGCGGGTAATCGCAGCATCGTCAATTCATCGACCAACCGATCAAGAAGGCCGCAAAACGCATCGGCGGCGCGGGCATAGGCGGCGGCGACTTCGGCTTTGTCGCCTTCAGCGGTGATGATTAAATCAATCGGCCCATGTTGAAGATGTAATCGGTGATCAAGCCAATTTGCCATTGCCCCGCTTGGCATTCGAACCGGTTGTCCCACCACCGCAGGCAGATTCGCCGATAAAGCAGGCGGGCGAGCGGTTGTGGCGGCTGACGACAGCATGGCCTATCGCCTTATTGGCCACGGATTTTGCGGCTGCTGGGCAAATCGCCTTTTGCCAGCAAGGTCATGATCATTTTGTGGCCCGACCTTGCCAGCCAGAACATCATCAATCGACATGATATGATCAACATGGCCGCCAAGAGCGATATAATCATCCTTGCGCATGGTAAATTCGATTGGCGCAACCAATGCTGGGGTTGGTACATAGCCAAACGCATTTTCGGGAAGGCTTGTCACATCAACCATCAGCGTGATGCCGCCGCCAGGCCAGATAAAGACCGGCGCCCCGCCGCAGGTTACCCGCGTCAAAGCATCCTTGACCGAACGTGTTAGCATCACCGGATTTTCGGTTACACCGGCACGAAGCGACCCGCCAGCCCCACCCATGAAACTGACCGAGGTCAATGCCGGTTCGCAATTTTCCTCAATCCGTTTGATTGACGGTTGCAACCGCACCGGCATGGCGGTTTCGACAGGCTGTAAATCCTGATCAAGTTCGTAATAGGCAAATTGCTCACCCGTCGTCGAGACCATCAGTAATGACTGTCCGGGCGTGGCGACCTTCGGATCGAATGGCCCAAGAATGGCAAGCGGATCGGTTAGATTCGTGCCGCCCCAACCGGTGCCGGGTTCAGCCACCTGAAAATAACGGCCAGGTGTTGACCGGCGACCCAGAATTTTAATGCCGCTAGCAGGCCAGCCAATAACTTTTCCTGCCTGATGTTCAGACATCACGCCAGTAATATGGTCATCGACAATGACCACCTCATCAACCAGATTATGCCATTGTGCGGCAAACATGCCAATTGTTGCCGAACCGCACCCAACCCGCATGCGCGCCTCGACAACGCCATTGATCACGGGCGCTTTACCCGCCTGCAACACAAGGCTTGATCCATCATCGACCTGCATATCAACCGCGTCACCATTGCAAAGCGCCAATAGGGTGGCACAGGTGACACGGCCTTCTTTTTTACCGCCACCGGTTAAATGATGCACGCCGCCCAATGACAGCATCTGTGATCCATATTCACCCGTTGTGACATGGCCAACCGGTTCACCATCAACCCGCACAAGCGCGCGTTCAGGGCCAATATGCCGGTCAGTGTCGATTTTAACCTTGGCACCGCAATAGCTGAAAATCCCTTCAGACACGACCGTCACCATATCAACATCATCAACAATACTGCTGACAATAAAGGGCGCTGGCTTGTAATCGGGATAGGTTGTGCCTGCCCCAACTGCAGTTACAAACGCATCTTGCGGGGTAATCAGATCACCATTCCACGCGTCACTGCCATCAAGAAATGGCACTAATTCACCACCATCATCAACGCGGCGCTGCATCACCATTAACGGGTCAAGCCGGATAAGCTGGCCGCCTTCATTCGCATAACGATCACAAGCCCCCGATTTGCCATCGGCGATATAACACATCACCGGACAGGCATCGCAGCGGATTTTGTCTTCAACGCGTTTGTCGCGACTGGTTTTTGCTGTCATGACGGCCTACCTTGCGCAGCCTGCGCCGCCACAATCGCCGCGCAAACCTTATCAGGTGTTGCTGGTAAATCATAAATCGCGGCACCCGTTGCATGACGGATGGCGTTCAAGATTGCCGGTGCGGTTGGAATCAAAACATGCTCGCCAAGCCCCTTTGCCCCATAAGGCCCCTCTTCATCGGCAACTTCAACAATCACATGATCAAATTGCGGCACATCACCAATCGTTGGGATCAAATAGTCATGCAGGTTTTCGGTGCGACCCGGTTGGTAATCTTCCATCAAAGCCATGCCAATGCCCTGCGCAACACCGCCTTCGATCTGACCTTCGACAAGCAAGGGGTTAATCGCCCGCCCGACATCATGCGCTGTTGTGATCTTATCAAGCCGCACACGGCCAAGCGCCGCATCAACCGACAATTCAACGATCTGTGCGCCATAGCCAAATACCGCATAGGGAATACCTTGCCCCTTTTCATCAAGCGGGCTGGTTGGCGGATCATAGGTTTCTTCGGCCATAAACACATAGCCATAGTCATTGACCGGCATATCTGCCAAGGCAATGCGTAATGTACCGCCACCCGCATCAACCAGCGTCAAGACCGCACCATCAAGCGCGATTGTTGCATTGGCATCAACATTCCCATGCCGAAGCACCATATCGCGCAAAGCCATGCCCGACAGCATTGCCGCCTTGCCCGAAACAAAGGTTTGACGTGAAGCAGATGTTTTCCCGCAATCAGGGGTTAAATCGGTATCACCGCCAAGAATATGTACATCGTGAACCGGAACGCCCAACGCATCCGCGGCAATCTGGGTAATCACCGTATTGGCACCTTGGCCAATATCCATGGCGCCCTGATGCAGAATAATTCTGCCATCGGCAGTGATGCCCATGCGCATTGTTGACGGGTTTGGCAATGACGTATTGCCGCAACCATACCAACAGCTGGCAATGCCAACACCCTTGCGCCACGGGCTGTCATCACTGATCGCGGTCTTGTTAAAACTGGCCGCAGATGCGTTAGCGGCATGCCAGCTATCTTCAAGCGCGGCAAAACAATCATCAATGCCAACACCGCTGTTAAAGACCTGACCGGTTACGGTTGGCACGCCATTTTTCAATGCGTTCAACCGCCGGAAAGCCAATCGGTCCATACCCAGTTTTTCGGCAAGCAGATCGAAGGCGCATTCCTGCGCTACCGCTGATTGCGGCACACCAAACCCGCGAAACGCGCCTGCTGGCGGTGCATTTGTATGAACCGCAACGCTATTGGCGCGGTAATCTTTTGTCGCATAGGGGCCGCTAGCATGGATTGGCACACGGTTGGCAACGGTTGGCCCCCAGCTGGCATAAGCGCCAGTGTTAAAGATACCATCAAACACAAAACCGCTAATCCGACCGGTTTCGTCACAGCCAACAG
>ERZ1047472.3078-NODE-3078-length-11214-cov-6.947755_pt1 | contig 11214 bp, 8 predicted proteins | sample MGYA00383095_ERZ1047472 | MGnify/ENA primary metagenome ERZ1047472 (study PRJEB29581, sample SAMEA5548365) | metagenome | biome: marine; feature: coastal; material: water | depth 1 m | study: Short-term variability in the microbial, nano- and picoplankton...
AACTATTCATATGGCAGGGATTATTTGCGATCGTGCCCCGACTATATGGAAAAAATGTGTCTGCAATCGGGACAAACGTATCGTAAGCAGTATCCTCAAAAGTGGCCAACCCGTACAGTTGATAGAACGATTTGGAGCAGATACTCCTCGTTCATTTACCGGCGTATATGCGGGCACTAACTTACTGAACAGGAATGTTTTAGGTTTCCTAGATCTTGAGGCCTGCAAAGCCGAAGAAATTGTTGATGCCGCTGATGATATACTCGCAGATGCGGTTACCACTTCTCCCAAAATAATTCGTACAATATACACCAACAAGGTGCCTAATATATTTCTTAATGCTAAAAAAATCCAATTCATGTTGCTGAAGCAAAAATCGTTTCATCACGACCGGACTTTTATGAACGGGTGGGGCGGGCGCTATCCAATCGGTTTGTAGATTATGAGGTCTCTTCTGAAGTTGAAGGCCAAATATATTGTAGCTTTTACAGTGCGTTAGACAAAAGTATTCTTGAGGAATTTTTAGTATCGAGCCGGACGCATCGTTCAAAATTGGTGAACAAACTTAATGATAAAAGATTACGCCAACTTGGTCAGCGGCTAATTTATTTGAATTTTCCAGAAATTGTTTCTGACAGATACAAGTCTGCTGCAAAAACTGTGATACGGGAACGCTGGCTAACAAATGATATCGAGGTGCCTTGGATGACAATGGCTATGGTGGAAAAACAATTGTTAGAGATTGAAGCAATGGGTGTCATTAATGCTCAATTCTGTAGTCAGTTGCAACGTCATTATAAAAACAAAAAAGTCTTATAGTTTGTTTGATTTTTTCTTAGTTATTGAGGCTTTGAACTTACTGTCAAGTCTACCCAAGTAAAAAAGTTCGATAGATAAAGATTGGCTGCTTTCATTCCAAGTTGTGCTAATCTTGCTGTCCCCTAGTGAATTGCGTAATTTGGTTGTTGGAAAAACGGTAAAAATTATTTTTTAACAGGCATTTAAAATTAGTGGCAATTGTAAATCTCATGGTATTTGCCTGTATAATTATTCAGTCAATTCTATTTTGAACTGCTTAAGAAAAAACTTTGGAAACCAAAGTTAAGTTCTGTACTCTGAAGGTGACTTACCAGACCATCTCTTAAAAGCTGAACTAAAAGTGCTGGTATCTGCATACCCCAGCACAAATGCAATTTCTGTAATCTGCGTTTGAGTGTCTGAAAGCATACTCTTCGCCATTGCCTCGCGGTATGCTTCGACAACCTTGAAATAGGTAGTCTTTTCTGCTTTAAGCCTTCTCGCAAGTGTCCTGGTGCTCACTCCTAATTCTTTAGCAACTTTTTCCTGCGTTTTGCCTGGCTGCGAAGATATTTTTTGTTCAACTTCCTGCGTCATGGACATTTTGTTTTTTGTCGTTTTGGAAACTGCTTCTTCACTGTATTTCTTAAGCATCTTGTGAAGATGGTTGTCTGCGGACCTGAGTGGTAAATCTAAATCGCTCTGTCTAAAAATAATTCGGTTTTGGTCACTTCCATACTCAACTCTGCATCCAAAAAAAGCCTCTAATGGCTTATTGTTGCTATCTCTGTGATGTTTGAATTCTATTTTTTCGGGAGTTAGCCTGCGATCAGTCAAACGGCGAAGATCGTCAATTATACCGGTTCCACTAAACTCAATATATTGCCTCCGTTTCACACCACTTGGCACCGCGAAGTACCATTCGATGACTCCATCGCTGTCTAACTGATCAGTTGTTATCTCAATGGCATCACCAGTGATGCGTTGATATCTTGCAAGGGTAATCAGTAAAGTGCGTACTGATGGCGAAGACGAACTGACAAAAGAAATCAAACCGCTGCGTTGGACTTCTCTATTTTGGCCATGCTGAAAGCCAATGAGATCGTTATCTGTGATTTCCGCAGCACGTTCGAATAATTCGGCTAATTGATCAAAAGCAATTCTAGGGTCATCACCATCAAGTTTACGTAAATTTATCCCAGTATTACCCACGATTTTTATCGGAGATATACCTTGCTTTAAAAGGCTTTCAACCAGAGACTTGCCCCAAGTGCCTATATGTAATTTTGACATAAAAATTAACCCAGTTCATAAAAGATAGAAAGTCAATAATTTGATTTTGAAAACGCTTTTTTAAAAGAAGCACAGGTCAAGCACAGCGGGATTTCTATCCCGCTGATGCATTATTAATATTTCTGGCCTATGCTGTATTTTACAGCAGTCCCATTTGAATATTTAAGTATAAAGGAGCTCCTGCATCCTAAATAATAAAAAGCAGTATGCCACGCCAAATATGATAGGGGCAATGATAGGCTCCATTGTATAAATCACACCTTCATCAGCCGCCACTTTAGCTGATACAGTTCTCCAGCTAAGAAGAGCTGCTATGGCCGCTTGCACAATGAAATAGGTAAACAAGTACCAGGCACCTTCTAGACCATTTATTAATAATATTATATGCATAATCACTGCAGATGCTGCAAATGCGCTGACAAAACCTCCAATAATTGTGCCAGTTCTGCTAATTTTGAACTTTCCGTAAAAGGCTTCAATACCAAATGACATTTGATATGCATACATTGCCCAGCCTAAAGTCAATGCAATAAATACTATTAAGTTTAATATACCACCAAAGTTTTCAACCATTTCTCTCTCCTACTTTTCAATGTCAGGAGACATGTGAGAATGCGACACGTCAAGAGTTAATACCATCAGCCAACACATTCATCATTAGTAAATTGACGAATGGTGAAAGTCTGTTGTTGAGCTAATGAATTTAGTTTCAATAGAAATAATGAATATATCTTTTGATCTTTTTAATAAATAACTTAAGTCGGTTTTACTCTAATTATATAGGTTTTTGACAATTATATACCTTAAGGTGGGAGTGGTTGCAGAAGCTCTTTAAGAGATTATGCTCTGCAATGATATTAACTTTCAAGATTTAATTCCTCGAATAAGATTGAAGTTCCAGCTTTCAAAAAAGTTGCTGATGGTGAGGGCCAGTGCTCAATGCGCTAGTTTTTCAAGACGCTTGATCAAACTTTTATATTTAATTTGCAACGTCGTATAAATTCATCAATGATATAACTCAACTTTCTGGTATGTCTGAACGCTTAGATAATTGTCTAATACTCATTGAAATTGGAAATGTACCAGACTGGGAATCCTAGGCTTTATTTAAATAACAGGCTTACGGGATCTTAACCGTTCTGCTCAAATCTGTAGCGCAATGTGGTCAAGAAAGACTGGCCTCCTTGTAGATTATATTGGGCTATATGACTGATGGTTGTTGATGATCACACACCAATTCAAAACGCGACCCTCATCGTGGAGTTCTGTAATTATTCCGCAAAATTTAAATTTTTGAGTTGGTAGCGCTGAAAAGTCAAATTTGAAGTTGCAGTTCGCAGCGCTCTTTTCCGGAGACCACGAACTGATATAGAATATTTAGTATAGAGGGAAGTTAGCACACATTGCAGTAACTTCAGCTTTTACTTTTTCTTCGACAGCGGCGTTACCATTTTCACCATTTGCCGCCAGACCATCCACTACCTCCACAATCCAATCAGCAATTTGACGAAACTCTTTCTCACCAAAGCCGCGCGTTGTCCCTGCAGGTGAGCCGAGGCGAATACCTGAAGTGACCGCTGGTTTTTCTGGATCAAACGGTACTCCATTCTTGTTAGTGGTAATATTGGCGCGCTCCAAGGCTTTCTCAGTTTCATTACCCTTCACGTTCTTTGGACGTAAATCTACTAATACAACGTGAGTGTCTGTACCGTGCGTAACTGTGTCTAAACCGCCTTTTATAAGTTGATCGGACAAAGCTTGTGCATTGGAAATAACTCGCTTGATGTAGTCTTTGAAATCTGGACGCAATGCTTCTCCAAAAGCTACCGCCTTGGCTGCGATCACATGCATTAATGGTCCGCCTTGGATACCAGGAAAAATAGCAGAATTCACTTTTTTTGCAATTGTCTCATCATTTGTGAGGATCATGCCACCTCGTGGGCCTCGGAGGGTTTTGTGAGTTGTGGTGGTCGCAACATGTGCATGTGGAAAGGGAGATGGGTGCTCCCCTCCCGCTATCAGTCCAGCAAAGTGGGCCATGTCGACGTGTAGATATGCACCCACCATATCAGCAATCTGTCGCATGCGTGCAAAATCAATTTGGCGGGGAATTGCACTTCCACCAGCTATCAGTAGTTTTGGTTGATGCTCTTTAGCTAATGACTCAACCTGATCGTAGTCCAATAAATTGTCTTCGCGACGTACACCATATTGAATTGCGTTGAACCATTTTCCTGATTGGTTTGGTTTGGCACCGTGGGTCAAGTGGCCACCAGCATCAAGGCTCATACCTAGGATTGTATCGCCAGGTGTAATTAGTGCCTGCATCACACCTTGGTTCGCCTGGCTGCCTGAGTTAGGTTGGACGTTTGCAAAACTACATCTAAAAAGCTCGCACGCACGCTCAATGGCAAGGTTTTCGGCAATGTCAACGTACTGGCATCCACCATAATAGCGCCGTCCTGAGTAACCTTCGGCATATTTATTGGTCATGACTGAGCCTTGTGCCTCTATTACCGCTTTAGATACGATATTTTCGCTTGCGATTAATTCAATTTCGTTACGTTGCCGCCCAAGCTCAAGATCAATTGCCTTTGCAATTTCAGGGTCTGAGGAGGAAAGAGTTTCAGAGAAAAAATCATTGGTTTTCATGTAACGTATATGGTTATTCATTTTAATTATCCTTATGGCTAACCTGTCCAGCCAAGTCCGGCTGATATTGTGTTCATGGATTGAAGGAGTGGAATTAAATCGCGCTTTTTGCCATCATGACGTGCACTCCTGAGAAGTGTAACTTGTAGGGCGTGCACCTGGTCAATGTCTGAGCGAATTCGCTCAAACCGTGCTTGAAATTTTGGAAATCTTGCCCCTAAACAGGAGGATCCAGTTAAAAAACGAATTCCATCGCACGCTCTATTGTATTCGTCTGAAACTAAATTAAAAATGCGCGTCCGAGTCTCTTTATTTGTTACTAAAGAAGCATAATCAGCGGCAATCGTAATATCCGTTTGAAATAATGATTTTTCAACTTCGTCAACAATTAACCGGAAAAGATCTGATTGGCTAAACATATCGTGTAAGACTAGGCGACCTTGATCTCCCCGAAACTTAAGGAAGCTTTCTATTGCTGAGCCAAAACCATACCAGCCTGTAATTAAATGACGGTTTTGAGACCAAGCGAATACCCATGGAATAGCGCGTAAGTCTGAAAGGTTCGTGACACCGAAACGACGAGAAGGACGGGAGCCTATTTTGAGATAGGCAAGCTCTTCAACTGGGCTTGCCTGCTGAAAATAATCTACGAAACAATCACTGTTTAATAAAGCGCTATAGGCTGTTTGTGACAGACCAGAAAGTGCTTCGAAAGCGCTTTCAAATTCTGGTGAGACAAAATCATTTGTTACTTTGGTTGTGTGCAGAAGAGCGCTAGCAGCTAGAAGTTCTATTTGGGCAGTTGCTGTACCTCGGTTCGCGTATTTGGCCGAGACGACCTCACCTTGTTCAGTTGTCCTCATCATACCTTCTATGGTGCCTTCGGGCTGCGCAGAAATGGCTCTTCCTGTTGGTGCCCCGCCACGACTGACTGACCCACCGCGTCCATGAAAAAATGCGGGTTGCATGTTAAATGATCTCAGGGTTTGTAAAATATTTCTTTGAGCGCTGTGTAATTCCCATGTTGAACAGATAAAGCCGCCATCTTTATTGCTATCAGAATATCCAAGCATAATTTCCATGCGGCGACCTCGTGCGTGAAGACTGTGGCGTACCAAGGGTACTTCTATTAGGTCTGCCAAAATTCGAGGAGCATTACGTAAGTCCTCGATAGTCTCGAACAACGGTACAATCTGAATATCTAAAGTCTCAGCCCCGAAACCGGCATATCGCGCCAGAAGATACACGCCCAGAAGATCATCTGTTGAACGTGTCATTGAGAGAATGAAAGGGCCAATCGCGCGAGGGTCGGTGCTGTGACGCGTACAGTTTTGCAGTTCAAGCAGGTTTAGTAATTCACGCGCTTCTGGCTTAAGTGGACATAGAGCCATATTTGGTAATACTGGATTTGCTAATTCGTGACGCAGGCGGTTGGACCACTCCTGTGTTCCATATTCAGATTTTGGTTCATCAGACGTTGACCAGATTTCCTCAAGTGCTCGCGTGGTGACTGATGAATTTTGGCGGATATCAAGGGTTGTTGTGCGAAATCCAAAAATTTGTGCACGGCGTAGGATTGGTCGTATATAGAGCTTGGCAATCAAATCAGCATCTATGGAATATAGAGCTGATTCTATTGTGATTAGATCAGCCTCATATCTGCTGACATTAGCATAACCTTCATTTTTTAGCACATTTGAAATGGAAGATAGAGCCTGACGGATTGGCTCTCCTTGATTTCTAGTACTGTTACCATTGCGTTCTATAATTGCTTTAATTCGCGTGTGATGTGGTTCTGGAAATACCATAATATTTTGGCTCACACTGAGATGTGCTGCTGCTTTGTCAATGTCACTGATATGCCGGGAGACAGCTGTATCTTTGCCACGCCTTAGGGCAAGCTTTGTAATATCGCATGTTACATTTGGATTACCGTCACGATCACCACCAATCCAGCTGTGAAACTTTATGTCAGGCCTTGCCTCTATTACTTTTCCAAAGCGACGGTGAGTAGCTTGGTCAAAGCTATCGTAAACTTGCGGAACTGCATCAAAAAGGCTGTCACGAAAGAACTGCAGTCCCCATTCAATCTCATCAGGTAAGGTAGGGCGGGCAAGACGTAATTCGCCCGTCATCCAGAGAAGGTCTATCTCAGATTCAAGTTTAGTTAGCAGCAATGAGCGTTCGTTTGGGGTCCAACGATCAGCCTCAAGAGTTGCCAGATTACGATAAATTCTGCGGTGTATTTCCAATACTGTGACACGTTTAGCTTCAGTAGGATGGGCTGTAATTGTTGGACCCACTGATAACTTTTCTGCAATTTTAGCGAAGGCGTCTATATCCGGTGCTATCGATTCCAGTGCTTTGGCAAAACTTCCAGACACACTCGTGGCGCCGCATTCACTTTCAATCAAGCGATTACTGCGTGCGTCTGCATTCTCATTAATTATACCTAACAACTGAAACCAAATGTTTAGTGCTTGTAGGAAAGGCGTTGCATCTTGTCCGGAAGGCAATGCAATTGATACAGGCGCATCAATCCATACAGCAACTTGTGGCGCTCGGCGTTCTAACACTTTTCGCCATAGTAGTCGCAACTGAGTACGTAATTTATTTGCGTACAAGTCTTGTGCTTGAATATAATTGCTTCTGCTCAAAGCTGAACTCATCAAATCACACGATCTCGCGGATCACGTCCTTCGAAGAAGTCTTTAAGGTTGTCTAAGACTCGGAAGCCCATTGCCTCACGCGCTTCGCGCGTGGCGCTACCTAAGTGAGGAAGCATTACTAACTTATCGCAATGGTATAAATCTGGTGCAATATGCGGCTCTCCGTCAAAAACATCTAAACCGGCACCGCCAATGGTCTCAAATGTTAATGCTTGAACAAGTGCACGCTCATCAATGACTTTGCCTTGGGCTGTGTTTATTAAGAAAGCATTAGGCTTCATCAGCCCCAGCCTTTTTGCATTTATCAAGTGACGGTTTTTGCCATCGCCTGAACAGTGCAAGGACACAAAATCACACTGTGGCAGCAATTCTTCTAGATTTTCCGCCTGTATAGCGTCAAATTCAGCTAAAACTTTAGAGCATAATAGACTACAATTTTGTACAAGAATTTTCATTCCAAACCCATGGTGCGCTCGGCGTGCCACCTCTCGACCAATACGACCAAAACCAACTATGCCGAGTGTTTTGCCGCTTACTTTGGTACCAATAAGGTGGGTTGGGTGCCAACCTGTCCATGCGCCTGTACGCACTTCACGTTCGCCTTCGCTAGCCCGCCGTGAAGTCATCAACATAAGTGTCATAGCGACATCAGCAGTGCATTCGGATAGCATGTCAGGTGTGTTGGTGACAGTGACACCTAAGCGCTGTACAGAGGCCTCACAGATATGGCTGTAACCAATCCCGTAGTTACCTAAAATTTTAGTTCGAGCCTTGTTGACGTCAAATACCTCAGAGCCTAGTTTATCGGTCACCGTAGGTAGTACTGCATCAAAATTTTTGATTGCGTCACGAAACTCAGACGCATTCAGCGGTTTGTCACCTAAATTAAAAACTGCATTAAAATCACGAGCTAATTGATGTTCTACAATTTCAGGCCAACGACGCGTAACAAAAATTGAAGGTTTTACCATTACGCAGTCTTTCCAAGAATTTTTGCAATGGTCTCACCGATTACAGCTGGGTTTTCAGCGACGGTTACGCCAGCAGCAGTGAGGATTTCGACTTTTTCTGATGCACTTTCACCAAAAGCCGAGATGATGGCACCAGCGTGCCCCATAGTCCGCCCTTTTGGAGCTGTCAGGCCAGCAACATAGGCTACAACTGGCTTGGTTAAATTTTCTTTTATGTAGGCGGCTGCTTCAGCTTCTTGTGGACCGCCAATTTCTCCAATCATGCATATTATTTCAGTATCTTGGTCAGCCTCAAATTGTGCCAAAATATCTTTAAAGGAAGATCCGTTAATGGGGTCTCCACCAATACCCACACTGGTTGACACACCAATGCCATAGTTTTTCAGTTGTGCGGCTGCTTCATATCCTAAAGTTCCTGAGCGCCCGATAATCCCGACATTACCTGGAAGGTAGATGTGGCTTGGCATTATCCCTAGCATGGCTTTTCCTGGGCTGATTGTACCAGCACAATTAGGGCCGGTAAGGACCATGCGGCGTTCTTTCGGGTAGCGCATCATATAACGCTTAACACGGATCATATCCTGAGCCGGGATGCCATCGGTGATACAAACACAGTAGCTGATCCCACCATCAGCGGCTTCCATAATTGAATCTGCAGCAAAAGGCGGGGGGACAAACACTAATGAAGCTTTTGCACCTGTGGCTAGAACAGCATCTTTTACTGTATCAAAAACGGGAACACCTTCAACAGTCTCTCCCGCCTTGCCAGGTACAACTCCAGCAACAACATTTGTACCATACTCTAACATATCTTTAGTGTGGAACCGAGCCATTCGGCCGGTAATTCCTTGAACTACTACTGTTGTATCGCGATCTAAGTAGATACTCATTTTTCTACCCTTACTTTTGTGCCTTGTGCGAGATCACTTTGCCACGCTCCCACCGCGCGCTCTGCAGCTTCGACAAGAGTAGTAGCGCGAATGATAGGCAGTCCAGACTTCGCAAGAATTTTTTGACCTTCTTCCACGTTTGTTCCGGCCAAGCGGACTATTACCGGTACGTCGACTTCAACCTCTTTCAACGCGGCCACTACTCCCTCTGCAACCCAATCGCAGCGGTTGATGCCCGCAAATATGTTTACTAATACCGCCTGTACATTGTTGTCAGACATCACAAGCCGAAAAGCTTTTGCTACTCTTTCAGGTGTGGCGCCGCCTCCAATATCTAAAAAGTTAGCAGGCTCGCCTCCAGCTAGTTTGATTGTATCCATTGTTGCCATGGCAAGCCCTGCACCGTTTACAATACAGCCAATATTACCATCGAGACCAACGTAGCTGAGACCTCTGTCGGCGGCGCGGCTCTCGCGAGGGTCTTCTTGTGACTTGTCGCGCAACTCTGAGATTTGAGGATGCCGGAATAGGGCATTGTCATCGAAGGTCATTTTAGCATCAAGGGCTAAAACTCTTTGATCACCCGTAATTACCAACGGGTTTATCTCGACCATTGTTGCATCAAGTTCAGTGAATGCGCGGTAACAGCCTTTCAAGGTACGTACCATCTGGGCGCTCAAACCAGGCGCTAGGCCCAGTTTGAAAGCAATTTCTCGGCACTGGAATTCCTGCAATCCTACTGCGGGTTCAACTGTTGAACGCACAATGCTTTCCGGACGTTCTGCAGAAATATCTTCAATCTCCATTCCACCTTCGCCGGAAGCTACAATCATTATGCGTTGACTTGATCGGTCGAGAACAAAGCCGAGATAGATTTCGCGATCAATTACTACAGCGCTTTCTACATAGACCCGGTAAATACCTTTGCCTTCCGGGCCTGTCTGATGGGTAACCAATTTGCGTCCGAACATACCTTCACAAGCACTTTGGATTTCAATGTCGTTACCACACAGTTTAACGCCTCCGGCTTTGCCTCGTCCTCCAGCGTGGACCTGTGCTTTTACAATCCATTTATCGCCACCAAGCTCGCGGGCACGATATGAAGCCTGTTCTGGGCTGTACGCTAGTGCGCCCGGAGGCACTTCGACCCCGAAGTTTGAAAGTAATTCTTTTGCCTGATACTCGTGAATATCCATGGCATATTCCTATTCTGCAGCAACAGCGATTGAGTAATGACGATCTAAAACTGCGTCGATATTTCTCTGGTCAACTTCACCACCCATGTCGCGAATTGCTTGAGCGAAACGATTGATGATATCGCTTATTGCAACTGGGGTCAGTAAATTTAAAATCCCGATCCGAACTTGAACTGGTGTAGATAATGTCGGCCAGATACCAAAACCAACTGACCGGCAGTTCTGGACCATCTCCATCTCACGTCCGGCCAAATCTTTTGGAAGGTTCAAAACAACGAGACTCGTCATGTTAGATGTTACATGGCAACCCATTGCTTGAACAGCTTCTCGCAAAACTGCTTCATGCCTAGAGTATTCCTTAGCACGTTTTGCAACAGTTTGTTCGAGCGTAATGCGTAACGATTCGTGAAAAGCTGCCACTGCGTAAGCTGAATGCGTACGGTGATAAGTGCCCTTTTCAATATCATTTCCTTCAACAATACCCCAGTGCCGTGCTTCGAGGATTGGATGATGCACAAAACTTCGTGTGCCACATTTTTTTAACACTTCAATGTAGGAATCTGTGAAACTGACTGGCGCGTAGGTGAGTGGAAGACAGCATATACCTTTCTGTGGGCACGACGCCCAAGCGACAACTCCGGGGAAGTCATCTATGCGGAAGTTTTCAACCCCAAGTGATGAAACGGCGTCCGCTAAACCCATTGCACCGTGGCGCTCACAAGCGTCAGAAAACCCTTGAATGTCA
>ERZ1047472.3080-NODE-3080-length-11211-cov-6.547060_pt1 | contig 11211 bp, 7 predicted proteins | sample MGYA00383095_ERZ1047472 | MGnify/ENA primary metagenome ERZ1047472 (study PRJEB29581, sample SAMEA5548365) | metagenome | biome: marine; feature: coastal; material: water | depth 1 m | study: Short-term variability in the microbial, nano- and picoplankton...
GGACAAAGAAGGGCTGGTCCTGATTCCGCTCAATGAAATCCAAAGCCGCATCGGTCAGCTTATCGGTATAGTAGTCACCTTCTTTTGCCGGTAGCTTGTTATTGTAAGCGCCACCAAAAGGGTAGTGATAGGAACGAACCCATCCCGTGATCTCCTCGTCGAAACCATAGGTCTTCGGATTCACGCTCACGTGTGCTTTGCCGTAGTTTGCGGTGGCGTAGCCGTGGCGCTTGAGTGTCTCGGCCAGGGTGACTTCTTCGTCAGGCAAGGCGGTCAGTTTTTCCCCGTGATGCAGCGGCTCGTAGTCGCGCTCGGGACGCCCTCCAAGCCACTCCGTTAAATTGGTTCGGGCTGGATATTTTCCTGTTAAAATACTGGCCCGGCTGGGTGAGCAAACATGACAAGTGGCATAGGCATCAGTGAACCGCATGCCTTCTTTTGCCAATTGGTCGATCGCCGGAGTTTCATGGAACTGGCTCCCGTAGCAACCGACATCGCGCTGACCAAGATCATCGACGAGGAAGAAAATGATGTTGGGTCTGCCTTTGGCCGGAAGGTCTAAACTCGAAATGCCAAATGCAAAAAGGAAGACGAGAAGGTGGGGTAGGGAAAAGAGGGTTTGATTCACTGATTAGGGGTGGTTGATTTTGGTGTTTGAGTTTTTTGGGGCGGCTTTTAAAACAGTGGCTTGCTCATCTTGGCGTTTCGTTTTTCCCAAATCTTAACCAACTCTGCCAAACGCTCAGGCTCAGTTGCAGCGAGGTCATTTGTTTCGGAGAGGTCCTTCGAGAGATCGTAGAGTTCCCATTTGGCTTTGCCCGCTCCGAGTCGTTTGCCGAAGCGAACCAGCTTCCAATCGTCGTGACGTAGGGCGGCCTTTCCTCCCTGACGCCAGAAGAGAGTCTTGTGAGGAACGCCGTCATTTTTTCCGGTAACAAAGGGAATCAGATCGACGCCTTCGACTTGTTTTGGTGCGGTAACTCCGGTGCTGTTGGCGGCTGCGGTGGCGAAAATATCGAAAGAGCTGACTGGCTTTTCGTAGACTTGGCCGGCGGGAATTTCGCCTTTCCATTGCATCATGAAAGGCACTCGAATCGCCCCTTCATACATCTGACCTTTCGACCCGCGCAGAGGAAGATTTGAGGATGTGAGTTCTCTCGTCGGGCCGCCATTGTCGCTCAGGAAAAAGACGATGGTGTTTTCTTCGAGCTCGGATTTCCGGAGCTGCTCCATCACACGGCCAACGCTGTCGTCCATGTTTGCCAGCATCGCTGCGAAGATACGGCGGTGGATGTCTTTGATATGGGCGAACTTTTCCATGTAGGCACCAGCGCCTTGAAGCGGGCTGTGAACCGCGTTGTAGGCGAGGTAGAGAAAGAATGGTTTGTCGTCGTGGCGATCGATGAAGTCGGCGGCTTCGCGAGTGAGTGCGTCGGTCAGGTATTCGGTTTCAATGACTGGCTGCCCACCTCGGACGATTGGATTATTTGCATCATAGTCCGGTTCGTCGCTCGGCCAGGTATGATAGTGCAGATTCTTTTTTCCGATCCAGCGTCCATCCACTCCACCCGGTAGCGTTTTACGGCGCAGCAAAGTGGTAACGCCCTTGTAGGGAGGGGGGACAAAGTAGTGACCTTCATGAGTGAAGCCAAAAAATTCATCAAAGCCGTGACGATGGGGATGATACTTCGCGGTTCCGCCCTGATGCCATTTCCCGATTAGGCCAGTGGTGTAGCCTCCGCCGTGTAGCGCCTCGGCGATCGTGATTTCCTTCGGCGGTAAACCAAAGTTAGGATCTCCATTGAGAGGTCCGGTGGGATTGAATTCGTAGCCGAAGAGAGTTGGCGTGCGTCCGGTGAGCAGACCAGCGCGGGAGGGGCTGCAGTTCGGACCAGCCACATAACCCGAAGTAAAACGCACCCCATTTTTCGCGATTGAGTCGATGTGAGGTGTCGGAATTTGCGGATTTCCCTGGCAGCTTAATTCACCGTAGCCGAGGTCGTCGGCGAAGAGGACGATGACGTTGGGTTGTTTTGCTAGTGCGAGGCTGGAGAGGAGGGCGATGAAAAGGAGAATGCGATTCACTTACTTTGAATGTTTGATGTTGGGGATGGATCGATGGTCCACCCTTTGGTGTAAATGACGCCGTAGTAGGGGTAGTGATCCCAGTTGACGAGGCCGCCGGTGACGCGCGGGTCCTTGGTTGTTTTAAGGTGATCGAACAGTTTCTTGCGCAGAGTGGCTTGGGTTTTGGCTAGGAGAAGAGAACCCGCGAGGTTGTTCATCTGATGGGGGTCTGTTTTGAGGTCGTAGAGTTCTTCGGTGGGGCGCATCCCGAACGCGAGTTCTGCCAAGCGAGCAATACCGTGCTTGTTACGATATTCCATCATGAAGGTTTTGGTGGGGGAACTGTCGATTTCACCATAGGGAATGGCCCGGGCACAAACCGATGGATCGGGAGAACCGGAGGGCCAGCGGGTTGGTTCAAAGTTATGGATGTAAAGATGGTCGGAAGTTCGGATCGCGCGGCAGGGATAGCCTTTGCCACCTTTGCGGCAGCCGTCGTGGCGTTCCATGGCAACGAAGGCGGCTTTGTGATTTTTCGACGCTTGGTTTTTAAAGATCGGGAGAAGACTCGATGCGGTCATCATTCCTGGCGGTTTGAGTCCTACGGCTTCAAGGAAGGTGGGGGCGAGGTCGCTCAGGTTGACGAGGTCACCGATGATGCGGCCGGGCTTCGTGATCCCTCTCGGCCAGCGGATGGCGAGGGGGATGCGGGAGCCGTCGTCGTAGAGGCTAGCTTTGGCACGGGGGAAAGGCATCCCGTGGTCGCTGGTGACGACGATGATGGTGTTGTCGAGTTGACCGGATTTTTCTAAGAGCGCGATGGCGCGGGATACTTGGGAATCGAAGTGTTCGATTTCAACGAAGTAATCGAGGAGGTCGTTACGGACGATATCGTTGTCGGGGAAGATGGGGGGAACGATGACCTTGGAGGGATCTTTGCCGGTTCGTTTTCCGGCACCAGATTCGAAGCCACGGTGGGGTTCCGAGGTGCCGAGCCAGAAGCAGAAGGGTTTCTCTGTTGGGGATTGCGCAAGGAAGGTGGCGAAATTGCCGGCGTAGTCGGTGTTACGCATTTGTTTGAAGGGCGGCTGGAGGCGCTTTTGTTGGAAGGGTGGTCCAGCAGGATTTTCAGTACGCCCTCCGGGTTCGAGGCGACCGGGGCTCCATCCCTTGCCAGTGTAGCCGATCGAGTAACCGGATTTTTGAAGGAGGTCGGGGTAGGTGGCGAACTTGGCTGGAAGCGTGCTGTGGATGTTACCGGCTTCTTCGAGCCGCCAGATCGGTTGACCGGTGAGGATGGCGGAGCGGGAGGGGCCACAAGTGGGGGCGTCGCAGAAGGCATGGGTGAAGCGGAGGCCCTCTTTTGCGATGCGATCAAAGGCGGGAGTTTTAACGACAGGATCGCCATTGGCTCCGGTGTGGGCGTAGCTCTGGTCGTCAGAGATGCAGAAAAGAATATTGGGCCTACCGTTCGCACTAAGCTCTAAACTCGAAATACTAAAACCTAAAAGTAAGAAGAGAAGACGGACGGTGGTCATAGTTATCAGCAGGCGGTTTGAATGAAGTGCCAGAAGGCGGATCCTCAAGGATCCTGAGGATGATAAATAGCATCTTCTTATTTTGATTGCACTCACATTCATTCCATTCTCGACATCCTTCAATGATGCTCCAAGGAACTCAATCCCAAGACAAAATCGAAATCATTATTACTTGATCTGGCGGAGGGAACTAGGCCAAGGGTCAGGGAAAGTCTCACCTCTTTGCCAGGCCGTAATTTCATTGTCGGTGCAAAAGGCATCCTGCAAGGAGGAGGCGAAAGACTCACGATCCGCCTTGAGGCCAATGAGAGTGAGTTCGTTGTGGCGATCACCGAAAAGGGGATGTTTGGTTTTAAGCAATGCTTTCAAGTGCTCGATCTCTTCGGCTAAGAGTTTGCCATCTCGATTGTGAGCAAGTTCGGCCCGCCAGAGCCCCGTCAGTTCAAGCGCAATCTGGCTGCCAGATTGTTGCCAAAGTAAAACGTCCCGAGGGCGCGAGGCTAGCCAAAGGAACCCCTTAGTACGGTAAAGACCAGTCCCCATTTTACTGCGACAAGCTTCATATAAACGCTCTGGATGAAAGGGCCGAGGGTCGCGAATGACGATCGCATCCACGCTGTCGACCGTAGCTGATTGCTGCGTGAGACCGAATTCATTGGCTCGACTTTCTAAGACTGAGAGTTTTGGGGCTGGGGTCGCTTCAAGTTGCGGTAAAAGAATTCCAGCTTGAGCCGAGAGTCCAATAGTCGCCTGTGGTTGGAGTGCCTGGAGGGTTTTAACTTGAGCCTCTACGTTGGGTTTCGGAACGGTATCAATTTTGGTAAGAATGATTACGCTGGCGAAGGCAATTTGTTCAGCGAGTACTTCGGCGACATGGCGCAGCGCCATATCTTGAGAATTCGCGGATGCGCCGGTAAGAATTTTGCCATCTTCAAAGTCGCGATGAAGACTGAGCGCATCGACCGTGACGATAAAGTGGCGAAGGAAGAATCTCTTATTCTGCGTTAGGGCTTTGATTAGGGGCCATGGGCGGGCCGCGCCAGTACTCTCGCAGAGAACGAGAGGTGGAGCAGGGTCAAGCGTAGAGATCTCTTTGAGAGCTGCTCCTGCCGATTCATGGAGTTGCTCACGTGCATGATTTCCATGTAACGCCGCTACGCCACCTACGAGACGACCAGGAGAAGGTTTTGAGGTTTCGTCCGAGAGCAGTTCTGCGTCGAGCCCAAATTCACTCAAGTCGTGTACGATTACCGGAGCATCTTTAAGCGCCTCGTCACGTCGCCAACGCCGGAGGAGCGTGGTCTTACCTGAGCCGAGGAAGCCGCAAAGGGTAACGATGGGAACGGAGTCCGAGTTCATGAATTAGGTTCCTAAGAGTCATTCACATGGGGGGTTCCGTGAGCTTCGAAAAATAGTGAAGAACGAAACGAAAACGAAGCCGCCGTGAGGCCTTAAGGTTTATTGGCCATCTGATTCAAATGCAAGTAATTCGCATTAAAATCCAGAATTTTGACGCTCTATTACCTAGCTGAGATCGATTCTAAATAAGTTCGAAAGGCTACCCAAATTTGGATCGATCACGTTGAGATCAAAACGACGTTCCGTTTTTGGCAATTGATTTCTCTGGCTTGTGAAACCAGCATTTTGCATGGCCCGATTTCAGAAGCTCATATTCCTCTTGGTTCTCACAGTTTCCGCAGCTGCCGAAACGCTCGTTTACCTCGGAACCTACACGCGTGGCGAGAGCAAGGGGATCTACCGTTCGACGCTCGATGAAGCGACCGGCGAGCTGTCCAATCCAGTGCTCGCAGCGGAGCTGGAGAACCCATCCTTCCTCGTTGTCAGTCCGGACCGAAAGCATCTTTTCGCCGTTTCTGAAAACGGAAGGTTTAAAGGCGAAGAGGGTGGCGGGGTTAGTTCGTTCTCGATTGGCGAAGACGGGGGATTGACGCTCATCAATCAGGTCAATTCCGGAGGTGGCGCGCCCTGTCACATTTCAACCGATCCCGAAGGCAAGTGCCTCTTGGTTGCGAACTACATGGGTGGGAGCATCTCAAGTTATCAAATTGCCGCGGATGGGAAGCTCGTTTCGCCAGCTGCCGACGGATTCATCCAGCATGAAGGCCAGGGCGCCCAACTTCCGCGTCAGGCCTCGCCGCATGCGCACTCGGTGAATGTCGACCCGTCCGGCAAACGCGCCTTTGTCGCGGATTTGGGCTTGGACAAAGTCCTCATCTACAAACTCGACGCAGCTGCCGGAACGATCACGCCAAACGATCCGGCGTTCCTCAAATTGCCGGATGCTACCGGGCCGCGACACTTCTCGTTTCACCCGAGCGGCAAGTGGGCCTACACGAACCTGGAGATGTCACTCCAGGTCGCAGCCTTGAGCCACGACGTCAAAACCGGCGCGCTCGAAGTCCTGGAAATCGAATCGACCGTGCCGGGCGGAACGGAGCGAAAAGGCAACAGCACGGCCGAGTGTTTGGTGCATCCGACAGGAAAGTGGGTCTACGTTTCTAACCGGGGCCATAACTCAATCGCGGCATTTGCAATTGACCAGAAAACCGGGAAGCTTGATTTCATCGAGCGCGAATCCACGCAGGGGAAGACCCCGCGAAATTTCGGCATCGATCCCAGCGGCAAGTTTCTCATCGCCGGCAACCAAGGATCAGGAAATGTTGTCGTGTTAAAGATCAATCAGGACACTGGTTCTTTGGATCCAAGCGACCATGAAATTAATGTTCCGGCCGCCGTTTGTATTCGTTTCTTAAGGCGGTAACGAGGGTTTTAAAGTACAGCTTTGAAATCCCTGCTCAAAAAAGATGTGCGGTAGAACTTGAAGACACGTCTTGTGATCGAAAGGGCCAGTGTACTTCAAAAATAGGGTGTACAGAAATGGGTGATTATTTAGTAGGACACGGCTGTAAGACCGCTTTCGTTATAGTCGTAAGCTAGAGCTCTTGCGAGCGAATCGTGAAGAGTGTTACCATCAAGAAAGATGAATTCGGTTTCTAAAAATCCATTGAATCGGCGACGGTTTCTACGTTCTGCAGCTGCGATGATCGCCCTTCCTTCTTTGGAATCCTTTGGTTCAACTGCTACTCCGGTAGATGGGCCGAAGAATTTTGTGGTGATTGGGAGTTATCTTGGTCTGCACCAGAATGCTTTTTATCCCAAGACGATTGGGAAGAACTATGAGATGCCTGATACGCTTAAGCCTTTAGCGGAACATCAACATGAATTTACAGTATTCTCCGGATTGGATCACCGGGCAGCGAACGGGCACGCGGCTTGGAGCAACTTTCTCTGTGGGAATTCGCCGAAGACTTATTCGTTGGATCAGATGGTGGCGGATAAGATTGGACAAAAGTCGCGATTTGCGTCGATTCAATTGACCGCTGGCTCGGGAGAGGCAAATAAACCGATGTGCTTCACACGGCAGGGGGTTCCGTTGCCAATGATTCAGCGGCCGAGTGTTTTCTATAAGCAGTTGTTTGTATCTAAAGAAGATCGGCGCCGGACTGAGTATGTGCTGCGGAGTGGAAAGAGTGCGTTGGATTCAGTAGTGAAGGATGCGAAGCGATTACAACAGTCATTACCGCAGGGGGATAGAGACAAGCTGGACGAATATTTTGAATCGCTTCGGGCGGTGGAGAAGCGGATGGATCGGCAGTTGGAAACGATCAACGAGGTGGTGCCGGAACCGGATTACAAATTACCGAGTTACGACCCGATCACCCCAAATTTGCAGATCGAGTCGGAGACTATCATGTATGATTTGATGGCTCTCGCCTTGGAGTCCGGATCGACGCGTGTGTTGTCTCTGTTTCTAGATGGATTGGGGCAGGTGTTCTCGATTGATGGGCGAGCGTTGGGGTCAGGTTATCATGGTTTATCACACCACGGAAATGATCCGGCAATGATTCGGGATTTAGTGGCGATTGAATCGGCGCACACGCATTGCCTTTCAGGTTTTCTTACGCAGCTCAGGGAGAAGAAGAATGCGCAGGATAAGAGTTTGTTGGATGACACGGTAGTTTTGATGGGGACGGGGATGGGTGATGCGAGTCGCCATAGTAATCGAAATTTGCCGACGCTGGTGGCGGGAGGCGGCTTCAGCCACGAGGGGCATGTAGCGATTGATCAGAAGGATAAGGATTCTCCCTTGTTAGGGGATCTCTATATTACACTGCAGCAGAAGTTGGGGATGGAAGTGGAAAGCTTCTCGAATGCGACCCGCAACATGAACGATCTCTTTTCGTGATGCGTGGATTGTTTTTAACCGGGCTTTTAATGGGTTCGGTGGCGGCGGAAAAGATGATTCCAAATCATGTCTTGGACGTCTTGTCAGATTACTGCATCGATTGTCATGATACGGCCGAAAAAAAAGGGGGGCTAAACTTAGATCTCGAGTCGGTAGATTGGAGTAAGCAAGAGAGTCGGATACTTTGGGAGAAAGTTCTGAAGGCGAATGAGCAGGGCTTGATGCCTCCCCTCAAGAAGGATCAACCGAGTGAGGAGGAGAGGAAGGCTTTAATGACTTGGCTGGATGAGTCGTTGTTGGAGAACACGCTGATCGGTGGGACTTTGCCGCGCCGGTTGAGCAGGGTAGAGTATAGGAATACAATTCGGCAGTTGTTTGGACTTCCAGAGTTTGAATTACCGAACGGATTCCCACGGGACGGAAAGCATCATGGATTCGATAATCTTGGGGAGGGATTGGTGACATCGCCAGCTTTGTTGGAGGCATATTCCAAGGTGGCCTGGGCGGTCGCGGATGAACTTTATCCGCCGAAAAAGGCTTTAAAAATTGAGGCGTGGACGGCTGGACCGGAGGATATGGCCTTAAGTTTTTCGGCAGCGGCGGTGCGTGATGGAGCGTTGCGATTGGCGTCGAGGCATGAACATATTATGAGGAGTTGTACCTGGCCAAGTAAGATTGAGGTAAAGACGTCAGGGGTTTATCGGATCACGGTGCATGCCTCGACTTACAAGCCGAAGTCGAAGGAACCAATGATTTTGGAGCTGCGGGCCCGGGAGGTGTCAGCCAGCGAGCGGTCGTCTGTTTCGCAATTCCGGGTGCTCAAAGAGATTTCGATCAATTCAGCAGCGCAAGAGTCGGTGACCTTTGAGGCGGAACTCTTCGAAGGGCAGACTTTACTCTTTCGTTGGCTGAATGCGGAGATGACGCATGACGGGAAGGAGCTTGAGAAGCAGATGCGGGAATGGTTTAGGCGGGATCCCCGTTATTTGGCGGCGTGGCAGAAGTCGGTGTTTCCGTTTCCGGGTAAGACACTCCGATCACGGGCGAGTGTTCTACGGGGGCTAAATGGCTGGAACACGTTGAAAAATCATTTGGCGGACCCGAAGTTGGACATGAGCCACGCGACGATGGAGTCAGAGAGGACGAAGAAATTATTAGCAGTCTTTAAAAATGGAATGACCAATGTGGCGGATGCGCAGTGTCATTATTACTTTGAGCATGGTCCGGCGTTGGAGATTCACGGATTGACGATGCAGGGTCCGCTAAAGGTGGTTGATGGTCCGAAGGATAAGCGGCGGGACATTTTGCGACTTAAGATGGCGGGACTTGAAAAGGGGAGCTTGAGTGATGAGGATTACGCGAGAAAGATGTTGGTGAATTTTTTACCGCGGGCTTTTCGCCGGCCAGTGGATAAAAAAACGGTGGAGAGCTTTTTCGTTTTAGCGAAAACGCATTGGCAGGAGGGTCGTTCTTTTGAGGAGGGAATGCATTTGTTGATTCGGAATGTGTTGATTTCACCACGTTTTCTTTATCGAGCTTTGGAGCGAGAGAAGCTGGATCAGCATATGTTGGCAACGCGGCTGGCGTATTTTCTAACTCAGGGGCCGCCGGATGCTACCCTGCGAGATCTCGCTAACCGGAAGCGGCTGGGGGATTCCTGGGTATTGAAGAGGGAGGCGGAGCGATTAATGCCGACGAAATGGAATCAGCCGATGGTGCAGAGTTTTACGCGGCAGTGGTTGGGAACAGGTTTGCTATCGGAGATCATGCCAGATCCTAAACTGAATTTCACGCCTTACTACGTTGAGATGGCGCGAGATGAGATTGAGTATTCCTTTGCGGAAATCTTGCGGGAGAATCGCCCAATGACCGATTTTATCGATCCGGATTTCAGTTACATGTCGGGGATGTTTGCTAGGAATGTTTACAAGGTGGAGGTAGGCAAAAAAGGGAAGCCGGGGAGCAAAGCTGATCGAAAGCTACGCCGGGTGAAGTTGGAGCGCGGTGGTCGGGTCGGTGGATTGCTGGGCCAGTCCGGAATTATGATGGCGACCGCGAATGGGGTGGACACACAGCCAGTATTGCGAGGGGTTTGGGTGCTGGAGAATATTTTGGGGAGTGCCCCTCCGCCGCCACCGAAGAATGTGCCGGCGTTGACTCCGGACACGCAGGGAACGACGAATCCTCGGGAAATGTTGGCAGCGCATACCATGGAACCTTCTTGTGCATCGTGTCATCGACGGATTGATCCCGTGGGAATTGTGTTAGAGAATTTTGATCCGGTAGGACGTTGGCGGGTAAATTGGCCCAAGGGGGCGGGAATAATCAATGCCTCCGGAACTTTACCGGATGGGACATCGCTGGAGAATGTTGTGGATCTGAAGAGATGGTTGGTTGAGAACGTGAATCAATTTTCAGAGTGTATTTCCGCGAAATTGATGACCTATGCAACGGGTCGGGTTCCGAACCATACAGAAATGAAAGAGATTAAAGAGATCGTGAAAGCCAACCATGCCAAGGGGAACGGATTCCGGGATTTGGTGTTGGCGTTAATTGAGAGTGAAACTTTTCGGACGAAGTAGATCGAAGATTTGGAAGTTACACTGATTCAATAGTAGGGGTTTAGATGACGGGGTCGCCATTGGTTCCGGTGTGGGCGTAGCTTTGATCGTCGGAAATGCAGAGGAGGATGTTGAGGGGCGCTGCGGCGAAGGTATGGGCAAGGGTGATCAGGAAGAGGACGGTGAGAGTTTTTATGGTGATTTGGAATCTCCCTTCCGGGTTACGTAGACGTAGTAGGCACTCAGGATAGTGTCCTTGCCCCGGAACCAAGTGTGAAGAGCGGCGGGCCCTTTTTTGAGGTTCATGGTAAATCTGGCGCCTTTGTCTTTCTCCTTCACTTGCTTGGTCAGTCCCTCAAATTGGTAGGAGCGTTTTTCGCCGATGCTCAGGTGGTTGTGACCACTGACGAAGAGGCTCGCTTGAGTGATGGGGAGGGCGGTTCCGGTGCCATCAGGGAGGGTTCCGCTGATGGTTCCGTCGGCCTCTTTGGGCCAGCGCCGGAGTTCGATGTCGTATTCGCCAGCGCGCGCGACATCGATGAGCCAGTAGCCGCTTTTCTGCGCACCTCTGCGGATCTGGTTCTGCTGATCGATGAAGACATCGAGCCATTCGGTGCCGGAAAGCTTGGTGGGGTTTTCGTGCTCGGTGCCGATGATAATGCGTTGTTCTTCGTTGGCCAGTGGGTCAACTCTTTCCCACCATTTCGCGAGGTGATTGCGGAGCTTTTCGACGAGCTCGGGGTGTTGATTGATGACATTGCTTTTTTGAAGAGGGTCG
>ERZ1047472.3082-NODE-3082-length-11210-cov-4.668848_pt1 | contig 11210 bp, 7 predicted proteins | sample MGYA00383095_ERZ1047472 | MGnify/ENA primary metagenome ERZ1047472 (study PRJEB29581, sample SAMEA5548365) | metagenome | biome: marine; feature: coastal; material: water | depth 1 m | study: Short-term variability in the microbial, nano- and picoplankton...
GGAGCCAGCTGCGACCTTGCCCGGCCAGCGGGCAATCATGGGACAGCGAACGCCACCTCCCCAGAGGCGAAATCTGATTCCACGAAACGGACCGCAGCCGACAAAAAATTCGGGGTCCGCCCCTCCCGCCGATGTGGGCCCATTGTCACTGGAGAAAATCACGAGCGTATTCTCTGCCATTCCCAACTCATCTACCAAATCGACGATGCGACCAACATCCCGATCCAGTCGAGAGACCATTCCCGCAAACGCTGCGTGAGGCTTCTCCTGGTAGATATAGTGCTGCCCTTCCGGCGTGCCATAGGGATCCTTTTCCTCCACTTTCCCAATCCATGGCTCCAGCGAGTCATTTGGAACATCAAGGTCGACGTGCACGAGCGTATAGGGCACATAGAGAAAAAACGGCCCCTCCTGGTTTTCTTGTATAAATGTCAGGGCCTCGCGAGTGAACTCGTCGTGACTGTAGTGCGTTCGAAACTCCGCATTACCCGGATACAATTTCTTGCGGTCATGCTTCCACATGAAAGGCGGATAGTGAGAGTGTGCATTCCGCTGATTGAGATAGCCGAAAAAGTAACTGAACCCCTGATCCCACGGCACACCAGTGGAACCCTCTTCGCCAACTCCCCACTTTCCGATTGCGGCAGTTTTGTATCCTGCCCCCTGCAGCACTTCACCGATAGTCACGTCCTCAGGAAGAAGAGGGCCATCGCCATTGCTTCGAACTCGCGTATGACCTGTGTGTTGCCCTGTCATGAGACAACTCCTCGTCGGAGCGCAGGAAGAACTACCCGAATAGTGTTGCGTGAAACGCATCCCTTCGGCAGCAAGCTGATCGATACGAGGAGTCTTCAGCAACTTCTGGCCATAGCAGCCGACATCTCCGACACCGAGATCATCTGCGAGGATGTAAATGATGTTGGGTTTTTCCGAAGCCTTGCTCGAAAGGGAAAAGACGCCGACGGCGAGGACTGCAAAAAGAGTAGATAGGAGACGCATGAATTTCAGTTTTTCTTTTTCTCAACCTTACCCGGAAATTTCGAGTCTTCGGAGAATTTGATTTTTCGGGGAAATAATAGCTCAACCGGATCAGTTCGCTCCTGAAAATTCGGATTGGAATCGAGATCTAGATTGAACGGACGAGCGACACTGTTCCCCGCGAGATCCTCCAACCGCGGGTCAATTACCACGCGAAAGGAATCGACTTTTTTTTGCGGAGGAACGAAAGCGAGCTGGTTACTTCGCACATCAAATTCCATCGCTTTCCCTTCGATAAAAATCTGAATCCGCCGCCGCGCCGACTCGGGATCGAGAGTTTCGCCAGTGTGAATCAGAATCACTGATTGCCCTCTAGCATCAATCCCATACCCACTGCCCCACGCTGTAGGATCTGGTTGTTCACTGTCTGGTTCAGCAGCTTCAATTGTCTTTGCTAAAGCTCCACCCAGCTTCGCGCCGGACTCTGTTTTCCAGTCCGGAGAAATTTCAAGGCGATAGGTTTTTCCCTCTTCGAGAATCGGACCAATTTCCACATTCAAATTCACCCCAGGCTTTTGCCTACCCGGGTGGAACCACAAGGTCATCCTAGTGAACGTTTCGTCCCACAACTCAACTTCGCGAAAAGGCTCAGGCACCTCCACGAGCTCCTTTCCGCTGTCATTGATCTCGATCAAACGGAGAAAGCGAAAAGCATCCCCTCGCTCCATCGGTTCAGCAAAATGAAGATAGAACTTCAGATGGTTCGCCGGTACTTTTTCGACATAGGGTTCGATGCGGACCGAGGCTTCCTCTTCGCAGACTGCCAAATTCACCAATAAAACGGCGAGGGCAAAATGGAGGGGCAACCTCACGGCAGAGTCACCAACTCCACCGCATGCATTGCATCGGCTTTCTCAGGATCGGTTTCCCGCATCACAACGACCTCAGCGTTTTCCAGCTGACTGACTAAAACGGCACCAAACAACTCCTCCACCACTTCCATCCCTTTCGCATCGGGTCCGCTCGGAGCATTCACGTTTCGGCGAGCTGCATTTTCATTCGTGTCTTCGTCATCATTTACCTCGAGGTATTCCAGCTTCACACGAGCCGCCCAGAATTTACTCGGACCAAAAAGGTTCTTTTTGAAACGCTGCGTGTTCGTTACGAGCCACTCCTCACCATCTTTCTCGTAAATGAACATATCGCGAGGTCGATTCCCGCTGCCCAGTTCAACCACGCTCGTGCCCTTGATCTTATTTCCGGTCTCAATCTTTTCGAGCGGAAATTTGGCGATTGGCGTGCAGGCAAAAGCTCCCACGACAAAATGCTTACCATCCTCTTCCCACGGAATGAAGCTTTGAATGGGCGCCTTTGTTTCCCACCTGCGATGAGCCACGTGATAGGTTTCCGCTGAAGCAAACCTCGCATTTTCTCCATGCTCCAAGGGAGTCGGGATCTGGAAGATCTTATTCGCAAACTCCTCAGACGATTGGCCCGCCACAATCACCGAATCACCTCCCCACGCCAGATCGGTGACATTGCGAAGCTTTGCATTTTCCGCCGAGGGAAGATTCATCCGCACGTAGGATCTCCCGGAAAGATCAGGCACGCTGAATTTTCCATCACCTGATAAAGCCAGAATCGCTGGCTTGTTTCCGGGGCGCTGATTCACCGAAAACCACGTTGTCCCGGAGGCGGGGTTCACCGCCATATCGACAATCAATACATTTTCCGCCTCACATGCTTCTGCGAGAGCCCCCTCGATGTTGTCGATGCGTTTCGCGAGCTTCACGAGTGGGCCGGTGTCCCCGGTCTCAACAGCCACCACCGAAGCAGAGCCTGGATCCGAAATCAGAAGCAAGCCTCCTGTTCCGAACGAGATTTTACCAACGGACTTCAGTTCGAGTCCTCCAGTTTGGGCATCCTTGAGGTGTGACCCGGAGTCAGCATTGGCAAAACCAACGGTCAGACCCACGGCGAGAAAAAGAGAAAGCGTTTTCATTTCGTCAAGATGTCAGAGAAAATACGTCCGCTGCAAGCCGCTCGCTATACGTGTTGCAGCCAAATCTTTTCACCGATCACGCCATTCTTTCCCCTTCCCACCGAGGATCTAATCCGCATAGATTTCTCTTATGAATTCGCCCCAACCTTCCCGTCGCCGGTTCCTCCAATCCGCGGCTGCCAGTTCCGCTATTCTCGGTTTCCCTGCCATCACGAGCTGCCAGTCACCCAATTCAAAAATGAATCTTGGTCTGATCGGAGTCGGTGGCCGCGGTCGATCCCACGTAAAAGCGGCTCTCGATCTCGGCGAGCCAATCGTTGCGATGGTCGACGTAAACGAAAACAATCTCGGCGCTGGATTGAAGCAGGCCCCCAAAGCGCGCAGCCACAAAGACTTTCGCGATTTCTTTGAGAAAATGGACGACATTGATGCCGTTTTTGTCTCCACAACCGAGCACACCCACGCGTTTGCCACATTGCCACCGCTCAAGGCCGGAAAGCACGTCTACTGCGAAAAGCCACTCACTCGCGATGTTCACGAATGCCGCATCATTACCGAAGCTGCTGCAAAGGCCGGAGTGCAAACGCAGATGGGGACGCAGGTCCATTCTTCCGAAAATTTTCGCCGAGTCGTTGAGGCAATTGGGTCCGGTGCGATCGGCCACGTGAAAGAGTGCCACGTCTGGACAAGCCGAGCCTGGGGTTGGCAGACCGAGGAAGAAGCAAAGATAAATAAAGATCTCCTCTACACTCCTGACACACCCACCAGAGCGATGCCGGTTCCCGATGGTCTCGACTGGGACCTCTGGCTCGGACCGGCACCGTATCGGGATTTCCACGAATTCTACTTTCCTGGCCCGCGCTGGTATCGCTGGTGGGACTATGGAAACGGAACCATGTCCGATCTCGGCAGCCACCGAAATGACCTCCCTTTCTGGGCTCTGAAGCTCGATGCGCCACTCACGATCGAGCCCCAGTCCGGTCCAAAACCCCACCACGACATCGCTCCCGCAACCATGTCGGTGAAATACACTTACGGTGCCCGGAACGGCGATGGCGGGGAACTCCCTCCAGTTGATCTCACCTGGTATCAGGGCAACGTGAAACCCAAAATCTGGAACGAAGGCGGAATCCCACAATGGAAGGAAGGCTGCCTCTTCATTGGAGAGGAAGGCATGCTGCTCGCCGACTACGGAAAGAATATCCTCCTGCCCGAGGACAAATTCGAAAAATTCGAGCGCCCCAAGCCTTACATCGATCCATCACCCGGACAGCAGGCAGAGTTCATCCTCGCCTGCAAAGGGGAAGGCCCCCAACCACTCTGCCATTTCGGTTACTCTGGACCGTTAACCGAGGCCAACCACCTCGGCAATGTAGCCTACCGCGCCGACCAGAAATTGGAATGGGACGCCAAAAACATGAAATTCCCCAACGCACCTGAGGCCGAGAAATTCCTCGGACGGGAGTATCGCGACGGATGGAGCCTGGAATAGACTGCTGCCACACTCCGAAGATCCAACAGGTTTAGCTGACTGATCCAGCAGGGTATAGTCAACGACCTAACCCAGTTGGCCGAAGTAAAATCCTGTTTCCGCATTTGTGCGCAAGATTCCGGTTGTTTCGTTGAGGTATTCCGGCAAACTTACGCTTCATTTGCGCAAACTCGCTCGTCTTCATCCTGTGTCGACCTGCTTCGGTCGAATCCGGCATCCCTTTCTGCCAGCCTCATCTTTCCGAACGGCGAAACTGCGCAACGACCGTCTTATCTTATGAAAAAAACAAACCAACGAATTGTCGCAGCTGTCGGCGTACTCACTCTCGGGATTTCACTTCCGATAGTATCTCAAGACTCAAAACCTGCCGACACTCCGCCTGCTCCTGCTGCTCCTGCCGCAGCGCCGGCTGCCGAACCTACCAATAGCGTTGTTCTTACCATTGATGGCACTGCGATCATGGAAAACGACGTTCGCGAAATGATGATTTCGCGCTATGGCCGCCAGCTTCAGCAAATGCCACCCGAGCAACTTGCGATGGTGCAGCAGCAGATGCAGCAGATGATCCTTACTGATCTCATCTCAAAAACGCTGCTGCTGAACGCGGCGGAGAAAGAGGGCTACAAAGCCACTGACGAAGACGTTGCCAAGGAAATCGAAGAAATCTCCAAGCGCATTCCCGAAGGTCAGTCGTTTGAAGAATTTGCCAAGTCAGCCGGAGTCGACATCAAAAGAATCAAGGAGCAGATCGCTGACGACACGAAAATCCGCAAGCTGATTGATGTGGTCACCAAAGACGTCGAGAAGCCGGGCGAAGAAAAAGTGAAAAAGCACTACGACGAACATCCTGACGAGTTTTCTCAGAAGGAGATGGTCGCCGCTTCTCACATTCTCCTTTCGATTCAGGAAGCAGCGGACGAAACCGCCATCGCTGCAGTGAAGGCTGAAGCTGACAAGCTAAAGGAGCAACTTGGAAAAGAAGACGGAAAGACTTTTGAAGAACTCGCGACCGCTCATTCCGACTGCCCAAGCAAAGCCCAAGGTGGAAGCCTCGGCGAATTCGGACGTGGGCAGATGGTCCCTGAGTTCGAGAAGGCAGCCTTCACTCAAAAAGTCGGCGAAGTGGGAGCACCGATCAAAACACAGTTTGGTTACCACCTCATTAAAGTTACCGACAAAAAGGAAGCCAAGACCATGCCATACGCTGAAGTTCAGGAAGAACTCGCCTCGAGTCTATTCGAGCAAGCCAAGGGCAAAGAGGTGCAGAGCTACCTCACCCAGCTTCGCAGCAAAGCGAATATCGTGAACCCGAACCAGCCGGTAACACCTCCCGGTCAATCACTGCTCCCTCCCAACGCGCAGGAGCCTCTTCCAAATGAGCCGCCGCAGCAGTAAGATATTTTTCTAACCTTTTTTCGAAAAACGCGTCGGGTCACCCCAGCGCGTTTTTTTTTCGTCCAACCGCTACTTTGGCTCCTCCTTCTACAGCTGTTTTGTCAGGGTCAAAATTCGACCGACCAACCTCTCTTCGATGGATGGATCCCGAGGCGGCAGATGAATCGAGGAACGGATGTAACGCATCGCACCGCCGCCCTCGAAGTCTCTACACTCATGGAACAGAGGCTATCGAAGTCAGTCTATCTCTGTCGATAGTGTTCCTACCTCGACTACGCTACCTGAGGCTATTCCCCGGTGATTTTAAATTCGGCAAAAACCGGGCAATGGTCTGAGGCCATGGGCTCATCGACCACGCTTTCCGAGATCACCTCGAAGGTCTCGTCCGAGCGATAAAATATATAATCGATCCGAGACCTTGGCTCTCTCGAAGGCGCGGTCGGAGCAAGAGGTGCTTTCCCCGCATGCTTCCATTCCTTTTCCAGAATCGTGATCGGCTCCGAACCAGGCCGGGCATTCATGTCGCCCGCAAGAATGCTGGGAACCTCATCGGCAAAGAGTTTGTTGATCGCCTTCGCCTGCTCGACACGGTCTTCTTCGACATTGTGCTGAAAGTGAGTGCTGATGAATCGAAAGGGTTTCCCATTTTTGTTCTTCATCAATACGGCGATTGCCGCTCGCGGATAGGTAATTTTTTCCGGCGTAGCCTCTGTGTAGGGCAGCGGGTTAATGAGCACATCAAGAATAGGGAGGTTTGTCAGAACGGCATTCCCGTATAGCCCACCCTGGTAATGCTGAGTTGGTCCGTAGCGAACTGCCATGCCGGTCAACTCACCAAGCCGACGTGCTTGATGCACCTTCCCGGAGCGCTCCACGACAACATCTACCTCCTGCAGCGCCACAATATCGGGCCTTGTCTCTTTGATGACCTTGGCAAGACGCTCTACATCGTAGACCCCGTCATTTCCTTGACCGTAGTGGATATTGTAACAAAGAACACGAAGTCGATTCTCATACTCCTCGGCAAGTGCGGTAGGAAGAACAAAAAAGCTGGAAATAAACAGCAGAAGAAAACGCCTGAGTATCATATCGGAAATATTGCTTTGTTAGTCAAAAAATGGAAATAACCGCTTCAGCTGATCCTTTGATGGCTTCGAGCCATACTCGCACAGCTCGAAAGCTTCCGCATGCTTCACTTCATTACCCTTATCCTCGCCATACCACTCGACAAGAGAGGAACGATGCTTGTCCGCAATTCGCCCGTGACGGTTTGACCAACTCTTTTTGAGAAACTCGACACGCCGAACCGGATCATCCCCCCAACGCTTTTTCCGGGTCTCTGGACTGCCAAGAGCACCGCCTTCATAGACCTGCGACTCAAGGGCATCGAGAGCCTCCACTTTCTCGTCAAAGACATCGTCAATCGATACCGAAACCGTGGGAGTAAATGGGTAAGGTTTCGTAAAGTTGTCAGGAAAAAAGAAAAAGGCCGGATTCTTGGTGAGGCGGGGCACATCCGGGCAAAAGTTCGGAACCATGACCATGAAGGCAGCATCCTGCACCAGCAAACCCACATTGCGATGATCGGGATGGTAATCATAAGGCCGATGCGAAAAAACCAGATCCGCTTTCCACTCTCGGATCAGGCGAACGATCTTCTTCCGGTTTTCCAGGGTATGCAGCAGTTCACCATCGTGAATATCGAGAACCTCGACTTCCGTTCCCATGCGCTTTGCAGCTTCCTGCACTTCGGCAGTACGGCGCTTTGCCAATTCTCCACCTGACATTTCCCAATGGCCAATGTCTCCATTGGTGCAGGCCACCAACAATACTTTGTGTCCAAGTTTTGCGTATTTGATTGCCGTGCCTCCCATCTGAAATTCCGGATCATCTGGGTGCGCCCCGAAGGCAATAATGCGAAGGGGCTTTTCCTCTTGAGCATGCAGGAGATTCAGCCCCGCTACGAGAAAAAAACACGAAACCAGCGAGATCAATCCTTCAAATTTTTTGCGGCAGTTCATCTAGAAACAATCTTGCGATCAAAATCTTTTGGAAAGGAAAATACGAACGCAATCAGGTGAATAGGCTCGAGGAGGAAAATCAGAAAGCGCAAATCGTTTTCTCAATCAACGTGGCACCGCCCAACTCCAAATGCGAAAGCGTCCTCCCCATCGCCGGATGAATCTTGAAATTGGCGCTCCAGCAAATACGCCGGGAAGTTTAGAAATACCTCATTGGTTGGCCCATCACTCTGCATTGCGTCATGAGACAGGATCCCTTTTCACGTCGCCAAAAGCGTCTTCATAAATCTGACTGACAGCGATAGCTCCCCAAGCTCCTGTGACAAAAATTCCAACGTAGAAAGCCAGTATCCCGAGCACGGAAAGCAGACTCATCACGATATGAAAGAGGATGATTTTCCAGAGGTTGTTTTTGCAAAAGCGCCATGCCTCGGAAAGAGCCCGCTTCCAGGGCCAATCGCAGTCCACCACCAACAGGCTCGCAAAATAGCCAATCATGGTGACCAAGCTCCCTGCCAAAGTTACGAAGATTCCGCCAACGACAATCAAGGCCACGAGGATGACAATTGCGGTTTCTTCTCCTCCGCCGCCACTTTCCGCAGCGAATATAATGAGCCCAATAGCCACCACGTAGATCAACATGATCACAAACAGGAAAGGCAGCATGATCAGGAGGTTGAGAACAGCTAGTCCTCCAAACCCACGTTTGAACCCAAAGAAGAGGTCATCGATCGAAGCAACTTCTCCCCGAATCCGGCGAAGTGCATACCAGTTGAAACCAACCATAATGGGATACATCAGGAAAAAGATCGTGACCATCAGCTGGCTCGCCACGCTCAACAAAATCACCGTTATCGCAAAGAGTCCCACGTAAGGCCAAAAGTCAGATTTCATCAGATCCCATGCTTTTCCAAGACTCGATCGAATACCGATCTGGTAGTCTTCGTTGAGGATTGCTTCGCGCCGAGGAATGTCAGCAGCTGCAACCGGTTGAAGTACCCCCTGCGGCTCGGAACCTCCACTATTAGTAGAAGCAACCACCTCGCGTTTGGGAATAGGAGGAGGAGAAAGACTTTCCTCCTCCGTCGCGAGCTCACATCGATTGAAGGGAGTCCAATCGCTCATCCCCTCTTTCCAAACCAAAGTCTCGCTTGTGATTTCCCCGGATTCGAACAGTTGAACAAGCTTCGTCGATTCAATCGGACCGTTTCTTTCTCCGCTCTTTTCGTAGAACCAAACTTCTTCACTACTCATAACTTCGCTTCTTCATTCCGTGCTCCCGCATTTGAAATGCTTACACTCCAGCTCGATCAAAGAAAAGACTTCTCCTTTAGTTTTATCATCAGCTTTGCAAACCGTCGCCCTATTTCATTTTGACCTGGGGTATCGATGTGAACCATATCCCCGATGTGTCCAGTCAGATCCCGGCCATCGACGGCTCCTGTGTGGGGAATTTCATCAGGAAGCGCCATCAACTTTTCATTGATGGATTTTCGCAATTCGACATCGGGTCGCAGTTCCAAAATAGTAGTGACAACAAAAGGCAACTCCGACTCATTAAGCTCCTTTCGCAGTCCTTCAATCATCTTATGCAAAGACTCCGTGTAGAGGTTGATGCGCTCGTTATTTGCGTCCGATTCCCCCTGAAGCCAGATCGCGCCCGCAATACGCGTCTTTCCCTTTGGCCCGCTTTCCACCGCAAGCTTTGCGCGGCGTACCGCATCTTCATATAGCTTCGCACCGGGCTGCCAAAGGGCGATACGCGAGCCCCCAACAGCACAGGGAACCAACCCAATGCGGACTGCTGGATTTTCTTTCGCCATCGCCCGACCAAAGGCAAGTCCCGGTCCAACACCCGCATTGTCGTGGCCCTCGAACGTCTTCGGATCACCAACCAGGTGCAGCGGGTGACGAGCGATAAACCACTCGTCCGTCTTCTTATGCATCATTACGATTAGCGGATCACGAAGTGGCGCCTCAGGCATCACACCACGGCCCTTCATATTTGATTGTCCCATGAGCAGATAGATATCAAGACTTTCTATGCCATCGGGCAAAACAGACACGTCCACCGGCTCAAGCGGAGGCGTGGTCGGAGGCGACGTATTGCTCCGCTTTGCCGCGGGTGCCGCAGCCTGCGCCTGGCTTGAATCATTCGCGATCTCCAGCTGAAAAGGCGAAGCAGGCAAGCCAGCTCCATTGATCAGGTTTGCTTCCGGATCATTTCCCCAGGCATAGCGAACGGCAACAGGACTCCCCATCGAAGCACGGGATACGATCACCGAATCAGGCGGACGAATCTTCGCATTCGCCGCGACCCACTCTCCATCCGCACCCATCAATTCAAAACCGACCAACGAATCTCCTTCTTTCGCAATCAATCCATCGTGAGCATGATCGAAAGAAACAACAACTCGTCCCTTCGCTATCCGATGACTATCTGAAAGAGGACCTGAATAAGCCAATCCTTCCTCGCCATATACTTCGGCCCTGGCCCAAAGGGCGAGACGATGGGCGAAAGCCTGCTTGTTAAGCGGATGAAGAATCCTTTCCTCACCGAGATCCATCGTGATCGCCATTCCCGCATTCGGAAGATTCTGCTGCGCCAGTCTCATGGCCTCCCGAACTGGTGCCCAGGCAGTCTGCCTCGCGCTCGAAGGAGGCAGTTGCATCCACGCCATTGGAAAATCCCCCTGCCCCCAGCGCGCCCGCCAATCCTTTACCATGAGCGGCAACTGCGTCTCATACAACGAGGCAGCCTCCGGCGTCAGCCCATTCGTCTCTCCCTGATACCAGATCGCACCTTTCAGCGCATACGGCATCAGAGGATGAATCATCCCATTGAAAAGCACGTAAGGGTGATGATGATGCAATCCCGGATCGAGCGGACGACGTGGCGGGCGTGGCTTCGCGGTTCCGTTTTCCACTGCAGCATCGCGAAGCGGTCGCCACTTGACGAGGGCCGCCTCGTATTCTGTCTCCTTCTGCTTTCTGATTTCAGGAGTGTAGGCATCCACTTTTTTCTTCCACGAATCGAGAAGCGGCTTCAACTCCGCGACGTCCTCCTGCACCTCACGACTTGTCCATGCTTCGATTGCGGAGCCGGACCACGCCGAAACAATGAGCCCCACCGGGACGCCAGCCTCTCGATGGATTTCCCGGCCAAAGAAAAAGGCAGTCGCAGAAAATCTTCCTGCCGTCTCAGGCGAACTTACCACCCACTCTCCTCCTACGTCATTGACCGGTTCCCGAGACGCTTTTCGATCCACTTTGAAAACGCGAACTCCCGGCAATTCAGCATCAGCCTTTTCCTTTTCCGGAT
>ERZ1047472.3084-NODE-3084-length-11202-cov-4.930923_pt1 | contig 11202 bp, 9 predicted proteins | sample MGYA00383095_ERZ1047472 | MGnify/ENA primary metagenome ERZ1047472 (study PRJEB29581, sample SAMEA5548365) | metagenome | biome: marine; feature: coastal; material: water | depth 1 m | study: Short-term variability in the microbial, nano- and picoplankton...
TTGGAAGCACGCTCTCGAGATCGTGATTCTTTGGGCGATCATTTACAGCACCTACAAGTATTTCCGAGCCACTCGCGGCGCCCGGATTTTTACTGCTCTGGTGGGAATGTATATTGGCATGACTTTGCTCTCGGAATGGCTCGACCTTACCGTGATTGGATGGCTGCTCAAATACGTTTCTGTTTTTCTGGCCATCGCCCTCGTTATCATTTTCCAGCCGGAGCTACGACGTGCGCTGGCTGAGTTGGGAAGTCACCGGATCTTTTCCTCGTTGGCGGAAGAGGTTCGTGTTCGCTTTGTCGATGATCTCATCGAGATGGTGGAAACCCTTTCCGGTCGCCGTACGGGGGCACTGATTGCATTGGAGCGTGGTATCGATCTCAAGCAATACCTCGAAACAGGGACGGAGATGGATTGCGTGATGTCTCTTGAACTCGTCAATACGATATTTTACAGCGGAACTACGCTGCACGATGGGGGAATGGTGATTCGCGTCGCAGACGAACGCATCTCGGGTGCCGGATGCGTTTTCCCGCTTAACCAGAGAGAGCTTGGCGATCAGAGCATCGGTCTACGTCACCGCGCTGCGATGGGGATTACGGAAGAGTCGGATGCGATTGCTCTTGTTGTCTCGGAAGAGACTGGTGCCATTTCTATTGCCGTTGGCGGAAAACTGGAGCGCGATCTGGGCGAGGAGGAGTTAAAGGTTCGGCTGAAGGAGTTGTTGAGCAATCAAGAGCACAACGACGAAGAGTCGGAAGAGGAGGGGCACGATGATTAAGTCCTTTTTCCAGTCGAATTGGCGCGGAAAACTTGCCTCGCTTCTTGTTGCTATCGCAATCTGGTATCTGATCAAATCGCACCTCGATGCCGAGAATCCGACTTTCCCTGTTCCAGGAACGACCACGGCTCCTGTGCCGCGTTCAACGAACGGGCCAAATCTGGATGACACATTGCTTGGTCCGCTTGCGCCTCCCGTCCCAGGGAACGATACCGCCAACTGATCCCAGTGTGGTAAAGCGGTGCGATTGAAGTGGACCAATACGTGAAACGGCAAAGTTTCAGCAAGAAATGGAAATTCCCCACTTTTTTGGGCAATTTTGACTTCAAAACCGGGTATCCAATTGGACCTTGCTGACTTTATCCATGAAATCGCTCCTCCCGACAATCGCCCTTGTTTTTGCAATATGCGCCTCAGACCCTCGGGCTTACGGGGCTGAAGCAGACAGTGACTCTTCTAAAATCACCGGTAGCATCCGCTCACCTCGAGGGGGTGAGACTGTTGAGGGTCAGTACGACTTCAAGGGCCGAACGAGAGGAGCACCGGAAGGATTTGTTGCGATGGTCTTTCTGGATTGCCCTCAAGCCGAATCGTTTTTCCCATACGGCGAACCGGGAAAATCGAATCGATCTTTCTCCTGCACGATCCACCATCGCCCGCTGGATATGGGAAAATGGATTGTCCACCTCTATGTCCTTCCCGAAGCAGATGCAGAAAAACTGGCAGCTTGGCATGCCAAAGCAGCTCGGTTAGTGGAAGCTGGGATGGAAAAGAAAATCGAACCTTTCGATCAGGCCCTGATGAAAGAGGCTATCGAAGTAGCGTCCGAAGGATACGTCGTCGAACGCGATTAACCACCCAGACACAACTGCCTTAAACGACTTTCGTCAGTTTGTGAAAGTATTTCGGGCAATTATCCACTGATTTTGAGGTTTCCCTATTAAATGGAAGAAGAGAGTCAAACCGGGGAAAACGACGGCGAAGCATTTGTTCGCTATTTCTCGATCTATGAAGGAAACGTCCGCGCCTTCGTGGCATCGCTGCTGCACGACTGGTCTGCCGTCGACGAGGTCGTCCAGACGGCCAGCCTCGTGATGTGGAGAAAATTTGATCAATTCGACCGCAACGGGCCAGAGAAAGACTTTCTCAACTGGGCCTTCATGATTGCCCGCTTCGAGGTTTTGAAATACCGGTCCAAGGTTGCGCGGGACCGTTTGGTTTTCAGCGACGACGTCCAACAACTGCTCGATACCGAAGCGGAGACAATCGCCGCGACGCAGTCGGAACGGGAGCGAGCGCTTCAGGAGTGCCTGAAGAAACTGCAGTCGGCCCAGAGAGAATTGATCGAGGCGACCTACGGAAGCGGAGTTTCCATCAAGGAAGCAGCCATTCTTCGTCCTGATCGCATTGCCTTTTGGTGTGATCGGGGCTCTCCTCGGGCACATCGTAATGGGCATCACCCCCTCCTATCTCTCGGTTTTCGGTATGTTGGCGCTGGCCGGGGTCGTCGTGAACGACTCCCTCGTCCTCGTCGACTACATCAATCGCCGCCGCCGGGAAGGTGTCAGTCTCAAGGAGGCCTGTCGAGAAGCCGGGGCACGACGGTTTCGCCCCATCCTCCTCACCTCGATCACCACATTTGTCGGACTGGCACCCCTGATGTTTGAGCGATCACTCCATGCACAGTTTCTCATTCCAATGGCCGTCTCGCTTGGATTCGGCGTTATGTTCGCCACTCTCATCACGCTCTACCTGATACCCTGCTCGCTGCTTGTAGCAGATGATCTCATTGTTCTCGGTCGCCAGGCTTTCAGTTGGTACTTCCGCCCTTTTCGTCAAGGCGAATCCGCGGTCTGAATTGCGATATGGGATTTGCATTGCCACATCAGCAGGCCATGTTCCGCTTGTTTTTCTATTTCATGACGGAAACAAAACGACAATTTTTTGGGACCGACGGCATTCGCGGCCGTGCCAATGAAGGCCCTTTGACACCTGGTAGCGTGGTTCGGTTGGGGCGAGCGGCAGCCAAAGTGCTGATCCCCGATCCCGGATCGAAACGAACCTGGCCCACTGTGGTTATCGGGAAAGATACACGCCAGTCCGGCGACATGCTCGAAAGTGCGATCGCGGCCGGGCTGACCAGCTGCGGAGTCGACGTTCGTCTCGCAGGTGTCGTCCCAACACCTGCTATCGCTATGCTGACGCGGGAAACCGGCGCTGCTTTTGGCATCGTAATTTCCGCCTCTCATAATCCCTTTGCGGACAATGGGATCAAATTTTTCGGCCCGGATGGATTCAAGCTCGATGATACAGTCGAACTCGAAATCGAGCGATGCATGCTGGAGGACTCAGGTGCGGATCCCGATTCCATGATCGGTCGCATTTCCACAATGGAGGATGCCGCTGAGAGATACATCGATTTCGTTCGGGTGGGAGTAGAGGATGCGGAATTGCTTCGTGGATTGCATATCGCTCTTGATGCAGCAAATGGCGCAGCCTACCAGACCAGCGAGACGATCCTTCGCTCGCTCGGGGCAAAGGTGACGACTTTTCACAACCAGCCCAGTGGCATCAACATCAACGAAGCTTGCGGCTGCACACACGCTGAAGTCATTGAGCAGATTGTTCGCGAGACAGGTGCTGATGTAGGAATATCCCATGATGGCGACGCCGATCGCGTTCTTCTCTGCGACGAATCCGGGTCTGTTCTCGATGGTGACGAAATCATGGCTATCGCTGCTGTTGCTGCTTTGGAAAGCAAAACGCTAGCCGGTGACACACTTGTCGCGACGGTGATGAGCAATGCCGGCCTCGATGCTGCGGTGGAAGAGGCTGGCGGAAAAGTTGTCCGCGCTGGAGTCGGCGATCGTTACGTCCTCGAATTGATGAAAGAGCACGGTTACCGCCTCGGAGGGGAACAGAGTGGTCATTTTATTTTTCTCGATCACAACACCACCGGCGATGGGATCGTATCGGCAGTTCAGTTGCTGCGCATTATGAGAGAAAAAGGGCAGCCACTCAGCGAGCTGCGCAAGGTGATGACGAAACTCCCGCAAGCCCAGCGCAACGTCCGCGTTTCTTCCAAGCCGACGGTCGAAAGCATGGCAGTGGCAGGACGCATTCGGGAAATCGAAGAAGGTCACGGCAGCGCGGGTCGAGTTTTGATTCGCTATTCCGGGACCGAGCCGCTTTTGCGAATTTTAGTCGAAGGCCGAGACAAAGAGCAGATCGAAGGCGAGGCCGATGAACTGGCTGCTGCAATCGGCGACGAAATTGGAGAATGAGTGCACGCGGGGTTTTTATCACCGGGACCGACACTGATGTGGGCAAAACCTGGGTCGCGAAGCGATTGATTCAGAAACTCCGAGAGTCCGGAATCGATGCTGTCGGGATGAAGCCGATCGAATGCGGGACCTACGAGGATTCCGAAGCCCTGCTTGCAGCATCAGGCGACGCAGGGCTAACGCGAGAGCAGGTCAATCCGGTTCATCTCCCAGACCCACTTGCTCCGGCGGCGTTTTCGGAAGTGTCGAAAATTGACTTCGGAGATTTGAAACAGCGTTTTGATGATCTGGCCGAAGCCCACGATTTTGTTGTCGTGGAAGGAGCCGGAGGATGGCTCGTTCCTGTAGATGATACGCGCACGATGGCTGATCTTGCAGAGCGGTTTGAGCTGCCTGTCGTGATCGTCGCCGCCAACCGCCTTGGTGTGCTCAACCACGCGCTGCTGACGGTTCGGGCCATTCTAGACAGTGACCTGTCCTGTGCCGGAGTCTTTCTCAACTCGCTACCCGATACGTCTGATCTCTCCTGCGAGAGCAATGCAAAAGTGCTCGAAAAGAATCTGGTAGAAATCCCGATGATTGACCAAGATCTGGACCCTCTCGTTGAGCTATGCCGTAGATTTTCATAGCAGAAGTAATCATTAACTGGCCCATCATCATTGTTGGTGTTTCCGCGCTGGTTGCGGTTGTGATTGGATCCGTTTGCGGATTGCTCCTAGGTAAATGACGAAAGCCGAGTGACCCAGCGAAAGTTGAAATCGAAAGCGACGAGGAAACTGAAGACCCTACTGCGCCGATCGCTCTGGTCATTGAGATGGCCGATCGCCGCATGATCGATATCGCGACCTCGCTGTGGGAAATTCTCTGGTCAAACAAATCGACTTCGTGGAATCCATGCTCAAGCACGCCGAGAAGAAAGGCGATTCCGAATTGGAAAAGCAGCTCGAGATTTTGCGGAACGGATTTCTCGATCTCCTCGACGATTGTGCGATACCGCCATTTACCTTCCCTGTCGGGACAGTAATCGATACCGAGGTTCGGAATCGCATTCAAGTCGTTGGAGGCGAAGTCAAAGGCGCACGCTCCGTCGTTCGCAGAAACCGTCCCGCGTGGCTACCTCTGCCTCCACGGAGACGACCAGACCATGATCGTCCGAAAGGCTGAGATCCTGATGACCTAGGTATCTCGTAGAACGAACTTCACTCAAACCTTCCGCAATCTCAGCCGGTGTATCGTTCGACCTTCGGCGAGCCATTGCTCTTCGAAGTCCGTTTTGGGATAGAAAAAGGAATCATCCTCCCAGGGCTCCTCCGAGAAAAAATCGCACTCGTTCTGCTTCTCGACGGCCTCCTCGTGATATTTGGGGGCGTCGGTTTTGAAGAGCAACTCTCCGTCGCCTTCAAGAAGGGAATGAAGCGCGCGGAGAAAATGCAGTTGGCACATCTGGCGACGACGGGCGTGCTTCTTCTTCGGCCAGGGATCCGGACAGAGAAAATGAATGCGACGAAAGCAATTTTTCGGAAGCAACCAGTTCACCGCGTAGTTGGAGTCGCCGCGGAGGATTCGAACATTTTCTAAATGGTCTCGTGCTGCCTTGCGATTGACTTTGCGAACGCGTCCGAGAAGGCGCTCGACGCCGAGAAAGTGAACATCGGAAAGCTCGTTGCCCATGCGAGCGAGGAACGATCCGTCTCCGCAGCCAAGGTCGAGCTCGATTGGCCCTTCTCCGGAGAATATTTCATCGCGCTCCAGCCGCCGGAACCAGTTTTCCGGGTACAGCTCGTGAGGCAGGGGGAACGGCTCCTCTTTGGGCATGACGTTTTTTCGCTTAACCGAGCAGGGCATTCCAGATGCCACTGGGACGCATGGCGTCGCCGGCTTTTTCGTCGCTGGGGCGGTAGTATCCGTCGATGTCGACAGGATTACCCTGAACGCCAATCAGCTCAGCGACGATGGCTTCTTCATTCTCAGCGAGCGATTTCGCGAGGGGTTCAAACTCGGCTTTGAGTTCGGCATCGTCGTTTTGCGCAGCGAGAGCTTCGGCCCAGAAGAGGCTGAGGTAGAAATGACTGCCGCGGTTGTCGTTGCCTCCAAGGCGACGAGTCGGAGATTTGTTTTCGGCGAGCAACTTGCAGGTCGCGTCATCGAGAGTGGCCCCGAGGATCCGGGCTTTTGGGTTATCGAAATTCTCTCCGAGATGATCAAGTGAAACGGCAAGGGCGAGGAATTCTCCGAGGGAATCCCAACGGAGGTAGTTCTCTGCCACGAACTGCTGGACGTGTTTGGGAGCCGATCCTCCGGCACCCGTTTCGAAAAGGCCGCCGCCATTCATCAGAGGAACAATAGAGAGCATCTTCGCGCTGGTTCCCACCTCGAGAATGGGAAAGAGGTCAGTGAGATAGTCGCGGAGCACGTTACCCGTAACCGAAATGGTATCTTCCCCCTTGCTGATTCGCTCGCACGACAGCTTCGTCGCCGTGACAGGATCGAGGATGCGAATGTCGAGTCCGTCGGTGTCGTGATCAGGCAGGTAGGCGTTCACCTTTTTAATTAGCTCGGCATCATGAGCGCGTGTTTCGTCGAGCCAGAAAACAGCAGGAGACCCTGTCGCGCGGGCTCGGGAAACGGCGAGTTTCACCCAGTCGCGGATTGGCGCGTCTTTGGTCTGGCAGGCGCGCCAGATGTCACCTTCGCTGACTTCATGAGAAATGAGAACGTGTCCGGTCGAGTCAACCACTTGCACGGTGCCATCGGTAGGGATTTCAAATGTCTTGTCGTGAGAGCCATACTCCTCGGCTTTTTGCGCCATGAGGCCTACATTAGGAACGGTTCCCATGGTTGCGGGATCGAATGCTCCGTGCTCTTTGCAGTGGTCGATGGTTGCTGAGTAAACTCCCGCGTAGCTGCTGTCAGGAATTACAGCGATGGCGTCCTGCTGTTCGCCGTCTTTGTTCCACATCTGACCAGAAGTTCGAATCATAGCGGGCATCGATGCATCAATGATGACATCACTCGGCACGTGCAGGTTGGTGATGCCAAGGTCGGAATTGACCATCGCAAGATCGGGGCCGGTTTCGATCGCAGCATTCAGGTCCGCCTCTATCTCGGCTTTCTTCGTATCGTCGAGTTCGTCAATCTTCGCAACGAGATCGCCGAGCCCGTTTTTGAAATCGACACTGAGTTCTTCGATGAGGTCGAAGTGCTTTTCGATGAGGTCCTTAAAGTAGACTTTCACCGCATGGCCGAAAATGATGGGGTCAGAGACCTTCATCATCGTCGCCTTCATGTGAATCGAAAATAGAACGCCTTCGCGTTTCGCGGCTTCGACCTGCTCGGCGAGAAAGGCAACGAGTGCGTCCTTGCGCATCACCGTTGCGTCGAGCACTTCGCCCGCGAGCAGGGGAACCGAATCACGCAAGATGTTGGTTTCGCCGTTTGTGCCAATCAATTCGATGCGAGCATCAGTAGCGTCCTCGACAGTGACAGATTTTTCGTTCGAACGAAAGTCATTCTCCGTCATGTGCGCCACTCGCGTTTTGGAATCGCTGGACCATGCACCCATCCGATGGGGATTGTTGCGGGCGTATTCTTTAACCGCCTTGGGGGCACGACGGTCGGAGTTTCCTTCACGTAGGACAGGGTTTACAGCGCTGCCTTTGACCTTGTCGTAGCGAGCCTTGGTTTCTTTCTCTTCATCGTTGGCAGGCTCTTCCGGATAATCAGGGAGGGCATATCCTTTTTCCTGGAGCTCTGCGATTGCGGCTTTCAGCTGAGGGATTGATGCGCTGATATTGGGAAGCTTGATGATATTTGCTTCCGGAGTTTTCGCGAGCTCGCCCAGTTCAGAGAGGGCATCATCAACTCGCTGCTCTTCCGTAAGTAGATCGGGAAACTGGCAGAGAATTCGGCCGGAGAGAGAAATGTCCCGTGTTTCTACTTCGACGCCACTGGACTTGGTGAATGCCCGGATCACTGGCAGCAATGAATAGGTGGCGAGGGCAGGAGCTTCGTCGGTTTTTGTGTAAATGATGGAGGCCATGTCGTGAAAAATTGTGGTAGAAAATCGGGAATGGTATTTCTCGCGCCACCTAAGCCCATGCGTGGGTAAAATCAACCGTTGGGGGTGGCGGGAATACCGAATCTCGAACAAGGAAATTTGAATGTAGAAGTCTGGTCTCGGTAGCCCTTCATGATTCGAAATTCCTTGTTCGAGATTCGATATTCAATCAATGGGGATTCAGGTGTTTTACTCACCAGTTGCCATTGCCATCATCGGTCGCAGACCGCTTGCGATCTCACGAAGGGGAGTTACCGTCCCCGCGCTATGACCTCACGCGAAATCCGGCAGTCCTTTCTCGATTTTTTCGAAGAAAAACGGCACAGCATCGTACCGTCTGCCAGCCTCATGCCAACTTCTCCGAACCTGCTTTTCACCAATGCAGGCATGAATCAATTCATCCCGTATTTCCTCGGGACGGAGGCGGCACCGTACGATCCGCCGCGAGCTGCGGATACCCAAAAGTGCATTCGTGCCGGGGGAAAGCACAACGACCTCGAGGATGTTGGCTACGACACCTACCACCACACGATGTTCGAGATGCTCGGGAATTGGAGTTTCGGGAACTACTTCAAAAAAGAGGCAATTGCCTGGGCCTGGGAGCTTTTAACTCAGCGATGGAAGATTCCGCCAGAGAGGCTGTATGCCACTGTCTATATGCCGGGCGAGGGAGATCCTGCCGAGTTTGATCAGGAGGCACATGGCTTCTGGGAAGAAATTTTCACTGCCGCCGGTCTTGATCCGAAGATCCATATCGTAAACGGCGATAAAACAGATAACTTCTGGATGATGGGTGACACCGGCCCATGCGGTCCGTGCTCGGAGTTGCATATCGACCTGACGCCGAAGGGCGACACCAAGGGGAGTCTCGTCAATGCGGATGACCCACGCTGCATTGAAATATGGAACCTCGTTTTCATTCAGTTCAACGCGAACGAGGATGGCAGCTTTCGTCCGCTTCCGGCTACACACGTCGACACCGGAATGGGCTTCGAGCGTGTCTGCTCCATTGTGCAGTGCACGGACAGTTTTACTGATTTTTCCCGGCTGGCATCCAACTACGATACCGATGTATTTTCTCCAATTTTTGACCAGCTGTCGGAAATGTCGGGTAAGAAATACACATCGAGTGTGCCCGAGGGAGGTGCTCGCAGCGGATTGTCTGAGCAGGAGCAAGTTGACATCGCCTTTCGCGTGATTGGTGATCACATTCGAACGGTCAGCTTTTCCATCGCCGATGGTATCGAGCCAGGTAACGCTGGTCGCAATTATGTAATTCGGAATATCCTCCGGCGTGCAGTTCGCTTTGGGCGTGTGTTAGGGTTTGATGCGGAAAATCCGTTTCTTCACCAACTCGTGCCTGTTCTGGTTGAGGAGATGGGCGATGTGTTCGCCGAGCTGAAATCACGACAGGACAAAATCGCGGAAACGCTTCGTGCCGAGGAGGAGCAATTCAATCGCACCCTCGACCGCGGTCTCAAGCTCTTCGACGGAGCCGCCGATGCGGTGGAAAGTGGTGAGCAGTTCCCAGCTGCCACCGTCGTGAAGCTCTGGGAGACTTATGGATTTCCTACAGACTTGACAGCACTTCTCCTCGATGAGCGAGGGCTGAAAACGGACCCTGACGCGGTGGAGGAGCTCGTTGCTGCTCATAAGGGGACTGGCTCCGAGGGCCAGACTTCGCAAGTTGTTGAAGCCGTCGATATCGAAACAGATGTGGTCACAGAGTTTGTTGGATTCGAAACAGATGAAACCTCAGCCTCCGTTGTCGAGTGGATTGAAAACGAGAACGGCATCTTTGCTGTAGTTGACCGCAGTCCTTTCTATATCGAAAAAGGCGGCCAGCTTGGGGATTTTGGAACCGTGAGCCTGGGCGAGGAAGAAATCGCCGTCACCAAAGTGCTCGGGGTCGGCGAGGCCACCCTGCTGCAGGTAGCGGCAAAGCCGGATGGCAATTCCAGTGAGGTCGTTCTCCGCATTGACGCTGATCGCCGCCGCGAAATCGAAAAGCACCACACCGCGACTCACCTCTTTCACTGGGCGCTTCACCAGGTCGTCAGTCCTGACGCCACGCAGCAAGGTTCGCTTGTCGCGCCAGATCGACTGCGTTTTGATTTCAATTCCAAGGCCCTCAATGACGACCAGATCTCGCGCATTGAATCCGAGGTCAACGGCTGCGTCACCTCCGACGATCCCGTTTCCGTTTCGGAAGTCCCGCAATCTGAGATCAAAGACAATCGGGATATCATGCAGTTCTTCGGCGATAAGTACGGAGACAAAGTTCGTGTCGTACAGATCGGCGGGAAAGAGGGAGCCTTCGACGGTTACTCGATGGAGCTTTGTGGCGGAACTCACACCAAGTCGACGGGAGCGATCGGATTTTTCAAAGTGAAAAGCGAAGGAGCCGTCGCTGCCGGGATTCGTCGCGTCGAGGCCGTTTGTGGAAACGCCGCAGGCGAACTGATCCACGACCAGGCAGATGCGGTTATGGTTGAGTTAGGAGAAGCCAATATCAAGCTCAATGCTGCTAATGAAAAACTCCAGAAGCTCGATAAAGAAGCTGTCTCTGTTGAAGCGCCCGGCAATCTCGCCGAGCAAATTCAAGAAGCGCTAAAAATGGGAGAGTTCGCATCCGCGAATGCTCTGCTCAAGCAATTCGAAGCGCACCGAGATGCAGTTAAAGCTGCTGCAGTGAAGGCCGACAAAGCCGTGAAAAAAGCATCTTCAGGTGCCGCCGCGCAGATCGCTTCGCAGTGGTATGACGAAACACTGGCTGAATTCGACGGGGAAAATTATGCGGGTCTACTGCCGGGAGATTCTCCAGCTCTCTTGCACGAAGCAATGAACGTAGTCAAAGCGCGTCAATTTTCAGGGGCCGTCGCCCTTGGTGTCGTTGCAGATGGGACGCTGCATTTTGGAGCCGTGGTTTCACCTGATGCGACCGACAGGGTTCGCGCAGGCGATATCGTCCGCGAAGCCCTCGCCGTTGCAGATGGAAAAGGCGGAGGGAAACCGGAAATGGCACGTGGTGCTGCTCCCAACATTGGAGGGCAGGCTGATGCTGTGATTGCGAAAGCGAC
>ERZ1047472.3090-NODE-3090-length-11169-cov-3.913982_pt1 | contig 11169 bp, 7 predicted proteins | sample MGYA00383095_ERZ1047472 | MGnify/ENA primary metagenome ERZ1047472 (study PRJEB29581, sample SAMEA5548365) | metagenome | biome: marine; feature: coastal; material: water | depth 1 m | study: Short-term variability in the microbial, nano- and picoplankton...
GTAGCCGTCTGCGGCGTGAGTGCCAGCTTGCTCATGCCGAACGTCGATAATCTGAGTTTTACCCAATCGATTAATGGCATCCAAAATCGGCATGTTGTGAATGCTCACAATGGCGAAGACATGCTCCACCTCCATCTGCGCTAATGCATCAGCAATCAGATCCGCGCCACTGAAATCTTCCATCAGAATCTCCTTAATGAGTTCGCAAAGATACCGATCTGGCAGAACTACCGTGATGCCAATTCGTTATAAAGTTAGGCCCGCGCAGACAGGAACACGCTTCGCGCGCGTTAACGGCCTTGCGCGCTGCTGATGACTCGCCAAATACGTTCAGACGTCAGCGGCATATCCAGTGCCGTAACCCCCAACTGCTTGAGCGCATCGATCGCTGCGATCACCACTGCCGATGGCGCGGCACAGGCGCCGCCTTCGCCAATGCCCTTAACCCCCAGTTCGTTGTTGGGATCCAACACTTCGTGAAAGCTGACATCCATATCGGTGATGTGCGTCGCGCGAGGCATGGCATAGTCCATTAAACTGCCGCTGAGCAACTGGCCTTCATCGTCATAGATCGCGTTCTCCAGCAACGCCTGCCCGATCCCCATGGCCACCCCGCCATGCACCTGACCCGCGGCGAGCAGCGGATTGATCACACGCCCGCAATCGTCGACGGCAGTGTAGCGAACCACGTTCACCACCCCGGTTTCCGGGTCGATTTCCACTTCCGCGATGTGTGCACCGTTCGGGAACGTAAAGCCGCCACCGCGGTTGTAGCGCAGAGTCTTCGCCAGCTTGCGGCCACCAAACTGTGGCTGCTGTGACGCTTCCGCTACTTGTTGCAAAGAAACCTGTGCATCCGTGGTCTGGGCAGTAAAAAAACCATCCGCGTAATCCACTTGTTCAACCGCGGTTTGAATTATTTCTGCGGCGATGGTTTTGGCCTCATCCACCAGGGCCAAGCCCGCACGTTTCACCGCAACACCGCCCATCTGAGATGAACGCGACCCGCCTGTGCCACCACCGAAGGCAACAACTTCGGTATCGCCTTGAATGATGTTGATGTCTTCAAATTCGACGCCCAATGTGTCGCTGAGAATTTGCGCATAGGTTGTTCGATGGCCCTGGCCGTGGGAGAACGTGCCCACCACCACGTCGATGCGACCGTCCTCGCTAACACTGATCGCCGCCTCTTCTTCTGGGCCTCCGCCACTGGATTCCACATAAAACCCAACACCTCGACCACGCAGCAAGCCCTTAGCAGCGCTGGCTTCTGCGCGCTTGGCAAAACCCGCCCAATCGCTGCGCTGCAACGCCATATCCAGAGTAGCACTAAATTCTCCGCTGCTGACCGTGACGCCGGAGGGCAGTTGATAAGGCATATCAGACGGCGCAATAAAATTGTGTTTGCGCAGCGCTATGGCGTCCATGTCCATCTGCTGGGCAGCTGCGTCAAACAGACGCTCCATGACATAACACGCTTCAGGCCGACCAGCGCCACGATAGGCGCCAACAGGCATGGTATTCGTGAACACGCATCGCACAGACTGATGCAGGCTGGGAATCCGGTACACCGAACCGACAATACGGCCGCCGGCCATGGTCGGCACAAACGGACCTGCGTTAGAGCAATAGGCACCCAGGTTTGCCGTGGTTTCTACCCGCACACCCAAAACAGTGCCCTGAGCATCGAAACTGGCCGTCACTTCCGTGAGATTGTCGCGCCCGTGATTATCGCTGAGAAACATTTCCGAGCGATCGCCGGTGTATTTTATTGGGCGACCTAGAGCCATGGCAGCAAAGGCTGCCACGCAGACTTCTGAATGCACTTCGCCGCGCACCCCGAAACCACCCCCGGTATCCGGCGAAACCACACGGATCTGAGCCGACGGCATGGAAAAAATATTTGCCAAAACAGCGCGTTGACCTAGGGCACCCTGACTTGGGTTGTAGAGGGTAAAACCGTCGTCTGTCGGTTCCACCAGCGTGGCACGCGGCTCCAGCGGACTGGGTACGACTCGATTGTTGACCAATTTAACACGGACCACATGCGCCGCCGACGCCAGCGACTGATCCACATCCGCGGCGGAGCCTTGTTCAAAGTGCACACACAAATTATCCGGCTGCCCCTCGTGCATGGGCTGGGTGTCTGGGTCCAGCGCCTTAGCAGGATCGCTGCAAGCGGGTAAATCGGCGACGCTAAGCTCAATGGCTTCGACAGCATCCAGCGCTTGTTCCGGCGTCTGAGCGATAACCGCCGCAATCGCCTGACCCACAAAGAGCACACGATGCTCAGCCAAAATCGGCCGATGGGGGATAAAGGCGGGATCGCCTTGCGCGTTTTTGAGCAGCGCACGACAGGGTAGGCCACCGAGTTCCTGCAAATCCTCAGCCGTATATACCGCCTCAACCCCAGGCCGGCTCAGCGCCGCACTGACGTCGAGCTCCGTAATATGTCCGTGAGCATAAGGCGACCGCAGAATACGTATGTACAGCTGATTGGGTCGATTGATGTCGTCCGTGTATTGACCACCACCGGTAATCAGACGTGGATCTTCACTGCGCGGCACGCTCTGACCAATACCAAACTTCACAACTAACGACTCTCCAGCACTGCGATTGTATGTTTCTAGAGCTAACTAGGATGCGACTTCGGCAACCACCGGGTTGCTCAACGTACCAATGGGTTTGACTTCCACTTCGATCAAATCGCCTTCATCCATAAAGACTGGCGGCTTGCGGGCGGCCCCTACGCCACCCGGTGTGCCGGTTACTAACACGTCGCCGGGCTGCAGCTCCACAAAGGTGGAACAGTACTCCAGAATCTCAGCAAATCCGTGAACGAGCAAATCCGAAGTCGCGTTCTGCATCACCTCGCCGTTGAGACGGGTGGTGATCTCCATGGCATCCAAATCACCAATCTCATCGACCGTCATCATCCACGGCCCAAACCCGCCGGTGCTGGCAAAATTCTTGCCCGGCGTAAACTGACTGGTCTGGCGCTGATAGTCGCGCACACTGCCGTCGTTATAAATGGAAAATCCTGCGACATGAGACATGGCGTCGGCGGGCTTGATACGCCGGCCCGCCCTACCAATGATCAGCGCAATCTCGCCTTCAAAATCTAAAGAGGTCGATTCCAGCGGTCGGATCATAGGCGCGTTATGACCCATTTGTGCATCGGCAAACCGCACAAAAATTGTTGGATAACCTTCGCCACCACGACCGGTTTCTTCCTGATGAGCCTTGTAGTTCAAACCCACACACATGATTTTCGCGGGATCTGTAATCGTGGGCAGATAATCAATATCTGGCAGTGACACATCGGCTTGATCGCCACAACTGCCGGTCAGATGCGTCAACGCATCTGCGGCGATGGCTTCGCGCAGAGAAACGAACTCACTGCGCGCGCCAGCGTCAACGACGCCCTCGCTACCATCACTATCTACAACCACATAACCAAACGTTTCATTGCCATCGCGTAAAAATGAAAGCCAACGCATCGTCGAATCCTTTTTCAGTCAGGTTGTTAGTCGAAAATGATAACGCTGCGGGCGATTTCACCGGTTTCCAGCGCCGCCATACCTTCATTGATGTCGGCCAGCGCAATTCGATTGGATATCATATCGTCCAGATGCAGTTTGCCTTGCAGGTAAAAATCGACGAAACGCGGCATATCCACGCGGAAGCGGTTAGAGCCCATCATCGAACCCTGAATTTTCTTCTCGGACAAGAAATCCACGCCGTGTAGGGAGACCATTTGCCCGGGAGGGATCATGCCAATCACGGTGGCGGTGCCACCGGCTCGCAACATCCGAAACGCCTCTTCCGCTGTCGCTTTCAAGCCGATTGCCTCGAAGGAATAGTGCACTCCGCCGCCGGTCATCTCTTTCACCTTTTCGACGGCCTCGCCGTCACTGGCGTCCACCAGATCCGTAGCCCCGAATTTACGCGCAAGCTCCAGCTTTGAAGGCACCATGTCCACCGCAATAATGCGAGAAGCACCGGCCAGTGCAGCGCCATTGATTGCAGACAAACCTATGCCACCGCAGCCAATCACTGCCACAGTGGATCCCGGCTCCACGGCTGCGGTATGAATCACCGCACCGATACCGGTGGTGACACCGCAGCCAATCAAGGCCGCACGATCCATGGGCATGTCTTCACGCACTTTCACCAGCGCGTGTTCATGCACCAGCATCATTTCCGCAAACGAGCCCAACTGAGCAAACGGCGTTAACGGCTGTTCACTCTGGCTCAGGCGAGGTTCCTCATCCTTGGTGCGATTGGTTTCGGGTTCTTGGCAGAGAGACAGGTGGCCCGTTAAGCACTGCTCACAATGACCGCAAAAGACCGACAAACAAGTAATCACATGGTCGCCCGGCTTGACGTAGTGCACGTCGCTACCAACCTGCTCAACGATACCCGCACTCTCATGACCCAAAACCATGGGTAACTTGCCAGGGTAGCTGCCATTGAAAAAGTGCATATCACTGTGACAGATGCCCGCTGCCTGCGTCCGTATCAAAACCTCTCTCGGACCGGGCTTGGAAACCGTTACGTCTTCGATTTCCATAGGCACATTCACTTCACGAAATACCGCTGCTTTCATGTCGACTCCCCAACATTCAATTGACCTTTGAGTGTGCCATAGGCATTGGGGCAAAAGAATAAGCAATCGGCAGTTGAACAGCCGGAAACCTTACGTTGCCGCTGAGAGGGTCTTGCAGCGTTGCTTGCAAAATCCAAAAAGGATTCTTTGGCATCCGGTGCTAGGACAGACCGCCCAAATCCGCCGCCACAATGGCCTGAGCCGCGGCAATGGCCGCGCGCATACCTGTGGCATCAGCAATACCCTTACCCGCAATATCGAAGGCTGTGCCGTGATCTACCGACGTGCGCACCATCGGAACACCCAGTGTCGCTGTCGTGGATTCGTGGAAATTGTGAACCTTGATCGCGATATGTCCTTGGTCGTGATACAGGGCGAGCACCACATCAAATTCGCCGGCAATGGCTCGGTTAAAGACCGAATCAGCCGGGAGCGGGCCCGTGGCCTGAATTCCGTCTTGCCGGGCCTGATTCACCGCCGGCAACAGTTCCTCGATTTCTTCCCGACCTAACAGCCCGCCTTCTCCACCGTGCGGATTCAGGGCCGCCACGGCAATACGCGGGTTGTGCAGCCCCCACTGACTTAGGGTTTGGTGGATCAAGTGCAGTTTGCCCAATACCTGCTCAGCGGTGACAAAACGCACGGCTTCGGCCAAGGATTTGTGGGTCGACAGGTGCACTACCCGCAAACCCGGGGTCATCAACATGGTAGCTGTTTGGCTGACTCCGGCGAGGCGCGCCAAGATTTCTTGATGACCAATATCGTTCACATAGCCTGCGGCGTGAATGGCTTCCTTGTTGATCGGCGCGGTAACCATTGCCGCCAACTCTCCCTGCAAACAGCGGGTTGCTGCCCATTCCACGGCCTGCACCGCTAGCTCACCGCAATGAGCCTGCACTTGGCCAAAACGAAAATCCTCGGGCTCTGGAATGCCAAGATCGAGCAAATTCCACCCGGATTCCGCATCCGCCGGAGCATCAATGAGCTTCAATGCCGGCAAGGGCATCCCTATACAGGCTGCGCCTTTTTCCAAAGCCCAACGGGTGCCGACCAAGATCCATCGGGTCTCGGACTGCGGGTGTACATCGTGCTGATCGGTTGTCGATGCCAACGTGCGCGCCAGAATTTCCGGCCCGACACCGGCGGGATCGCCCATGGTGATCGCGATCGGCAGTGATGAATGCTGGGCTGTTGTTGACATGGTCGCCTTGCCGTTGAAGAAACGGTTTCTAATGTCGCACTGAATGCTTGGTTCGCCAAGCCATCATTACTCGCGGATGTTTCCCTAGAAGCCGGTACGAGCTAATTGGAAAATTTCGATTACCAAAAGTTAACAATTTGGTTGATTTTTATATCTGTATATTTATACAGTATTGCGCCTAGCAGGATTCCTCAAACAGGCGCTTAACCATGCAATCTCTCCGTGATTTGATCGACAGTTTTAACCTCTATGCCGTCTGCGAGTCCTGTCAGCGGCAGACCAAGCTGAACGTACAAAAACTCATCAAACACTTGGGCGCAGAAACCCAAGTACACAAAATGCGTTCGAGATTGCGCTGCCGGGTTTGCGGTACGCGCACCGAAGATTTACGCATTGTCTATGTCGGGCAGAAAGACCAAGAAGCCATTTTCCAGTACCGGCGCTAAAGAGCCGCTGAGCGGCTAGAGCATCTCAGTATCGACCAAGGTCAGGCCAAAGCCTTCCACGCCCACATAGTCGACCGAACGACCGGCGATCAGTCGAATCTTGCTCAGCCCCAGATCCCGCAAAATTTGCGCCCCGACACCGACTTCAAGCCACTGACTGCGTCGTTCGTCTTCTCTACTTTGGGATTCAAAATCTTCCAGCGGAACACCAACAAAGCCCGTTCGCAGATAGATCAGCACGCCGCCGCCCAACGCCTCGATACGCTTCATGGCCGTATTAAGCAGGCTGTCCGCATGCTCGTCGGTTTGGGCACCGAACAGATCTTCCACCAGCTTTTCGCGGTGAATCCGCACAGGCACAGACTCCATGGCATGGATGTCGCCAAACACCAAGGCGATATGCTCTGCATCCTCAAACTTGGTTTTATAACCGTAAGCTTGGGCGTCACCAATGGCCGTGGCGATAGCAAATTCGTAGCTGCGCTGTACCAATTGCTCGCGCTGCTGACGGTAAGCAATCAAATCCGCTATGGTGATGATTTTCAGATTGTGTTCGCGGGAAAAAGCCATGAGATCGGGCATCCGCTGCACGGTGCCATCGTCGTTGACCAGCTCGGCCAACAAACCCACAGGCGGCAGGCCCGCAAGCGTCGCCAAGTCGGTTCCCGCCTCGGTGTGACCCGAGCGCACCAGCACACCACCTTGTCGCGCAACTAGGGGAAAAATATGCCCGGGGCGAACGAAATCATCTGCTGTTACATTGCTATTGGTTAGCGCCTGAGTGGTTGCTGCCCGTTCTTCTGCCGAGATACCCGTCGTCAGGCCTTCTTTGTAGTCAATCGAAACCGTGAACGCCGTGCTCATCGGGGCATCATTACGCGACACCATGGGATCAAGATGCAGCTTCACTGCCTGTTCCTGAAGAATCGGGGTGCACAAAATGCCGCTGGTGTGACGAATCATGAACGCGACGGCTTCAGGCGTCGCCTTGCTTGCGGCCATGATCAGATCGCCCTCGTTTTCACGATCATCGTCGTCGACGACCATGATCATTTCACCCTGTCGTATCGCCGTCAGGGCCTCTTCAATGGTGTTGAAGACATTCGGGTTGTTTTCGTCGCTCATGAAATCGTCGCTCAGTCCAAAACGGAGCAAAAGCCTAGCACAGCCATATATGTGCAAACAGTGAAGGCCAACCTGTGCTGACAGAGTCTGTCTGTTCGCTTAACCCTCGTCCTCAATCGCAAACGCCACCACATAGTCCGAACTGCCGCCCGCAGGTGAACGGGTATCGCCTCCTGCCGCAATGACCACAAACTGACGTACCCTACCTTGCTCATCCTTCACTGAGTAGCTCATGGGTGTGGCTGCTCCAGGTGCCGGTAACGCGTGCTTCCAGAGCAGCTCGCCGTTGTCCACATCGTAGGCCCGCAGCGAACTGTCAAAAAGAGAGCCGAGGAAAAAAAGGCCCGTCGACGTCAACAGGGGGCCACCCATCTGGGGCAGTCCCACATTGAACAAACCGTTGAGAAAGCCAGGATATTGTCCGTGGGGTTGTCGCCACATCTGCTTTCGCTGATTTAAATCAATCACCAGCACCTCGCCCAGCGGAAACCCCGCACAGGGCAGAATGCCTAGGTACGGGTCAAACATTGGATGGCGCGCCATGGAGTAGGCTGTGCCCGTCTGCACACCGACCTCGACATCTGACGCTATTTCGAAAAAATCCCGGAAGGCGAAATAGGCCTCACGACGCTCGTCCAAGGGCAACTGCGTATCGTTCATTGTGCGAATCAACGCCGGTGGTGCCTTGGCTTGATCCAGCAGCTTGGTACGAAATGCCAGGCTGTTCGCATGCACCGCAATCAAACCGCGCTGGGCGTCTACCGCCACACCGCCCCAATTCGTCGCGCCCATATTGCTCGGCAGACCAATGGTCCACTGTTCGGTAATTGGTGTATAAACGTCGCCAATCTGAGATTCTTCCTCGTAGCGACTGCACAGCCCGAGAGGCGATTGACCCGCAACGTAGCCACGAGACACCTGAAAGGCTTCCGGCGGAAACGGCTGAGTGGGCGACAGCTGATTCTTTAGCGGACCATAACGCGGCACCTGCCGCTGCTCCACATCGATCAATGGCTCGCCGGTTTCGCGATTGAGCACAAAAATAAAACCCATCTTAGTGCTCTGAATCAGCGCCGGTACCTGCTCTCCATCGAGTTCTAAATCCACTACCGACGGTATCGACGGCACATCAAAATCCCAAAAATCCCGTTCGACGGTCTTAAAGTGCCACAGCAGGTCGCCGGTACTGCCCCGCAAGGCGATCACCGACGAACCGTAATACGCCATATCTGGGCCTTCATTACGGAAATAATCCGGTGCCGGATTACCCGTGGGCAAAAACACCATGTCTCGCTGCTGATCCACTGCAAAACCCGCCCAAACATTGGGCGTGCCCAGGGCGTATCCCGCATCGCTGACCAACCCTGTCGTATAATCGAAATCGGGCGGAGCCAGATCAAAAGCCCACACCAATTCACCCGTGCGCACATCAAAACCCCGAACCACACCACTGGGTGCATCAATCCGCATATTGTCCGACACAGCGGAACCCACAACGACCACATCACCCACGACAGCCGGCGGTGATGTCACCTGGTATTCCTGGGACCACAACAGCTTACCTATGCCGGCAACCAGATTGATCTCGCCGCCGTCACCAAAGTCCGAGCACACCGCGCCACTTTGTCCGTCCAAGGCAATCAGACGCGCATCGTTGGTACCGAGAAACAAACGGCTTGTGCAGTCTCCCTTAGACGTTGACTGGGTTTTCGCCGTATCGCCGCTACTCGACCATTGAGCCAAGGCCCGGCAGTTCGCCTGATTGGGATAGGGTCCCTCGCCGACTTCAGCGTCATAGTTCCAAACCACGGCGCCAGTGAGGGGGTCCAGTGCCGACACCTTGTTCAACGGGCTGCAAACGATCAGCAGGCCGTTGGCCAGTATGGGGGTGTTTTGAAAAATTGAGTTCGCGTCACCGGTGCGGAAAGACCAGGCAGGCTTCAGCCGGGCAATATTGCTCGATGAAATCAAGGCGGCGTCGGTAAACCGTGCACTGCCGGCACCCGCATAGCTGGGCCACGGCGTGGTTTGGCGAGGCTGAGCTGATGTATTGGCATCAGCCTGAAACTTCGCAAAGTCCGCGCTGCTGCAACTGCCTAAGAGCGCGGCGAAGACCAGCAACAAAAACGCAGTATTAGGCACACGGCAGACAACTCGATCGGACATGGACTTCCCCACAAAAAGCGCACATTGGTCCCACATGACGCAAGCCAACGTATCGGTAACAGCGCCTTCGATTCTGGTACAAGACGCTGAGATAGACAATGCCGGATGAAGCGTATCCACACAAAGCCGCTTCAGCACGCGGTAGGTATCGCAGAACTTTGGTTAAACGAGCAGGCGTCCGAGAATGGCCGAAGATCGAGAATATGGCGCACCCGGCAGACGACGAACCACCGGTTCGGCGGTGTGAGCGCAACATCGCTTACCAGCGATGTTGATCAAGCGAGCAGGCGTCCGAGAATGGCCGAAGATCGAGAATATGGCGCACCCGGCAGACGACGAACCACCGGTTCGGCGGTGTGAGCGCAACATCGCTTACCAGCGATGTTGATCAAGCGAGCAGGCGTCCGAGAATGGCCGAAGATCGAGAATATGGCGCACCCGGCAGGACTCGAACCTGCAACCCCCAGGTTCGAAGCCTGGTATTCTATCCAGTTGAACTACAGGTGCGCGGTCTCGCGTGAAGACTCACTCGAGGGGGCGGAATGTTGCACCAGCCTCGATGCACACGCAAGGGCACGGCAGCAATTCCTCTCTGTTTTACTAACTTCGTAACAAACGACCGGGTACCGCCCCGCTATGTTCGTTATTCGTCAGCAAGATCTCTCCATTCACTACGGTATTGAGAATACCGTCCGCCGTCTGCTTCAGACGCTTTGCACCTGCGGGCAAATCGTGCACGACATCGGGCATACGCGCGCCAATGGTGTCTGCGTCAAACACCACAAAATCCGCTGCCATACCTTCGCGTATCAAACCGCGGTCGTGGAGTCCCCACATGGTTGCTGTGTTGTAGGTGATTTGCTTCACCGCCTCTTCCAGCGTCATGGCCTGTTTTTCTCGCACCCAGTAGCTCAACAAATGCGTCTGCAGGGACGAATCCATAATCTGCGACACATGGGCCCCAGAATCCGAGAAGGTAATTACCGAACGCGGATGCTTCATCATATCCAACACTTGGGATTGATCTTCGTTGGCAATCGGCTGACGGAAGAACATTTTCAGATCACGCTCCAGCGCCATGTCGATCATCAGTTCCACCGGATGCACGCCCTTGGCGCGTGCCAGCTCTGCCATGGATGGCTTGTCGTAAACCATGTCATCCATCGGATAGATGTAATCCCACTCCGGCGGTCGCGCCTCGGCTCCCACCACTCGCGGCCCGGTATATTCTCGGCTGGCCACCTCAATCAGCTTCGCCTTGATCTCGGGATTTCGCATGTTGGCGGCCTGTTCTGCCAGTGGTAGCTGACGGAAATCTGACCAGTACTCCCAAGTATCGAACGGTGTATTGCTTTCGAAAGACAACAAGCTCGACAGGGCGCGACTGTGCACCTGAGCGAACATCCGTCCGCCTGCCGCCGCCGTCTCATCCAGCAAATCAAAGTAAGGACGCCACAAATCCGGCGCGGCGCGTACGCTGAACATGCCCCACGTTTGGGGCACACCGGATTCTACGGCTAAATCTCTCAGTCGCCCGTGATACTCGGCAATCCGGGCCGGATCGCGGCCCGGTGCCTCGCCCGCGATTTCAAACAACCCCTTACCGGTTTCACCTACTGCGT
>ERZ1047472.3098-NODE-3098-length-11154-cov-3.687539_pt1 | contig 11154 bp, 10 predicted proteins | sample MGYA00383095_ERZ1047472 | MGnify/ENA primary metagenome ERZ1047472 (study PRJEB29581, sample SAMEA5548365) | metagenome | biome: marine; feature: coastal; material: water | depth 1 m | study: Short-term variability in the microbial, nano- and picoplankton...
GGAGTGATCTAGGAACTTGGAATTCACTACATTCGTATCTCGACAAAGATGGAAATGACACAGTTAGCTTGGGTGCAAATACACACCTTATCGATACGCACCGATCTATCATTCGAACGGACAGTGGCAAAGTTGTAGTCATTAAAGGACTAGACAACTACATCGTTATTGACGAACCTGGAGGGCTTTTGATTTTTCCAAAAAACGACGAGCAAGAGATTAAAGCAGTCGTTCAATCAATTAGTAAGTAATTCATATAATGCTCTAAAATATTCCACACATCCAAGAATTGAATTTATCCCGAGAGGAAGGTCTCCCGGCTACTGTGCTCGGTCGAAGTACTCGCACTGAGCGGAGTCGAAGAACTACTCATACCTCAACGCCTCAATAGGATCAAGGGCGCTTGCTTTCAACGCTGGATACAGCCCTGACAAAACTCCTGTCACGAAACAGACAATCAGTCCCAACAATACCCACAAAACCGGGAAAATAAATGTTTCTCCCACCACGTATGACACCACATTTCCAATTATTACTCCAAAAATAATTCCTAGAATGCCGCCAATCATCGTGATTGCCACAGCTTCCGTCAAAAACTGTATCAGTATACTACGCCTTGTAGCTCCTAGCGCTTTCGTAACTCCTATTTCTTTTGTTCGTTCTGTAACCGTCACCAACATGATATTCATCAAGCCAATCGCGGCTCCAACTAATGTCATAAAGCCGATGGCAACTGTAGCTAGTCTTAGCGTCTTTGTTAAATCCTTAATTGTGCTCATGACTGATGAGCTCCTCTGAATCTGAAAATCATTCTCCTCCACAGGTCGTAATCCCCTTATTCCACGCATAATTCCAATAGCTCGTGAAATCGCATCTTCAAGATCTAATTGATTGGCAACAGCAACGGTAATGTTGTAATTACTGCGGCTCGAAGCATATAAAAGCCGCGCTTTTGTGATCGGAACAAAAACTCTTCGATCGTTGGAATCTCCAAAGGTTGAACCTTTTGATTTGGTAACTCCAATTATCTTATATCGTGTTCCGTCTACCAATACTTTCTTATCCAAAGCCTTTCTGACCTTTCCATCAAATAACTTATTCACGATTCCCATTCCCACAATTATATAGGGAGTCGCATTTTCAATATCGTGTCTGGAAAATGGTCTTCCAACTTCCAATTCAAACACACTCACTTCCAAATACTCCTCGTCAATTCCAGTTAATCTAATATTGGGATTCGTTTCTTCTTCACGGTATTCAACCGTTTTGCCTCCTCCAGCGTACAACTCCATTGAAACTTCTGCTCCACCATATTCAAAACGATCCTTAAAATTTTTTGCATCAGAATAGACGATAGCCTCACCTGTTCTTCGCCGTCTACCCTGCGTTTTTGTATTTATACGCTCATCGATACGCTCTACATTAAATGAATTAGCGCCAAGACGATTAAAATTATTGCTAATCGACTGCAGCAATGCATCAATAGCCGTAAGTATACCCACAAGACTCATTAGACCAAGTGCGATGATACTTAGGGTCAATATTGACCTCAAGAGGTTTGCTCTTATTGAGCGAAAGGCTACACGTATGTTTTCAAACCAATTCACAGGGTGAAATTATAGTAATTCATTTATAATCTATCTTTTTTTCGACTGATTAGACCAAGCCTTAGATAATCTCTCTAACTAAGTAGGTATAGTTTTACGGTAAAGAAATGCCTTTTGGGCATCCGAGCCCAAATTGTTATCTCCTAGAGAAATATTGCCATCCCGCCAACCTCCCAATTGCAGTAGCTTTGTAATACATTATCCATTTGATTAACTCCAAAATACAATATTATGAACATCGCACAATCAATTATCTAATTTCTGTAAAGTACAAAGACTGATCAGAAAGCTCCTGAGGGTCTATGCCCAAATTGCTGGGGTCGCACTGAATACGAGGATAAGTTCTATGAAGCTGCAAAAAATGAAAATATAGATGTAAACCAGGCTAATGAGCAAGTTGGGTGGATTCAAGACTACGCAAACAAACACTTATCTGGTATTAAATTACAAACAAAAGACAACGAATTTAGTCTGTCAAAGTTGTCAAGTTACTTACAAAGAGATTTCGTGAGAAAGCTAACCACGAAAATGTACACATTAGCACCTCATCGCTATGAACTTCGATCGGGAAAAGCGTGTGACGCAACACTTTGTCCATATGGGAATCAATATGAATGGATTGGTTATGACCTAAATGACAAAGAATATGTGCGTTTTACGAAGTCTGTTTTCAAGGCCTTGATAAATCTTACTAATCCAAACTAGTAAGAACTGGCTGTCGCTTTACTTTTAACTCCCAGCCAATGCTTTCTAAAGTCAATTCCAGTAAATCGAGCATATCTGATTTCTGTTCTGCAGCCTTCTCAAATAAGCCACTCGATTCAGCTACCTCCACTATTTTTGCTTTTGCTATTTTTTGCAACGCATTATAGTCACTCGTGCTAAAAGAGGTAAATAAGCCTTCTGAAACATCATAATACTCTATGTCGTCATCAACGGAAAGTATTTCTGGCTCGGGAAAAGCGTCCAAATATAGTGTTCTTGCTTTTTCGTCTATCTGCATATTCATCTTCTCTAAGTCGTAGCCAACTAGGACCTTTGCATTGACTCTAATGAGAGCTTTTTTCCTAAGCGGCGAGATGTCGTAACCATAGTACTCAGAATGCTTGTGAATTTCACTAAACTGTCCTTCAACAGTTACCAACTTAAGCACTTTTTGGACCTGCTCCATGACCACTGTAGAGTCCTCTACAACATATCTTTTGGGAAGTAGGTAATCTTTTACGTAGATGTAAACACCAGCCGCTAGAAGCGCCGCAAGCAATATCGAAATAAGAAGACTTCTTAAGTATTTCATAAAATGTTTTTAAGACCCAAGGGGATACTTAAGGCCTGAATGTGATTTTAAAATTGCTTGGATAGAACCTACACTAATTGGTGATTCAATCACAATCGGAACTTTGTTTTCATCATCAGATACCCAAATATTCATTTTGGCATCTGTACTAAAAACGACGCCCGCTACTACTTCCGGAGAAATCTTGACAGCATCGATTTTGCCGTAGCCTCTGATTTTCTTCGAATCTATCCCCTCATAGGCGATATCGATTGGATATACTTTGTCATCAATAAACATCTCAATTGGAAACCGCTGGCTTTCTTCGAGGGCATCAAAGCTCATATTTCGCAGAAAATACACGGTAGAAAGCATATCATGCATGCATGTTTTCAATGGGTACTCCTGGGCAACTACCGTTTCTTTGGTTCTTCCAGAAAAAGACAAGGCCGTCCCTCCTTCTTGGTCAAACTCAATCCGATTATAGAACCTATATCCACCTTCCTCTATATTTCTTTCAAACTCAACAGGCAATAAATCAGATTTCCGAATTTTAGTTTTGTAGTAGTCATTAACTCTAAAGAAGACCTCGTATGACCTATACGTTTTACCTGTTGCTTCAATGATATAGTGGTCTTTTGTTTCTGTGACATAGAAGTTCACTTCTCCAGCACTTAACCACACAAAATTCCAATTATAGTAAATCTTATAAACGACATGTTCACCGTCTACAAATGATTTATTGATAGAATTACATGGATCTATTGGCGGATCTCCCAGTGTGTAGGAAGAGCTCACAAATAGAAGTGCAATCAACACCACAGTATAGAAATAAGACTTTTGCTTCATAATTAAGCAGGTATCGTTCAATGATATAACGAAAAATAAGTGAAAAAGTATCCCTAAAGATTAATTATCAAATACGCTAACAAAGTAATATGGGTCATAACTTCCGCAAAAGTCTAGCTAGAAACTACTCCATAAGTAGATCCAAAAAACGCTTTACCTTATTCTTATTAACGCCGCGCTACTCAATCGTAAATGCTCCATTACTTTTCATCGCAATGATATCTCCAGAAATGATTTCCGATTGGCTCAAATCTGATAAAGGTGGCTCCATCGTAGAAAAGTCATAGAATGCCAAGCCTCCTTTCCAGTATTCTGTGAGTTTGTATCTTTCTAAATTGCTCTCAATTTCTCGTTCCTTTCTTACAATACCCGCTTCATCCAGCTCATCAAATCTAATATCAGCAGCGAAAAATAAGCCATCTTTTTTGTCCTCAATCTTCAACATTCCATTAGCTTCAAAAATCTCAGCAGAGCCTTCAGTACACCACTCTAGTCCTTGATACGTAATACAAGTATTATTCCTATGGCATGCTAGCAATAGCATAATAAATAAGATGTACAGGTACTTTTTCATTCGATAAAGATAGCCTTTTGATCATATGCAAAATAACTTGATACTCTGAATTCTATTCTCCGAATTAGAGGAATAGTAGAAATTCTCTCAACTTTCAAGAAGCAAAGCACTATTAACTCCGTTCATCTTCAAATTCATTATCTTCGTCGAAAGGGCCGAACTTATCATGACAAGTTTGCGGTTGTAATTTTAGAAAACAATCCAAGATGAAAAAATTCCTGCTTCTACTTACACTATTTACATTAACCTTCTCGTATACATTGAGTAGCCAAGATTTCGTTATTGAAAATATTGATGTAGAGATTACTCTTAATGAAAATGGAGACCTAAATATTACCGAGAATATTGATGTGTTCTTTAATCAAAAGCGCCGTGGTATTTTCCGTACCATGCCATACAAATATAAAATCGACGGCAAGCGACATACCACGAAAATCAAGAATATATCTGTTGAAAACAACAAATTCAAGGTTACCAGAAATAATGGTACAGTCGAAGTAAGAATTGGGGACAAGGACATATATATCGACGGCAAACAAGAATATACCATTAACTACACAGTTGAAAGTGCTTACCTTAGGTACGAAAATTGGGAAGAGCTTTATTGGAATGTTACTGGTAATCAGTGGCCAACGAGTATCGAAAAAGCAAGTGTGACAGTAAATTTACCAAAAGCTAGGACTTTTTTCGCTGATGAAATAAAAGCATATACTGGAGTAAAAGGAAGTAGAGTTAATGTCAGTAATTTGGCTCAATCTAACGACACGACTGTCACAGGTGAGGTAAATACCACTTTAAGAATTGGTGAAGGAATGACAATTGCGCTAAAGTTTCCTGTAGGTTATATTCCCAACGCTACTTCCAAAGTAGTAATTCCTTGGTTTAAAAGACCTGGACTAGACGGACCTCTTGGTGCTATTATTCCTGCTGGACTTATTTCTTTTTTGTTTTCGTTTTGGAACCGAAAACGAAAACCTACTTATCCAACTGAAGAAGTTAGCTTTGAATACGACGCCCCGGTTGGCATTACTTCTGCACATGCCGGTGGTCTAATAGATCGAAAAGTAGATACACGTGATTTGATCAGCTTAATTCCCTTTTGGGGGACCGAAGGTTTTCTATACATGCATGACGTAGAAGGAGATATTAAGCTTGAAAAAATCAAAGACCTCCCTGCTGATTTTCCTGACCACGAGCACGAGTTTTTTGCCGCACTTTTTAAGTCTGGCAATATGGTGAGTTTGGAGTCATTCAAAGAAAAGTTCTACAATACGCTACATAAGTTAAAGAGAAAGCTGAGCAAAGAAATCCGTGAACATGACTATTACGATGAAGCTTATGCCTCAATTTTTAAGAAATGGTATTGGTCGCTTTTGAGTCTATTGCTTGTACTAGGAGGAACGGCAATAATGATCTTCTTTCTAAAAATTGTGCTTGGTATCGGTTTGATCGTTGCTGGCTTGGTTGCACTTGTCTTCAATGCCATGCATACTCCGCTAAATGAAAACGGCTATCTATTGAGACAAAAGCTCCTTGGACTAAAAGCATTTCTTTCGGACCCACCAGCAGATAAGGTCCAACAACTTCTTAATGATAACTCCAATTACTTTGAACGTATGTTGCCTTTTGCTGTAGCTTTTGACTTAGATGAAAAATGGATGGAATCTTGCTCTCCTTATATTGAACAAGCTCCCTTATGGTATATACATCCTTATTACGGATATGGTCATTCAACACCATTCTCCAACTTTTCAGAGTCATTTCAACCAACTGAAATATCATCTGCATTCAGCTCCTACCCTGCTTCATCAGGTTCTGGAGGTGGATCATTTAGTGGCGGAGGATCAAGTGGAGGTGGTTTCGGTGGTGGAGGCGGCGGTAGCTGGTAAACCTCCTAGTTGAAACATAACTTGTGCTATGGGAACCATTCTCAAACCTTAGTGTTAACAGATCAGTAATACATCACACTGTATATTGTCAATAATATATATATCTTTGTGTTAATATGAACGTTTTATGTTTCCTCCTTTGAGGGGAAAATCTATCCATAAAATGTGCACTCGCCTTTTATTCGTTACGTGAAAGCAGCTTTCCAATCACCATTAAGCTTTTTCACAAGCAAGCAAATAGCTTGTTTTTCCCTATGATTATATTCTAAAATGAAACAAAAAAATATCCGCTTTTCCGATTTCTTGGAATTTTTTCCAGAAGTAGAATTGCCAGTTACACTTACAGAAGAAAGTGCTGTTAATTTCAGCGCCATAAATAAAGCAATTCCTCTAGAAGCAATCGATCAGTTTATTATTCCTCACGAAGCTGAACACGATGAACTCACTGAATACGTTCCTTGTTTTCGATTGCCAGATACAGGAAATATCCATGCTATTGTTTATTGGAAAGCTGGAGTTCTGAACTATGAATACAAACTCATTACTTACGACAAAAATGCGGAATTAATAGATGGTAAAGTCATCGCCGCAACAATCACCAACGGAGAATCTATCGTTCGTACGGTAGCAACTATAGATCCAGACTGGATAATACACTCTGTTGTTGGTGAACAAAAACTAGATAGCCGTAGTCCAAATACTGCCAGCAAGGCTTTTAACTTGGAAATGCTAGCTACAGGAGAAATTATTTTCTCTCTAAATGAAGATAAATTATGAAACATAAAAGAAATAGAAACAAAACCAAAAAACTGAGTCCAGCTGCTCTTCAGAGTAGAGTGCTCAAGCAATTTATTATTAATCCCAAAAAACGTTACAACGCAAAACAACTCATTCAAAAGACTAAGCTTAATAATAATCGAGATTCAGTGAATCTAGCCTTAAAAGAACTTGCCAAAAAGAACCAACTAATTTCAATTAGTGAAGGTAGATACAAGTTGAACAAAGCTGCCATGGACGGCGTGAAACTAGGCAGGAAAAGCAATAGTGGTTCAAAACGAACCTACACAGGAAAAGTCGACATGACTAGATCAGGTTCTGCCTTTATTGTAATTCCAGATATGGAGCAAGATATTTTCGTCGCTGAGAAAAACCTACTTGGGGCTCTAGATGGAGATACCGTCAAATTAACTAGTTCTAATAGATCTGGTGATAGAAGGATGTCGGGCAAAGTGATCGAGATCGTAGAAAGAGGCCAATCAAAGTTTATTGGAAAACTATTTAAATTCAAAAATGAAAGTTTTGTAGAGGTAAATCACAAAGGACTACTTTTCCAAGTTGATATCAATGGTGCTGAAGCGGAAGAAATTCCGCATGGACATGCCGTAAAATTGGACATTAGTAGTTGGGGAAGAGATAGTTCAAGGCGAAGCTTTCGAGGAAAGAACATTGTTGATCTCGGACCATCTGACAATAATGATGTTGTCATGACTGAAATTTTATACAACAATGGTTTTGCTCAGGAATTTCCTAAAATCGTGGAAGATGAAGCTAAGAACTTGCACATGGTTATAGATGAGCAAGCCTTAGCAGAACGACGAGATTTTAGAGGAATCTTTACGATTACGATTGATCCCGACACGGCAAAAGACTTTGATGATGCATTATCATATCAAGTTCTCAAAAATGGAGATATCGAGGTAGGTGTTCATATAGCTGATGTAACACATTATATGCAAGCAGGCACAGAGCTTGATCGCGAAGCTGCCGAACGAGCGACTTCTGTTTATTTAGTGGATCGTGTTGCTCCCATGTTACCTGAAATGTTATCAAATGACTTATGCTCATTAAATCCTCACGAAAATAAATTTTGCTTTAGTGCAGTTTTTACCTTTAATAAGGCATATAAGTTGAAAGATCGGTGGTTTGGAAAAACCATTATTCATAGTGATCGCCGTTTTACATACGAAGAAGCTCAAGAGCGCATCGAAGGTAGTGATGGTGATTTTGCCAAAGAGATACGAGTACTAGACACAATTGCTAAAAAACTCCGCGCCTACAGATTCAAAAATGGATCTATTTCATTTCAATCTCCAGAACTTAAGTTCTTGTTAGATGAAAATGCTGATCCTGTAGAAGTCTATGTAAAAGAGTCTTTTGACGCACATAAATTAGTGGAAGATTTTATGCTTCTTGCCAATAAGGAAGTTGCGATCTTCATCAATAAAAAAGCTAAAGGTCAAGAAATTCCTTTCGTATATCGTATACACGATGAACCAGATCCAGAAAAACTAGCTGACTTTGCCAGTTTTGCCAAAGAGATGGGCTTACAAATGAATCTAGATACACCCAAGCACATTGCTGAATCGTTCAACAATTTGGCAGAACAAGCAGAGACCAATGATCCTCTAAAAATCCTGGAACCATTGGCAATTCGTACAATGGCAAAAGCAGAGTATAGCACCAACAATATTGGGCACTATGGTCTAGGTTTCGAAAACTATGCACACTTCACATCCCCTATTCGTCGATATGCAGATGTGTTAGTTCATCGAATTCTGGAAAAAAACTTAAAAGGTACAAACAGACAGGACAAAGGTAAACTTGAAGCTAGATGTAAGCATATATCGCTACAAGAACGAAAAGCCGTAACAGCGGAGCGAGAGTCAATTAAGTATAAACAAGTACAGTGGGCAAAAAGACATGTAGATCAAGAATTTGAAGCTTCCATTAGCGGAATGATTGATAGAGGCCTTTTTGTAACGGTCAAAGACTCCCTAGTTGAGGGTATGATTACTTTTGACCAGTTTCAAGATCAGTTTGAATTACAAGGACGATTTAAAGCTACTGGAAAACGAACTGGTGAAGTTTACAAAATGGGTGATGTACTGCGAGTGAAAATAATCAGTGCTGATCTAGATCGTAGACAGATCGAGCTATCTCTTGTAGAAAGCGAATAATAGTAGATGCTCATCTCAAATACTTGATCAATTCAAAATGTGAATAAATCTCATTGGATTATCTACTTTCTGCTTTTTCTTCTTCTAGACTAAGTGTTGACTCTGACGCTAGCTTCTCTACTTGATTACAAGACATAAAAAATATCCGAATCAACAAAAATAAACTATGCGCAATTCTCATCCTATGCATTTCTTTTTTGAAGCTGTATAAACTTCCAACTCATCTTGTTCTCTGCTGACAATTCTATTAACTTATCAACTGCTTCTATTGCTGACTTATATCCCTTTTCTCCATCCACTTTAATCACACTCTTCTTCTCCTTATCAAGCTTCTTTCGAACTGCCACATAATGATCTTGCGTCTCTTTTGAAAACTCCTTAAAATATACTTTTTCAAAATCTGCCCGCAGAGCTTTTCTCAAAAAATCATCCGTTTCATAAAAATCAAAATCAGATGAAACATCACCGTTGTAGGATTTTTCAAGAAGAATAAATCTTCCTTGTGGAACAAGAGTTCTTCGCACTTCAGCTAAAACTCGATCTACTTCCTTATGACTGCTTATCGAATTCATCGAATAAACCATATCATAGTAATCGTAGTCAAGCTGTGTCTGATCAAAATCCCGCTGCAGACAACTTATGTAATCTTGTTGCTCATACTTTTCAACATCACGTTCCATAATATCCAATGCTTCTTTTGTCTCACAAAGTATGGTGATCTTGCATTGATATTTTGAAGATAAATAGATGGGAACAAAAGAATTCCCGTCCGATAAAACTAGTATCTTATTTGATTTTTTAATTTTTGGAAATAAACGTTCAATTCTTTCAAGGGTATTCTGTTGACTTTCCTCCAATGTATTGGAGTCCTTGAGAAAAGTCCCTACAATATAATTGTCCCAATTTGATGCTTGTAATTTCTTTAGGGTAGGATCCGGAGCCTCTTTTCTGTACATGTATGATTACTGTTTATTCGATGTTTCAATTACTTCTATGTTAACAAGGAGCAAAATCTAATTTTGGAATATCTTCGGACTCTTATGCTTAATAGAAATCGTGACTAAGCATAAAGATATGGAAATCCTACAAACCCTACTGATTTAGGTAAGCTGTGAAATCCATTAAATCACTATTACGACAGAAAATTAATACAGCACTTTATAAGCAAAATTGTCTTATTAATGAAATACAACTCCTCGAGCGTAATCAGTTTGGCTCTTTAACAAAACTCGCTCAATGAATTGTCTAATATAAAAACCCAGACAATAATTAATTCTTAATGATCTTTTGAAATATGATTTATTCCTCAGCAATATTCTGAATTCTAACAAAAAATAATCCTGAAAGAAGACTGCTAAGATCTATGGTGATCTCTCTTTCGTTGACGTAAGTTTGAAAAACCTGCCCAGCATTGTCAAGCACATCAATAATGAAATCCTCCGTATTTCCTTTTATTCGAAAAATACCCGATGACGGATTTGGATATGCAACAATGCTCGGTGGATTTAAACCAACATCGGTAGAAGATAGTATGTTTTCAAAAAACACCAGGCTGTCTCCACTTTCTGTATCAAAATAAAGTAAGCGCTGCCAAACGAAATCTACTATCATTTGATAGTTATCGGATCGATAATAGGCGGAACTACAAACGTTGCCAGTGCTTCTTCCCCATAGATAGACATATAGCTAATTAAGCTCGCTAAAAAGTATAAGCTTGCTCTACCATGCGGTGCAACATCCTCATATAGATTAGTAACCAAGATGTTTCCTACTTCTGTTTCTAACATCAATTCAGCCAATTTAGGTCCAGCCGGAATCGTTTTAATTTCGTGGTCTGGTCTCTGTATAAGCAGAGAATCGTGGTATTCAATCCACCAGTCATGAAAGTCATCTAAAGTGTAATCATGATAATCAGCTAATTCTGCGGGTGTAGGTGGAAAACTTGCAAGGTAGGGAGCCATATCCATCCAATCCCCATAAATATATATTCTTATCCTAACTT
>ERZ1047472.3103-NODE-3103-length-11148-cov-6.356261_pt1 | contig 11148 bp, 9 predicted proteins | sample MGYA00383095_ERZ1047472 | MGnify/ENA primary metagenome ERZ1047472 (study PRJEB29581, sample SAMEA5548365) | metagenome | biome: marine; feature: coastal; material: water | depth 1 m | study: Short-term variability in the microbial, nano- and picoplankton...
CAAGGTTTTGACTATGTAGTTGATGCAAGTCTTGGTGGTGCTTTATTGATGGCTGAGGGTAAAGACCTTGCGCCTGACGTTAAAAAAGCATTGGGCATCTAAACCCATCATGACATATTATCTCTAAAAAACTGCCTTCTTTCGAGGCAGTTTTTTTATTTTTAAGCATGCATTCTAAACCCATTGGTGTTTTTGATTCTGGAGTAGGCGGATTATCTGTGCTCAATGCACTTAAAGAAATGCTTCCCGATGAAGACATTCTTTACGTAGCTGACCAAGCGTATACTCCCTATGGAAAAAGAACAAAAGAAACCATTACGTCACGTGCAGTAGCCATTACAAATTGGTTGGTCGCACAAGATTGCAAACTAGTTGTGGTAGCCTGCAATACCGCAACAACGAATGGCATTGCACACCTAAGAGCACATTTTTCGGTTCCCTTTGTAGGTATTGAGCCTGCCATAAAACCAGCAGCGCTTGGTAGTCAGACTGGTGTGATAGGCGTGTTAGCAACTGCCGGAACACTTACCAGCACCCTCTTCCAAACAACGTCTCAAGATTATACACAAGGACTAGAAGTAATTAGTCAGGTGGGGCACGGATTGGTGGGATTGGTGGAAGAAGGCAAAGCAAACAGCGAAGCAACCGAAAAACAACTGCTTGACATCCTATCCCCCATGCTAGAAAAGCCCATTGACCACTTGGTACTTGGGTGTACCCACTACCCTTTTTTAACGCAAACCCTAAAAAAAATACTGCCCGAAAATGTAACCATTGTGGATTGTAGTTCCGCAGTTGCCAAGCAAACCCACAGACTACTAGACTTACACAACCTCCACAATACGAATGGTGGTATGATAAGATATTACAGCACAGCTAATCCAGAAATTGAGGTTTGGAAATCTTTTGGTATTGAGCAAATTAATCAAGTGGAAATTTAGTCCTTAAACCAGCTTGCATATAAGCTGTAGTTTTTTGCGATGCGTGCTATTTCTCCTGAAATGAGTTCCGGTGAGGTGTCCTTAATCTTTTTAGCAGGCATACCACCAAATACCGATCCAGCGGGTACTATGGTGTTTTTAGTAACTACGGCACCGGCGGCAATGATACTGTTGGATTCCACAACAGCATCATCCATAATAATAGCACCCATACCAACCAATACGTTGTCGTGAATGGTACATCCATGAACAATGGCATTGTGTCCAATAGACACATTGTTACCGATTGTGGTCGGAGCAGTCTTAAAGGTTGCGTGAATAACAGCCCCGTCTTGGATATTGACATTGTTCCCTATGCGAATACGATGTACATCGCCACGTACTACGGCCTGAAACCAAACCGAGCAAGAATCGCCCATCACCACATCTCCTATGAGCGTAGCATTATCTGCAAAAAAACAATTTCCGCCATAAGAAGGCGTATGATTTAAGATGGTTTTAATTAGCATACTGCAAAGTACAAAAATCTACAGTGTACGTTCTACTACTATGGTTCTAATACGTATTTTTGCATAAAAAGTCTATGAGCCGTTTTCGCATTTTGCCGTCTGAAAATCCAGATTTACTTGTTTTGAGTACTGAAACCCCACTCGTTGAACGTGCTTATGCGTTTAACAATGTTTCAGAAGCCAACGAAGTTCCGCTAGCGCAGCAGTTGTTTTACTTGCCTTTTGTGAAGGCTGTAACCCTCAACGGTACCCAATTGACTTTGGAACGCTTTCCCATTGTGGAATGGAGCAACGTGCAAGAAGAAGTAATCGAACAGTTAGAAAAATATCTTGCTGACGGAGGCGAAGTAACCAAAACAAAAAAAGCAGCTCCAGCTAGTGTTTATGCTGAAAGCACGCCCAACCCTGCTGTGATGAAATTTGTGGCGAATAAAAAACTAGTACCAGCCAGTGTGGAATTTACTTCCATAGACACTACCCAAGATGCACCCCTGGCCCAAGCCTTGTTCCACTTCCCTTTTGTCAAAGAGGTATACATGGACGAAAACTTTGTTTCTATAACTAAATACGAAATTTCAACATGGGAAGAAGTGGTGCAGCAAGTACGCACTTTTATAAGAGAATATATTGCAGAAAACAAGCCTGTATTGTCTCCCAATTTCAATCCAAATTCTGAAACAGAAGCACATGTGGAAATCAACTATACTCCAACGGAACAGGAGATCGTCCGCATATTGGATGAATACATCAAGCCTGCTGTAGCATCAGATGGTGGAAATATAGTATTTCAATCTTTTGACGAAACCGCCAAGGCCGTTCACGTGGTCTTGCAAGGTGCTTGTAGTGGCTGTCCGTCCTCTACTTTTACACTAAAGAATGGCATCGAAACCATGATGCGCGAAATGCTTCCTGGAAAGGTTGAGCAGGTGGTGGCTATTAACGGTTAAAGTTCCAATGCTTTTTTGGCATCACCATCCATAAGTAAGGCAACCGGATCTTCTAGTGCTTCTTTTACTGCTACCAAAAAACCCACACTCTCACGGCCATCAATAATGCGGTGATCATAAGAAAGGGCCACATACATCATGGGGTGAATTTCAACCTTGCCGTCAACAGCAATGGGACGTTGCAAAATGTTGTGCATGCCCAAAATTGCCGATTGTGGTGGATTGATGATAGGCGTTGATAGCATGGAGCCAAATACCCCCCCATTGGAAATGGTAAAGGTTCCACCTGTCATTTCATCAACGGTGATTTGTCCATCACGTGCGCGTATGGCCAAACGCTTAATTTCAGTCTCTACATCTTTAAAGCTCATGGCTTCAGCATTGCGAACTACAGGGACCATAAGTCCTTTAGGCCCTGACACGGCTACACTAATATCGCAGTAGTCATGCAGGATTTGTTCGTTGCCATCAATCATGGAATTTACATCTGGAAATTCTTTTAGGGCGCGTACTACGGCTTTAGTAAAAAAGCTCATAAACCCAAGTCCAACATCGTGTTTTGCCTTAAAGGCTTCTTTATACTCGGCACGCAGTGCAAAAATGGGCGACATATTGACCTCATTAAATGTGGTGAGCATGGCCGTTTCATTTTTGGCGGCCACCAAGCGCTCTGCTACTTTTCGGCGTAGCATGGACATTTTCTTGCGAGAAGTTGGTCGGTCACCTGCTGGTGTTCCCATTGAAGGAACAGCATTTATGGCGTCTTCTTTTGTAATACGACCGTCACGGCCCGTGCCTGTAATGGCAGCGGTATCTATGCCTTTTTCAGCGATAATTTTTCGTGCTGCTGGTGAAGCTGTACCGGTAGCATAGTTCGTTTGAGCAGGTGCAGGGGTTGCCACGGCTTCAGATACACTAGCTTTGGCGGGGACGGCTTTTGCATCCTGTCCTACCGGCTTTGCAGCAGCGGTATCTATATGACACACTACGGCACCCACGGCAATGGCATCGCCTTCTTCCGCTTTAAGCGTAATAATCCCACTTTCTTCCGCAGGAAGCTCAAGGGTAGCCTTGTCTGAATCAACTTCGGCAATGGTCTGATCTTTTTCTACATAATCACCATCACTAACCAACCATTCGGCTATTTCTACTTCCGATATTGATTCTCCCGGAGAGGGCACTTTCATTTCTAAAATCATAACTCCTGTTTTGGCGCTTTAGCGCATATTGTCTTTGGTTTTGTCAAATACATACTCAATAATTTCTTGATGGCGTCGTTTGGATCGCGTTGAACTTCCAGCTGCTGGAGCACCGTAAAAACGGCGAGATGCTACACGGAAATCACGTGCTTGTGGAAGGTGCAACAACAAATGCCCATATGCCCCCATGTTCCTTGGCTCTTCCTGTGCCCACACAACTTCTGCATTGGCGTATTTTTTAATAATTGCTGCTATCTCATCTTTGGGCAAGGGAAATAGTTGTTCTAATCGAACCAATGCCACGTCTGTGCGCTGTTTGGTTTCGCGGGCATCTAATAGATCGTAATAAAACTTACCCGTACACAACACCAGTGTCTTTACCTCTTTTGACTTGACGGTGTCATCATCAATCAAGGGCATAAATTGGCCTGTTGCCAATGACTCTTTGGAAGAAACGGCCGTGGGGTGTCGCAACAAACTTTTGGGTGTAAATACGACCAATGGTTTTCTATATGTTGATTTAAGCTGTCGGCGCAGCATATGGAATAGGTTTGCCGGGGTGGTTACGTCAGCCACAAACATATTGTCTTTGGCGCAAAGCTGTAAATAACGTTCCATACGCGCTGAAGAGTGCTCAGCGCCCTGGCCTTCATAGCCATGGGGAAGAAACAATACCAAACCATTCTGCATTTTCCATTTATCTTCGGCAGATGACAAATATTGGTCAATCATGATTTGTGCCCCGTTACTAAAGTCACCAAACTGTGCCTCCCAAATGGTCAAGGCATTTGGACTGGCCATGGCAAAACCATAGTCATAGCCCATAACGCCGTATTCAGAAAGCGAAGAATTAAAGATATTAAAACGCCCCTGAGATTTGTCAAGGCTGTTTAAAAGCACCACTTCTTCTTCAGAATCTTCGACCTTCATCACGGCATGGCGGTGTGAAAACGTACCACGTTCAACATCCTGTCCAGAAATACGCACATCGTGACCTTCTGAAAGCAAGGAGCCGTAAGCCAGCAGCTCGCCCATAGCCCAATCCAATTGATTGCGCTCAAAATACATAGCCTTGCGGTCTTTTACCAAGCGCTCTGTTTTACGCAAGAATTTTTTGTTTAATGGAAGTTCCGTAAGCGTAGCTGCAATGGCATCCAATTTTTTGAGTTCGATGGTGGTATCAACAGGCTTCAGCATAACATCTTGCTTAGCGCGCTGATATCCTGTCCATTCGTCTTGCATAAACGGAGTAATGACCGTATTGGAAGCCTGTCGTGCATCCTCCAACTTTTTTTCAAGTGTTTGTTTGTAGTCGGCTTCCATTTGATCCAAAACGTCTTGGGTAATAACACCCTTAGACATCAGTTTGGCAGCGTAGATATCTCGTGGATTTTGCTGTTTTGCAATGGCTTTGTAGAGCTTGGGCTGCGTAAATCGCGGTTCATCGCCTTCGTTGTGTCCGTATTTTCTATAGCCGAGCAAGTCAATAAACACATCACGTGAAAAGCGGTTGCGATAGGCCAAAGCAAAATGCATGGCGTGTACTACTGCCTCTACGTCATCGGCATTTATGTGCAACACGGGTGAAAGGGTAACCTTGGCAACATCTGTACAATAGGTACTTGAACGCCCGTCTAGGTAGTTGGTGGTAAAGCCAATTTGATTGTTGACTACAATGTGTATGGTACCGCCCGTTTTATAGCCGTCGAGTTGTGCCATTTGCACGACTTCGTATACGACTCCTTGACCGGCAATAGCAGCATCGCCATGAATGAGGATGGGCATTACTTTTCGAGAATCGCCCTTGTAGTTTTTATCTTGTTTTGCGCGTGCTATACCTTCGACGACAGCATTAACCGCTTCGAGGTGAGAAGGGTTAGGCGCTATGTTCATGTTTATTTGATAGCCAGCATCTGTACGGCGTTTTGAGGTCCATCCCAAGTGATACTTAACGTCGCCGTCAAATACCTCCTCTTCGTAGTCTTTCCCATCAAACTCACTGAAAATATCTTGCGCCGGCTTACCAAAAATATTGGTCAGCGTATTGAGGCGTCCTCGGTGTGCCATCCCAACAACAAACTCCTCTGCCCCATCTTTGGCGGCGCCTTCAATCAAGGCATCTAAGGCTGGAATCAAGGACTCGCCTCCTTCTAAGGAAAAGCGTTTTTGGCCTACGTATTTGGTGTGTAGAAAACTCTCAAAAGCAACGGCCTCATTTAGTTTTTTGAGAATGTGTTTTTTCTCATTGTCATCAAACGATGGGTGGTTGCCGTTTTTGTTGATCCATTTTTGAATCCAATTTACACGTTGTGGATGACGGATAAACATATACTCCAGTCCTATGGATTCGCAGTAGATGCGCTCCAAGTGCACAATGATATCCGCCAGTTTTGCTGGGCCTACACCTATGATTTCACCCGCCGAAAATACGGTGTCGAGGTCTTCGTGGGTCAATCCAAAATTTTCAATGGCAAGGGTGGGCTTGTATTTTCTACGCTCTCGTACGGGATTGGTGCGTGTAAAGAGGTGTCCGCTTCCACGGTAACCGTCAATGAGTTTTACGACACGAAATTCTTTGAGAACACTTTCGGGAATGGTGTCGTTGGTATGCTGTTCGCCGTTTTCTATACCAAAGTCAAATCCTTGGAAAAAGGCACGCCAGCTGGGCTCTACGCTATCAGGGTTTATGAGGTATTGGTCGTAAAGCTGCGCAAAATGAGCCGTGTGGGCTGCATTGAGAAACGAATACTTGTCCATCTAGATGTGGTTGTACTAAACAAATGTACTGCATTTGCGTTTATTAGCACACGATTTTGTTGAAAAAAACCAACTCACAGTATAGTAAAAAAATGTAGTTTTGAATGTGTTTGCTTTAGTCGATTGTAACAACTTCTACGCTTCTTGTGAGCGCATTTTTCAACCCACATTAAACGACAAGCCTATAGCTATTTTGTCCAACAATGACGGTTGTGTAATTGCGCGCAGTAACGAGGCCAAAGCCCTTGGACTACCCATGGGGGCGCCCGCACACAAGTTTTCGTCTTTTTTTAGACAACACAATGTTCAGGTTTTTTCGTCTAACTATCCGCTCTATGGCGATATGAGCCAGCGCGTGATGGAAGTCTTACGTCAATTTACACCCGAGGTAGAAGTATACAGCATTGACGAGGCATTTTTGCATTTTGATGGCTTTGCACACTACGCTATGGAAGCCTATGCGCAACAAATGCGCAAGCGCGTACGCAAATGGACCGGTATGCCCGTTAGCATTGGACTTGGTCCAAGTAAGGGTCTTGCCAAAGTAGCCAACCGTGTGGCCAAAAAATTTGCCGACAGAACCAAAGGGGTCTATATAATTGATTCGGAAGAAAAGCGCATCAAGGCACTCAAGTGGCTGCCCATTGCCGACGTTTGGGGCATTGGCCGTCAACACGCACGCCGATTGGCACTCAACGAGGTGAAAACCGCCTATGACTTTACCCAACTCAGCGACGATTGGGTACGCAAACAGATGAGTGTCGTGGGGCTACGCCTTAAAAAAGACCTGGAAGGTACCGCTACCATTCCCATGGAAATGATTGCTTCCCCCAAAGAAGCCATTGCCACCACCCGTAGTTTCGAATCGCTTATTACCTCCTATGAGGAAGTGCGCGAACGCATATCGACCTATGCAACGCTTTGTGCTGAAAAACTACGCAAGCAAGGCAGTAGCTGTCATGCGGTCTATGTGTTTGTCCGCAGCAATCCGTTTATGCCCAACTTGCCGCAATACCGCAACGGTATGTTGGTTACCATGCCCTTTGCCTCCCAATCGAGTTTGACCATTAGTAAGTATGCACTAAAGGGGTTGGAACATATTTTCAAAGACGGGATTCAGTATAAAAAAGCAGGAGTAATGGTTACGGGAATTGTTCCCAAAAACGCACAGCAACTCACGCTGTTTGATGGCGAAGACAGCCGTCACGATGCACTGATGCAGCGCATCGACCAATTGCACCGCAAATATGGTCCGCATAAAATCAAACTCGCCAACCAAGACCTGAGTAGAACCTTTAAAATGAAACAAGCCCACTTATCGCCCCGTTACACCACAGACATTCACGATATTATCACAGTAAGATGAAAAAAGCAACAACCCTCCATTTTTATAGCCCCGACACCAGCAACGAAGCCGACGTTTGGCTTGCAGGCGAAGGCATTTCGGCAGGCTTTCCCTCGCCAGCAGATGACTTTAAAGAAGTGCGCATCAGCCTCGACAGGGCCGTGGTTAAAAACAAGGCCGCTACGTTCTATGCGCGCGTAGCAGGACAATCCATGGTGGGTGCTGGACTGGACGATGGCGATTTACTGGTCATAGACCGGAGTTTGGAGCCTCAAGACGGTAAAATTGCCGTGTGCTTTGTAGATGGGGAGTTTACCGTAAAGCGTCTCAAAGTAGCCGAAGACTGCGTATGGCTGATGCCCGAAAACGAGCAATACAAGCCCTTGCAAGTGACCGAAGACAATGAGCTTATCATTTGGGGCATTGTGACCCATGTGCTAAAGGCGGTGTAGTGCACTTGGCTATCTTTGCAGCAATTAAAACCCTGTAAAAAGTACTCCGAATTGAAAAAAATAAAGAAACGAATAGGCCGTGTATTATTATACGTGGGTGCATTGCTATTGGCGCTGGTTATTGCTGTTCAGCTGTTTGTTGCGTATTACCCCTCTTTTGGGGGTGATGTGACCAAGCAACGACAAGAGCTGTATGCAGATTCAGCGCAGTTCGAAGCGGGTACTTTTCAAAATCAAGACAGCGGCAGCGCCAAAGACTTTAGCCTGAATAAAGTCTTGAAAATATTCCGAAAATTCTTTTTCGAGCAGGTCGAAAATGGAGTCCCTGAAAATAACATAGCAATTCAAAAAATAGATATTGCCGACATTACCGCTTTTAACGAGGGAACGAGGTTGTATTGGTTTGGGCATTCCACCTTTTTGATGCAAATCGACAGTACTACGATTCTTATAGACCCCATGCTTAGTGAAGTTCCTGCGCCACATCCTTGGCTTGGGGATAAGCGCTTTAGCGATGAATTGCCTATTGATATTGAAAATTTACCAAAGATAGATGCCGTAATTATCTCGCACGACCACTACGATCATTTGGACTATGCCTCTATATTAAAGTTAAAGGATAAGGTGGGTGCTTATTTTGTCCCGCTTGGTGTTGGTGTTCATTTAGAGGCTTGGGGCGTTAGCAGTGCCAAAATCCATGAAAAAGATTGGTGGGAAGCAACGACGTTTAAAAACATGCAATTGACATGTACGCCAGCGCAACATTTTTCAGGTAGGAAGTTCAACAATCGCAAAAGTACGTTATGGAGTTCGTGGGTGATAAAATCTAAGGATGCGAACATATACTTTAGCGGAGACAGCGGTTATGGAAAGCACTTTGCGCAAATTGGTGAAAGCCACGGCCCTTTTGATCTTGCATTGATTGAGTGTGGTCAGTACAATAAAATGTGGCCAGACATTCATATGTTTCCAGAAGAAAGCGCGCAAGCGGGACTAGATTTAAACGCTAGAGCCATGATGCCCATTCATTGGGGTGCGTTTAAACTCTCCATGCATGCCTGGACTGCGCCCATAGAGCAGATTCGCAAAGAAGCAGCAGCACTTGGCATCCCTTTGGTGACAGCCGAAATAGGAGCGCCTATTAGAATCGAAACATTACCAAAGCCCAATACTGTGTGGTGGTAGTTTGCGTTGCTATTTGTTTTAGAAATACCAAAATCAGCAGCTAAGAGCTATTCTTGAAGGCACAAAACATTCGCTTTTGGTAAATTGATTATAGCACTAAATATAGCATATTTATTGAAAGTCAAAGCGGTAACATTAATGCATAAAAACGTAACCCCTTTCCAAAAATTGCTTAAAAACCATAACTTGCATCAAAGTTATGAATAGTAGCTTCTTACCCTTAGTGTGTATGGCCGTTTTCCTTTTCGTGGGATGTAGCGAAACGGATACCGTTATTGTTGTTGACAAAAATGATGGCAAAGGGTTAAACACCGCTAATGAAAACGCCCTTACCCTTGAACACAATGGTCTTAATCGCGAATATATATTGTTTGTGCCCAGCACCTATGACAGTACAACCCCATTGCCACTGCTGTTTAATTTTCATGGTTTTGGCGGAACTGCAAGCGAATACATGGCTTATGCAGACATGCGCACACTAGCCGAAAATGAGAGGTTTATTGTAGTATATCCTCAAGGTAGTAATTTGGATGGATCGCCACATTGGAATACCTGCCCCAATGGCGGCGATAACAAAAGTAATGCAGACGATTTCGGCTTTACAGCAGCCCTTGTCAGCGAACTTTTGGGTAGCTATAGTATTGATCAAAACCGCATTTATGCTGCTGGCTATTCAAATGGTGGTATGATGGCCTATGGGCTTGCCAACTATAAGAGCGAACTCTTCGCAGCGGTGGCATCGGTTTCGGGCACCATGCTCGACTGTACGACAACCCCTGCACATCCCATGCCGGTGATTCACTTGCACGGCACCGCTGATGACACGCTGCCCTATAACGGAAACAACTATTTTAACAGCACACAAACAGTCCTAAACCATTGGATTGCATTTAACAACACCAACCGTTCACCAACTGTCACTTCAGAAACCAACGGCAGCATAACCATTGAACGGTATGTTTATGATCAAGGAAATTCTGGTGTTGCAGTAACGCATTACAAATACATCGGTGGTGGGCACAATTGGTTTACAGCTAACTTCCAAGGACAAGACACCGCTACACTGATATGGAATTTTGTGTCGAAGTATGACATAAATGGGTTGCGATAAGGCGTATTTTTATACAGAAAACCCAGCGCAGTACGCTGGGTTTTAAGTACCTCGGGTGGGAATCGAACCCACACTCCTTGCAGAACCGGATTTTGAATCCGGCGCGTCTACCAATTCCGCCACCGAGGCAAATGGATGGCAAATGTAGCCAATATTTTTAATGCTTGCCAAGAAAAAACGGTCAAGCATTTATGCAGCCTAAAATAAATTCCTACATTTGCATCCCGCACAAAAAACTATGGGAAAAACAACCATCGAATCGAAGATATTTGCGTGCTCGCAAACGAAGACACTTGCTAAGGAAATTGCCAAGCAATACGGTGTACCTATGGGCAACGTTTTATTTTCCCGCTATAGCGATGGTGAATACCAGCCTTCCTTCGAAGAATCGGTGCGTGGCTCACGTATATTTATTATAGGTTCCACCAACCCTACTTCGGATAATTTGATGGAAATGTTACTGATGTTAGATGCGGCAAAACGTGCTTCAGCACGACATATTACTGCCGTGATGCCTTATTTTGGATGGGCAAGACAAGACCGCAAAGACAAGCCAAGGGTTCCAATAGGCGCTAAATTAGTAGCCAAATTGTTAGAAACAGCTGGTGCTACACGCATCATCACTATGGATTTGCATGCCGATCAAATTCAAGGGTTCTTTGAAAAACCCGTAGATCATTTGTTTGCATCCTCATTGTTTTT
>ERZ1047472.3107-NODE-3107-length-11141-cov-6.814000_pt1 | contig 11141 bp, 6 predicted proteins | sample MGYA00383095_ERZ1047472 | MGnify/ENA primary metagenome ERZ1047472 (study PRJEB29581, sample SAMEA5548365) | metagenome | biome: marine; feature: coastal; material: water | depth 1 m | study: Short-term variability in the microbial, nano- and picoplankton...
TTCACTTTACAGGGGATATAATGGCGGAAGTGTCATTATTCATACGACTGTACCTGAAATGAGAAATGATTTTTATAAAAAACCATCTCCAGCTAATGATGTTTATGCGCTTATTTTACAGGATTTGGAATTTGCATATCAAAACTTAGCAAAAACTTATGATGACAGTGCTGACTTAGGTAGAGCAACTTGGGGCGCAGCAACCGCTATGTTGGGAAAGTTACATCTTAATGAGCATAACTATACAATTGCAAAAGAATATTTTAAAGAGATTCTAGACTCTAACTTATATATGTTAACAGAAGATATAGGCGACAACTTTGACGAGGAACACGAATTTAACAGCGAGTCCATTTTTGAGGTAGCATTTTCAATAGATGCAAAGCCTGGAACTTCATACGGAGCTCAAGATGGACCTACGGGATCAGAAGCATCAAACCGCGCTATAGGGTTAGCGACTACACAAGGTGGAGGTTATCGCACAGTTATGCCTTCATACTATATGACCATGCTCTTTAAAAATGACGTGATGGACATGACAAATCCAATAAATGCTTCGCGAACGGGTTCGGCTCCGTACTCGATTCGGGCATCGGTTTCGGTAGCGATAGCTGATGACGATAATACAACCTTATATCAACGTTCCTCGGATACTGGAGGCGCATACAACAACAGTGAAGCGTCATATTTAAAGAAATTTCAAAACTGGCATTTGCTTCGCGAGAGCGATCAAAGTGTTTCTGGAATTAATGAACGAGTGATTCGTTTGGCTGATGTTATGTTGCTTTACGCCGAATGTGTATTGCAAACAGGCGGTGACTACACCAATGCATTGGATATGGTCAATGAGATTCGCACACGTGCCGGTGTAGTTCCCTTAGCAGAGGCAGATTATGATGATGATTCCTTAATGGAGCACATTATGTGGGTGGAACGCCCTCTTGAGCTTATGTTTGAGGGACATGATATTCGCTGGGAAGATCTAACACGTTGGGGAAAAGTAAAAGAGCAGTACACCCGCTTGGCAGCTAAATCTTATGTTATCAGCGCCAAGGAACTCCACGAATATGATCCTGCTATACATGGATCTTTAAATAAGATAAAAGAGTTTGTTGAAGCTGCAAATGTTTACAGCCCAGAAGCACATGATTATTTCCCAATTCCTGCAACTGAATTGAATTCAAACCCAGACTTTTTAGACTAATAGCATGAAAAAATTAAACGCGTTTAAACCAAACCAAGTAATGAAAAAATATATCAACCATACAGCGATTGTACTTCTGGTCATGGGTCTAATACTTTCGTGTGAAAAGGATTATGATACGCCAGAAGCCAATCAATTTTCGGATGCTGTTGCAGTAGCATCAGGGAATAAAAGAATTGAGCGTGGAAATATAACCTCCTTTGCAGACTTGTCCAAAGGAGTTGTAAATCGCACATGGACAATTCCTGAGTCAGCAACAATTACTAACTTGAATGGAAAGAATGCATCTAGCTTAGATCTGATTCATGTTCGTTTTGACGAGCCTGGAAATCATGCAGTTAATCTAAAAGCTGACTTTCAGGTTGATTCTATAATGCTAGATACGACCTTTAACGTAACTATTTTGGATCATATCCAAACGAAACTCGAGATCATGTCCATAGATGCTGGTTTTTCTGAAATTATGCCTGATCAGATAACCATGTACGAGGGTGGTACAATCAACTTTAAAGATGCATCCTTGGGTATACCAAATAGAAGAAAATGGACGCTGCCTGGCGGTGAGCCATCTTCAGCAGGCGGAATCAGTGTTGACGAAGATGAAAAGGTAAAAAACATCGCTGTATCCTATCCAACGATTGGCAACTATGATTTGACATTAGTGAGCTGGCGTCAATATCCAACAGGAACCAAAGACACGCTATACCTAAAAGATTATGTTAATGTTGTTAAGAATATAGACCCACCGTCAATAAAGAGTATAACTGAAAGTGAAACTGGAATCATTCATCTTGCCTATGATTTGCCGTTAAAATTGACCAGCGACATAGTACCCAACTTGACGCTAACTGTTGATGGGACAGCCGCTACAATTTCAAGCGCTGTTATAAATCCTGATGATGATAGGATTGTTGATATAGCTACTTCGGCAAACATACTCAACAACCAAGCAGCCAAATTATCGTATGATGGAAATGGCGGATTGATGCGTGTTAATGATATTAAGGCACCCGCATTTACAGATCAAATTGTAACTCTGTTTTCACCACCAAACTTAGCAGGTGATGAAGTATTTGGATTTGAAGATGGTGGTGCTGGTTGGTCTCCGCCGTGGGTTTGGGATAGCAAGGGGACTACTTCGTTCCCAGACGATTTTGCTGCATCAGGAACTTATAGTTTAAGAATGGAGGCCACAACTGATGCAAAGGTCCGTGCTTATAGCAGGAAAAATGTAAATAAGGGTAAACTTACAGGTGAGTTTGGACTAGTTGCAGGACAAAATGTTACCATTGAATACAAGGTCTGGATTGACCCTTCTTTTACAGCTCCAGGATTGCAAGTTGAGCTTTTTCGCGCTTCCAAATGGGGTGCGTCCGTAGGCTTCTATTCCGATGTGTCGAGCTTACCAAGAAGCGAGTGGGTTACTATTAGTTTGCAAGGGGTTAAGAGTTGGGAAGTGACGGATACCGAAGATTACTGGATGTCCATCCGATATGGCAACATAGGTGTTATTTATATCGATGACATTAAAGTATACGAACCGCAATAAACGACAGTTATCACATTAGCAAAATAAAATATAAATGTACATAAGTAACGAAGTAGTATTGAAAAAGCTCATTGTCGTTTTTGTGTGCTTTTTTATTGATACGCTATATGCTCAGCCTAATTTAGTTACGGTAGATGCAACAACACAACGCTTTATAGGACCCGTCTCAGAAATAGATCGCTCCAAGTTTTTTGTGATTCACTCGGCACCCTTTGCGAGCAAGCCTATTCACCAATCCTTTTATGAAGAATACAACGTTACGCCTTCCGGCAGAGGTTTTTACGGACCGGGTATTGATGCCAAAAAGCAAAAAGGACAAGTTGGCGTATATCCCAAGGCTAAGGTCAAAAAAGGAAACAAAACAAAAACGGTACGCCGTTTTGTTGCAACGGAGCATCCACGAAACTTGTATAAGGAAGGCATTGATATAGAAGCGCTTTCGGATTGGGCTGTACAGTATTTTAAGAACATGGATGACGACAAACGTCCATTGTGGTACGAACCCATGAATGAGCCTTTTGTGCACGCCAAAGACTTTTATGACGAAAAAGATTGGGATCCTGTTGCAGAAGTGCGTGTCAAAACTGAAATGTCCAAAATGTATCGGGCTATAGCAGCTAAAATTCATGCAGAACCGTCCCTAAAAAACATAAAAGTAATGGGCTATGGAGCCGCTTGGCCTTCGTTTGAACTAAAGGATTTTAACAACTGGGAAACGAATATGGGTCTCTTTTTGGATATCGCTGGAGATGAAATGGATGCGATATCCTATCACTTATACGATGGGGTAAATCAAGCAGGACAGAACAACAAACGACAGGGAAGTAATAACGAGGCCATTATGGACATGATCGAAACCTATAGTGTAAATCGCTGGGGCCATGTGAAGCCACATGCCATTACGGAATACGGTGGAATTGTAAAAAATGAATTTACACTTGTGCGCAATATGCAGTCTATCCGTGCGCAAAACGGGATGATTTTTGGTCTGATGGACAGAGAAGATCGATTGGAAATTTCCATTCCATTCAATACGGATGAAGCCAAGTGGCATATAACCAAAAAAAACAAGTATTTGCCTTACAAGGCTGTGTTGTGGCGTCCTGAAAACATGGGCGTTCCAAAGAGTGAAATTTCGGGTTGGGTGTACACCAATCGCATTCACTTTTATGATATATGGAAAGATGTAAAAGGAAAACGCGTATCCGTTTCTACATCAAACCCAGATATACAAGTACAGGCATTTACACAAGACAAAAACCTTTATGTAGCCTTAAATAATTTAGCTGAAGAACCACAAAAAATTGATTTCCAACTTGAGGGAGTTGAAGAAAGCATACAAAGCATCTATGTAAAATCCTTAACGGTATTTGAAGATGATTTACCGCGTTACTACGAAACGACAGTTCCATCAATTCCAAGTGAATTTTTTCTTGATACAGCCGAAACCATAGTATTAGCGTACACACTTAAAAAGTCAATTGATTTTTCTAGAAAAGTTATCGAAACACGCCATTATTCGAAAGAGTTTCTCGTTCCAATTGAGGCACATAAAAAGATGGCTTATATTTTTGATAATGTTAATCCAAATAAGCTTGTCGCAGCAAGTTTGCGTATGAGCATTGGGCGTACGCATGATTTATCAAAGCGACCATTGATTAAAATAAATGATACTACTATTGCAATACCTTTTAACTGGAAAGGGTACGACCAAGCGAATCGGAAAAAGTTTTTTGGGGCTATTGATATTCCGATCCCAACTGACCTGATTAAAGAAAAGAACAATGTACACATTCGTTTTCCAGACAGCGGTGGTCATCTAAGTACTTTAATTCTGGATGTCAAAATTCTAAATGAATGAAGTGTAGCTCCGTAAAATTAACAATGGCCATACTTTGTTGCTTGCCTTTTTTAGTAAAAGCCCAGAGTGTAGTAAATTTCTCCGCTGCAGAAGGGTTTGTAAATGGTGCATTGCTTACTTCTCAAGCAAATTGGAGTGCAAGTTCATGGACAGTTGACACCAATAATGGAGGAGTAATCAAAACTTCAAACGATTGGAAGCGTGCTGCTTGGCAAAAAACATTTCCGATTACAGAACTAGGAGACATGATTAAGCTTCGTGTTGACTTAAACTTTTCTGGAATTATTAATGAAGTAAACAAACCACTTTTTAAAGTTGGTTTTAGTACATCTGGTAATGTAGAATACACCAACCCAGTAGCAAATACTGTTTTTTTATCTGTTATAAATGACGCTGATTACCCATATCCCATACTCCAACTTAGACACAATAATAATTCAAACGCACTAATGCCTGATGCTTATTTGGAGCTTGCTACCAGCCAGGAAGCAACAGCATCTGACGATTTAGCCGTTGAAATAACACTCACCCTTGGCCAGGACGCTTCTTCTTCAACGATTGAAGCCAAACTAATAAATGTAACAGATGCTACTGAAACGGAATTAGGGATGCACACTGGTATAGACATGGCAGTATTTAGTGCTGCACAATCGGGATTATACCCATTTTTTAGTTCACAACTTCTGAGCGAAGGTATGTCAGCGGTTGACAGTAATTCAAGCTATGCCGTAAACGTATCAAAATTAACGGTAGAAGCATACTCAAAAGTTGTTGTAAAACCTGCTGTCAAACGTTATCTTGGCGATACTTCTGCACTTGATAGAGGAAAATATTTTAATCTTCATTCTACAGGTGGTAATGATGTTGAATACAATTTCTTTACAGACTACAATGCTACCAATCACGGACGAGGCTTTTGGGGACCCGCTGCTTATGCAGTCCAACAAGAAGGTCAGGTAGGTGTTTATCCATCTTCAAGTTCAGGTACCGATGAAGTAAGAGACGTAAGCAGATATGTTGCAACCGAGCACCCATACAATATTTACAAAGAAGGCGTAGACAAAGTTGCTTTATCCGACTGGGTTGTATCCTATTTTAAAAATACTGTTGGAGTTAATTTACGTCCTGAATTTTATGAACCCATGAACGAGCCTTATGTCCATGCAAGAGATTATTACGATGAACCCGACTGGGACCCAGTAGCAGAAGCTCGTGTTAAGTTGGAAATGGCACAAGTATTTCGTGAAATTGGCAGTAAGATTCATGCTACTCCAGAACTGGCCAATATGAAAGTGATTGGTTATGCGGCAGCCTTTCCCTCTTTTGAAAAAAATAATTTTTCAATTTGGAACCAAAACATGAAAATGTTCATGGACGAAGCAGGAGCCGATATGGATGCCTTTTCCACGCACATTTATGATGGAATTAATCAAATAGGACAAGATACAAGACGCTCCGGAAGTAACATGGAAGCGGTGCTGGATTTGATTGAAAGTTATAGTTTCCAAAAATGGGGAATCATCAAACCCCACGTGATTTCTGAGTTTGGCGGTATTGTTGGGTCTAACTATTCTGACATTAGTAATGTGCAATCCATTCGATCTCAAAACGCCATACTATTTGGCCTGCTTGACCGTCAAGATGTTACGGAGTTAACTATTCCTTTTACTACTGGAAAATCTACCTGGCATATTACAGAGGCCAACAATTACCTACCGTACAAAGCTGTACTTTTTAAGCCAGTCCCAATTGGCGTTCCATTGGATCAGGTAACAAGTTGGGAGTATACAGATCGCATTTATTTTTATGAGTTATGGAAAAATGTTTCAGGCGATCGGATTGAACTTAATTCAATCAATCCAGATATTCAGGTTCAAGGGTTTAGAGACGGAAATAAGTTATATGTCGCTTTAAATAATTTAGATGATTTTGATCGATCTGTTTCCTTGCAGCTACAATTGGTTACAGTAGCAACTGTTAACGATGTACGGATTAAATCACTAATCATCAATCCAAACGAGGCAGCACAATTTACGGATCAAACCACTTCAGTTTTGCCAGAAAGTTATCCCTTAAAAGCCAACGAGACCGTTGTTTTTGAATATACGTACAATACTGATTTTAACTATGAAAATGCACTTATTTCGAAGCGACATTACAGTAATGAATCAACGGTACAACAGATTAATGCCAACTCATCCATGACCCACACATTTTCTAATGTGCCCGCTTCATCAATTGCCTCGGCTATCTTGCGTATGAGTATTGGGCGTACACACGACCGTTCTAAATCACCAACAGTTTTGATAAATGGACAATCTCTTAGCGTTCCTGCCAATTGGAAAGGGTATGATCAAGCCAACAGAGACGACTTTTTTGGGATGATCGAAATTGATGTTCCTCCAGAACATGTACAAGCATCAAATAATATTTCGCTAACATTCCCGGATTCTGGCGGACATTTAAGTTCGTTAGTGTTGATAACACAGCGTTATAATCAAAACTTATTATCGACAGAAAAAGGAATTAGCAGTAGTAGCGTAGATGACAAACTTATTCTCTATCCAAATCCAACAAATGGCTTTGTTTATATCGATCAAAGATATAACGGTAAAGTACTTCGCTTTTTTACTTTAACGGGAAAAGAGATATTTAACACTATTTATGATGGAACTGCTCTAAATGTGACACATCTTTCCAGTGGCCTATATTTGGTTCGATTGGAAAATCGCTATGCCAAGCTGCTTATTAAATAAAAATACCAGCATGCAGCAATATAGATGTACATTAATAGTTCTATTTGCAAGCTTTAGTTCATTATTTGCTGGATTTGCTCAAAGCAATATCCCCTATTTTAAAAGTGGCGATATTATATGCTTTTTGGGTGATAGCATCACCCACGGTGGGCAATATCACGAATTTTTACAACTATTTTACGCAACTCGTTACCCAGAAGTGACGCTTTCTTTTCATAATTGCGGTATTTCTGGGGATAACGCCAGTGGTATGTTGGCACGCTTTGAAGAAGATGTTTTGAAGCATAAGCCAACGCATGTTTTTTTAATGACGGGAATGAATAATGTAAACCGTAATTTGTATTTTGATGGAACGGCAAGCGATAAACTTTTGAATCAAAGAGCTGCTGCGCTTAAAAATTACAAAAAACAGACTGCGCTTTTGGTGGCAAAGATAAAAGCATATCAGGTAGTTCCTATACTGCTTACCCCCACTATTTACGACCAATATTCTAAAATTGAAAAGGAAAACAACATGGGCTGCAATGATGCGTTAATAGCCTGTTCTAATCATATTAAAAAACTTGGCGATAAGTATGATGCCTTAGTTATTGACTTAAATACGCCCATGAAAGAACTCATGGAACGTGAATTAAAAAAAGACTCACTGTTTACTGTTATAGGTAAAGATCGTGTCCATCCTGGGCCTATGGGCAACTTTATTATGTTTAACCAAATCATAGCTACATTGGAGCCTGAAACAATGCTGTCTAAAATAGCCATCGACTTACATAACAATCAACATTTAATACTAGCGGAGCACGCCACGCTTCGTAATGTTCAGTTATCAGACAGCCTAATTTCTTTTCAGGCGCATGAATATAGCTTGCCTTTTCCTGTTAGTAATCACCTTGGTAAAGCGTTGTCATTAACTTCTTTTACAGAAATTTATAATCGACAAATGTTTCAAGTGGAAGGGCTTAGAGGTGGAGTGTATAAATTGTTTATTGAGAATGTATTCATCGGTCGCTTTTCATCACAGGAGTTAGGCAATGGCGTAAACCTAGCAAAAAAGGCAAATACTCCGCAATACAAAAAGGCAAAAGCAATTAGGGAACTATGTGCGGCATATCGAAAAACCGAATTTCAACTTAGAACTGTAGCACATATAAAATATACATTCCTAAAAGATTATAAAGGCAAAGATGATGTAGCACTTGTCAAAAAACACTTGGATAGAAAACTAAAAAAAATAAACGGCAAACCTTATTATGAGTACATTAAAAACAGTATGGACACCTATTTTGAGATACTTCCTAAAGTTGATTCTCTAGAAAAGAAAAAAGAAAGAATTAAAACCTTGATGCAGTTGGAGAACATAACTAGTCCACATGAATGGGTTCTTTCCACAACCCTATAGCTCGAGTATTAGGCTTAACGAATTTTGATAATATTTAGAACATTTATAGTATCAATCCAATAAATGATTTCTCATTTTAGCTACAACACAAAACAAATACTTTATGAAAAATATTTACACATTTATTTTAGGATTATCTTTAACTTTTTATGTTAATGCACAAACCACAGTAGATTTTACTGAAGCTGAAGGTTATGTCCAGGGGGTATTAAATGCCAGCGACGATTGGGGTGGATCTAATTGGTTTGTATATCCTACAGCAGGGGATGAAAAAATAACTACAACTTCACCATATTCTTGGGCGCATTGGGGAACAAAGTTCACGATGGCTGTAGGTGATGAAATGACTTTTCGATTAGAGTTAAAATTTACAGGTGATCCCGTCCAAGCTAATAAGAAAAAAGCAAGAATAGGATTTAACACAGGAGGAGTCAACAAATACATAACTGAATTGTTATACTTATCATGTCTTAATGATGGGAGTTTACATGTTAGAAACCCAGGCAATGTACCTTTAACTACAGGTACATCATATTTAACTGATTTTCAATCGGATAATTTAGCTATTGACGTTGTCATAAAAATAGGTACAGACGCAACATCTTCAAGTTATACTGCTAGGCTGTCAAATTTAACTGACAATGTTATAGCTACGTCTGGAGAATTTGTTGGAATCAATCAAACAATTTATGATAAAGCAATCACAACAGGAATTTCTGGAATTTTTCAATCTCAAGAAATTACTGGAATCCAATATTTTACAGTTACCAAATTAATTATGACTCAGGGTAATACATTATCTTATGAAAGATTTAATAAGCTTAATTTCAATTTATCTCAGAACCCTGTTCATAATGAACTTGGAATAACAGATTTGGATACAGGTAGTTATATTTCAATTTACTCAATATCAGGTGCAAAAGTTCTCAGCCAAGTATTCAGTGGGAATTCCATTAACGTTAGCAACCTCAATGCAGGTCTTTACTTTTTGGAAATACCAGGCTATTCCGTAAAGAAGTTTTTAAAGAAATAATGCACTAACATTATTAATATTTTTAAAAGTCACTGAATTTCAGTGGCTTTTTTTATTTTTAGTCATATGAAGTATCTGTATTTTGTTATCGTGCTTTTGTACTTAAAAGCAACGGCTCAGCATCAAAAAATAGCTATTTATACGGATGCCATACCTTGTGCTTCAAGCCTTCCCATGCAGGAGGTCTCAAATACCATTTCAATAAAAGAACGTATCAGCAGTCCACAATTATGGTATTACCCAACAGAAAAATCCATACAAAGCACAGCAGCTGTTTTGGTTTTACCCGGCGGTGGTTATCAAAATCTAGCCTTTAAAAAGGAAGGAACAGAGGTTGCCCAATGGCTCAATACGTTGGGTATTAGTGCTTTTGTTCTGATGTATCGAACACCCTACTGGGAGTCAACGTCTTGCAAGAAAAAAATTCCGCTTTCAGATGCGAAGCAAGCCATGCGCATCATTCGACATCGTGCAAGTGAATGGACTATAAACCCCAATAAAGTTGGAGTTATGGGCTTTTCAGCTGGTGGTCACCTGGCAGCGACACTTTCTACCCAGTTCGACTATGGAAACCAAAACAAAACGGATTCACTGACTTCGTTCAGCACGCGCCCTGATTTTTCTATTCTTGTTTATCCCGTTATCAGTATGCGAAAAGCCTACACGCATATGGGATCGAGACAAAGTCTTTTGGGGGAAAGTCCAACAGATGAAGACATAATGACCTACTCAAATGAGCTACAAGTAAAAACAGATACGCCACCAGCCATTTTAATTCACGCTTCCAATGATAGGGCTGTTCATGCCGAAAACAGCATTATGTATTACAAAGCTTTACTGGAAAAAAACATTCCAGCAGCTTTGCATATATGGGAAGATGGAGGTCATGGCTTTGGGCTACACCGTGAAAAAGGCTCTGTCAAATCATGGCCAGATACGGTCCATCAATGGTTTATCCAGCGAGGGATTTTGAAATATTAATCAAAACGCAAACGACTTGTGTTTTCATAGGCATCTCCTACTATAGTAAGAAAGCGCTCCATCATCTCGTCTCTTTTTTCAGGCATTTTCTCTGCAAGATTGTTTTTTTGAGATACATCCTTTGCCAGATTGTACAACTGATATTCGTCTCCATTGCCTGTTTCAATGCCTTTAGTTAAAAACATTTTAGGTCCTGGATAGGGAGGAATCAAGACCCAATGGCCATGGCGGTAAGCCGTTCTAGAAGTTGCTTCCAACACCACATCGTCTCTACCCTCATTTAACTTACCAAGCAGTAGATCCATATGGTTTTCGCTGTCTAGTTTTGGTTTTTCTTCTCCCATCATACTGGACAATG
>ERZ1047472.3109-NODE-3109-length-11134-cov-10.638144_pt1 | contig 11134 bp, 12 predicted proteins | sample MGYA00383095_ERZ1047472 | MGnify/ENA primary metagenome ERZ1047472 (study PRJEB29581, sample SAMEA5548365) | metagenome | biome: marine; feature: coastal; material: water | depth 1 m | study: Short-term variability in the microbial, nano- and picoplankton...
AGTAATAGTGGAGTTGGTGATGTTTTTCAATTTACTCCTACTGGTGCTTTCCATGCTAAGGGAGATATTACTGCTTATTCAACTACAACAACTTCAGATGCTAGATTAAAAGAAAATGTGAGAGACTTGGAAGGATCGCTAGATAAAACTCTTAGATTAAGAGGTGTCAAGTTTGATTGGATTGATGAAAGTAAGTCGAAAGACAATTTAGGATTTATTGCTCAAGAAGTAGAAGAAGTAATACCCGAGGTTGTAAAAGACATTACAAATATCGATGGGGAAGAACACAAAGTAGTAAATTATCAAGCAGTTGTTCCAGTACTAGTAGAAGCAATAAAGGAGCAACAAAGTCTTATAAATAGATTAGAGGAAAGACTAAAAGTACTCGAAGAGGGCGAGAAATAACATGGCAATTACAAAAACAAGGAAAATTGAGAATATAAAGGTATTACCAGCTGAGGATCAATCTTTAGAGGCTGATGTATCAACTAATGGAGCTAATCCTACAGTCACGGTTGTGTATATAAATACATGGGACGATCCTAACGACGACGACTTACCTGTAGTATCACCGTCCTCTCATGTAATATTTAGATATCAAGACGACGGAACAGGCACTGACTATTCGACGCACGATGAGTTGGTTAGATCAATATGCTTGGCAACTTGGAGTTAAAAAATGGCAAAACCAAATAGCAGAACAACATTAATAGACTATTGCTTTAGAGCCTTAGGTGCACCTGTTGTTGAAATTAATGTTGACGATGATCAGGTAGAAGATCGTATTGATGAGGCTTTACAGTTTTATCAACACTATCACGCGGATGCTATTGAAAAGGTTTTTTTAAAGCATCAAGTATCGGCCGATGATATCACTAACGGGTATTTAACTATACCTGATTTAGTAACAGATGTAATTCAAATATTTCCACTAAGAGAAAGCGGCGCTAATAATATGTTTGATATTCAATATCAAATGCATTTAAACGATATGTACTCTCTTGGTTATATGGGATCATTAGTAGAATACGAAATGGCACAACAGTGGCTTTCTATGTTAGATCTTATTATGGATTCGGACACTAAACATATTAGTTTTGACCGACATAAAAATCAACTACGTATTGATATGGATTGGTCTAAAGAAGTTGCAGTAGATGAATATATAATCATCGAGTGTTATAGAATATTAGATCCAACAACGTATACTGATGTATACAACGATTATTTTTTAAAGCGCTACGCTACAGCATTAATTAAAATGCAATGGGGTGTAAATCTTTCTAAGTTTGAAGGTATGGTAATGCCAGGTGGTGTTACATTTAACGGACGACAGATTTTAGAAGATGCTAAAGAAGAAATAGAAAAATTAAATGAAGAAGTCAGACTAAACTGGGAACAGCCAGTTGACTTTTATACGGGATAAGATATGCCAAGAAGCGTATATTTCTCTCAGGCAGTAAAGTCGGAACAAAACTTATATGAGGATTTGATTATTGAATCCCTTAAGATTTTTGGTCAGGACGTATATTACGTCCCAAGAACTTTAGTTTCTAGAGATAACATATTAGGCGAAGATACTGCATCTAAATTTGATGACGCGTATCTTATTGAAGCTTATATTGAAAACACCGATGGATTTGAAGGTTCTGGAGATCTTTATCAGAAGTTTGGTCTTGAAATCAGAGATGAAGCCACGTTTATTATTTCTAGAAGACAATGGCAAAACTTGGTCGGTGTGTGGAATAACACTGTAGAAACTAATAAACCTCAAGAAGGTGATTTATTGTTTCTTCCAATGTCTAACTCGTTCTTTGAGATTTCTTTTGTTGAAGACGAACAACCGTTTTATCAGCTTTCAAATCTTCCAGTATATAAAATGCAATGTAGCTTATTCGAATATAATGAAGAAGACTTTGAAACTGGTGTACAAGCTATTGACGGAGTACAGGCACAGCAATCATATCAAGTTGGTATGACGCTTGATGTTACTGGAGGAGAACACTTTACGTTAGGCGAAACAGTAACACAAGTAATTTCTACGGATCCTGCAATAAGTGTATATGGAGAAGTTCAAACTGTTACTAAGACTAGTGATACACTTGGAACTATATCAGTTTCTAACGTAGGAGTTACTGGTAGCACTGATGCAAAAGACTTTATAGTATCTGGAACGCTTGGACTTGTCGGATCAGAATCAAACAGCACTTGTTATATTACAGATATAAACAATGTGGCTGATGAGGAAGCATTCCCAAGTGACGATCAAGCTGAAAACTATGCATTTGAAGTAGAGGCTGATGGATTCTTAGACTTTACCGAAACTAATCCGTTTGGCGACGCGTCGGAGACATACTAATGTTTGGAACTCACTTTTACCACGCAACAACACGAAAAGCAGTAGCTTTATTTGGTACTATATTTAATAACATTAGCGTTATTAGACAAGACGGTTCTGGTAATGTATTAAATCAGATTAAAGTGCCATTAGCATATGGACCTAAACAAAAGTTTTTGTCTAGGCTAGATTCTATAACGGGTCAAGATGCCACAATGGCTATTAAGTTACCTAGAATGGGATTTGAAATAACTTCCATGGATATTGATTCCACTCAGAAGCTAGCCAAAAGAAATCAAATAGTAGAAAATCATGCAACTGATTCTACTAAAAAGAAAACAATTAAACAAGCCGTGGCCTATAATATTAATATGTCACTATTTGCCATGGCTAAAAATCAAGATGATGGTTTGCAAATTATGGAACAAATTCTTCCATATTTTCAACCAGAATATACAGTAACAATTAATCCAGTAACTGGTTTTGATTATAAGCAGGATGTTCCTATTATATTAAACGCAGTTACTATTCAAGATGATTACGAGGGAGATTTTCAAACTCGTAGAGCTTTGATATACCAATTCGACTTTGTTATGAAGATGAAGTACTTTGGGCCTACCGCAGATCAAGGAGTTATTAGAGAAATTAACTTAGATTTTAACGCTGATGCGGGTGGATCAAACATTCTAGAAAACATGGATTTTACAATAACTCCTGCTGATGCAGATGAGGATGATAACTATACTGTTAACGTAAGTATAACATAGGTACATTATGGATAAATTAGAGAAAATGCAGGAAAGCCTGAATAAGAATCTGCCTGAGAAAAAAGCTCCGAAGGTTGAAGCTACTAAAGCGCAGAAAGAAATAAAAGACGATTATGAGTTTTCTAGGAAAACATATAAGGATCTTATCGAAACTGGAGTGCGGTCACTAGACGTACTTGCAGAGCTTGCCAGAGAATCAGAACACCCAAGAGCGTTTGAGGTTTTATCTAAAGCCATAAAAGATATTGGAGATGTAACCGATAAACTTATGGACCTACAAAAAGATCATAGAGATCTGACAGACGGAAGTAAAAATAAGAAAGAAGTTACTAATAACAATTTGTTTGTTGGTAGTACTACTGATCTGCAAAGATTATTTATGAAGCATGATAAAGAACAAAAGAAGGTAATAGATGCCACGCCCGAAGAATGAGCATGAAGGTTACCTAGGTAATCCTAATGTAAAGAAGGATGGCGTAGAGAGCCAGTTTAGCGAAGAAGAAATAAAGGAGTATCGTCAATGCATGATGGATCCTTCGCATTTCGCTATAAACCATTTGAAGGTAATATCACTAGATGATGGTTTAGTTCCGTTTAAACTTTATCCTTATCAAAAGAATATGTTCAAACATTTTAATGATAATAGGTTTTCTGTTATTTTAGCATGTAGACAGTCTGGTAAGTCTATATCGGCTGTTGCATATTTACTTTGGTACGCGTGTTTTCATCCAGAGAAAACAATTGCTATTCTTGCAAACAAAGGTTCTACTGCAAGAGAGATGTTAGCTCGTATTACATTGATGTTAGAAAATTTACCGTTCTTTTTGCAGCCAGGATGTAAGGCACTAAATAAAGGATCTATTGAATTCAGTAATAACTCTAAGATTATTGCATCAGCTACTTCTGGTAGCTCTATTCGTGGTTTGTCTATTAACTTATTGTTTCTAGATGAGTTTGCTTTTGTAGAAAACGATGCACAATTTTATACTTCAACTTATCCAGTTGTTTCATCTGGTAAAGATACAAAGGTTATTATTACTTCTACGGCAAACGGTATTGGTAATGTGTTTCATAGAATCTGGGAAGGTGCTACTACATACACGAATGAGTATAAAGCTTTTAGAGTTGATTGGTGGGATGTTCCAGGAAGAGATGACGAGTGGAAAAGGCAGACGATTGCAAACACTTCAGAGTTGCAGTTTGACCAAGAATTTGGTAATAACTTTCATGGAAGGGGAAACACTTTAATTGATGCGAGTGATTTACTTGCACAAAAGTCTTTGCGTCCGATGACGTGGAATGAAAACTTATACATTTATGAAAAATGCATTGAAGATCATCAATACGTTATGACGGTTGATGTGTCTAAGGGTCGTGGCCAAGACTATAGTACATTTACTGTTATAGATACTTCCGTAAACCCATTTAAACAGGTTTGTGTGTTTAGAGATAATAATATATCACCAATGTTATTACCCGATATGTGCTATAAATATGCTAAGTTATATAACGAAGCGTATATTATAGTAGAATCTAATGACCAGGGAGCGGTTGTTTGTAATGGATTATATTACGATTTAGAATACGAAAATATGTTTGTTGAATCGCAGGTTAAGGCAAATGCGATTGGTGCAACAATGACGAGAAGAGTAAAAAGAATAGGTTGTTCTACACTTAAAGATTTAATAGGTCAAAAAAAGCTTCACATTGTTGATGCTAATACTATTGAGGAAATGTGTACGTTTGTTGCAAGAGGCAACTCATTTGAAGCACAAGCTCCTAATCATGATGACTTAGTAATGAATTTAGTATTATTCGCGTGGTTTACAACAACTGATATATTTCAGGGAATAACGAATATCGACATGAAGAACATGTTGTATAAAGAACAATTACAGGCAATACATGATGATTTATTGCCGTTTGGAATTATTAATGACGGACGTAGTAGTGTCGCTGATGGAAAAGGCGATGGAGAAGGTAATGTATGGTTTGAGGTTGAACACCTTTAAAACTTTATTTATATAAATAATACTGATTGAACATAACCGTATTATGAAAACTTATTAATAACTCAAATTGAGAGGACAAAAAAATGGCATTTCAAGTATCACCAGGCGTCCAAGTCAATGAAATTGACGCATCGGGCGTAATACCTGCAGTCTCAACCAGTATTGGTGGATTTGCAGGAGCTTTTAATTGGGGTCCAGTAAACGAAGTTAGAACGGTTGGTTCAGAAACAGAACTAGCAAGTATCTTCGGAACACCGGACGACAATACAGCAAAATACTTTTTAACCGCAGCATCATTCTTAAAGTATGGTAACGCACTAAAAGTAGTACGAGCAGAAACAGACGGTCAGCTAAACGCAACCGACGGGACTGCACAAATTATTAACAATTTAGAGGACTTTGAAGGTCAAACTATTTCTACCGGGATGTTTCACGCAAGATATCCTGGCAAACTAGGTAACTCTTTAAAGGTTGTAGTCGCAACTAATACGACATCGCATACCGCTTTAGACGCTGGCGTTAAAGCAGCTTTTGACGTAGCTCCAGGAACATCAGATACTGCTGCGGCATCACCACACGATGTTACAGCTGACGAGATGAATATTGCGGTCATTGACGACGCAGGAGATTGGACTGGGGTAGCTGGAACAGTTCTAGAAACTTTCCAACTCGTTTCTCAGGCCTCAGATTCTAAAAAACCAGATGGAACATCTAATTACTATAAAGAAGTGATTAATAGAACCTCTAGGTATGTCTACACAAATGCAGATATTACCGGATTGACTGACATCGGCGATGCTATCTCCGAAGCGACAGCTGATAAGGTATATACTACTATAAACACTGTAATTACTGCAACGCTGGCAAATGGCGCCGATGATAACGCACCAACTCACGGAGAGATCGGTACTGCATTTGAATTTTTAGCAGATGCTGAAACAGTCGACGTAAACTTACTATTTGCATATCCAGACTCTAATGGAGCAAAGAATATTGCAGATAAACTTATTGAAATATGTAACACAAGAAAAGATTGTATGGCTTTTGTATCGCCTCCAATCGAAGATTCAGTTGGATCCGCGACTCCTGCTGCTGACGTAAAAGCCTGGGCTGACACATTAGCCTCTACTTCTTACGCTTCAACAGACTCTGGAGCTGTTTACGTTTATGATAAATATAACGACGTATACAGATGGTTAGGAGCTTCTGGTCTTTGTGCTGGTCTTTGTGCAAATACAGACAATGTTGCTGATGCATGGTTCTCACCTGCTGGTGCAACTAGAGGTCAACTATTTGGTGTTACTAAATTAGCATATAATCCTAAGAAAGCTGATAGAGACATGCTTTATAAAGCAAGAGTTAATCCTCTCGTTTCTTTCCCTGGACAAGGTACAATGTTATTTGGAGACAAAACATTATTGAGCAAGCCAAGTGCATTTGATAGAATCAACGTAAGAAGATTATTCATTGTAATTGAAAAAGCAGTATCTACTGCAGCTAAGGGACAACTCTTTGAATTCAACGATGAGTTTACACGAGCTCAATTTAGAAATCTTCTTGAGCCATTCTTAAGAGATGTAAAAGGAAGACGTGGTGTTACAGACTTTAGAGTCGTATGTGATACTACAAACAACACAGGTCAAGTAATTGATGCTAATAGATTTGTTGCTGATATCTTTATCAAGCCTTCAAGGTCTATTAACTTCATCTCACTTAACTTTATTGCAACAAGAACCGGAGTCGATTTCTCAGAAGTCGCCGGTAGTTAATTAGGAGAAGAATAATGGCAATTTTAGGCGTAGACGATTTTAAATCTAAGCTAGTAGGCGGTGGTGCACGTTCTAACATGTTCAAAGTAACATGTAACTTCCCTGCTTATGCTCAAGGTGACGTTGAACTATCTTCCTTCATGATTAAGGGTGCTCAGTTTCCTTCATCAGTCGTGGCTCCTGTCCCTGTATTATTCAGAGGCAGACAACTACAACTAGCTGGTGACAGAACTTTTGAACCTGTAACATTAACAGTGATTAATGATACTGGTTTTGAAGTAAGAAACTCATTCGAAAGATGGATGAATGGTATTAGCGAACACAACAATAACACAGGTCAAAGTAATCCTACCGATTACATGGCTGACATTATTGTTGAGCAGTTAAACAAGCAAGGCGAAGTAACTAAGACTTACGATATGCGTGGTTGTTTCCCAACTAATCTTTCAACAATCGAACTTTCATACGATAATGAAAACCAGATTGAAGAATTTACAGTTGAGTTACAGGTACAATATTGGGAGTCTGGAACTACTTCTTAAAAGCTTTATAAATAATATTAAACGAGGGGAGTTAATCTCCCCTCCGATAATATATTGAGGTAAATAAAAAATGGCAGAACTTTTTGGATTTGAGATCAATAGAAAGGGGCAAAAGCTTCCCGAGCTTCCTTCTTTTGTTCCAAACACTGACGAAGACGGTGTTGGCGTTATTAACAGTGGTGGTCACTTTGGCCAGTATGTTGATATTGACGGTGATACTGCAAAAAACGAAGTAGATCTTATATACAAATATAGAGATGTCGCTTCACATCCAGAATGCGATGCGGCCGTAGAAGATATAGTAAATGAAGCAATTGTAGGTGACAATAAATCAGCACCTATTGAAATTGTAATGGATGAAATGGAAGCATCTGATAAAGTAAAAAAACTTATGAAAGAAGAGTTTGAGAACATTATCTCATTACTCAAATTTAATAGTTACTCACACGATATTTTTAGAAAATGGTATGTAGATGGTAGATTGCCTTATCATATCATTATCGACAACAAAAACCCTAAGAAGGGTATTCAAGAATTAAGATACATTGATCCGACTAAATTGAGAAAGATCAAGGAAATAGAAGAAGAAACCGATCCTAGAACTGGTGCAAAAATTATTAAGAAGTCTGAAGAGTACTTTTTGTTCCAAGATACTAAGATGCAAGGTGACGACAAAGGATTAAAGATACACCCTGATTCAATAGCATATTGTACTTCAGGAATGTTAGATCCAAGTCGAAAAAGAATATTATCGTTCTTACATAAAGCGATTAAACCAGTTAATCAGTTAAGAATGATGGAAGACTCATTGGTTATCTACAGAATTAGTAGAGCTCCAGAAAGAAGAATTTTTTATATTGATGTAGGTAACCTTCCTAAGGGTAAGGCTGAAGAATATCTAAAGAATATTATGGGTCAATACAGAAATAAATTAGTATATGATGCTAAGACTGGAGATATTAAAGATGATCGTAAGCACATGTCGATGCTGGAAGACTTCTTCTTACCGCGTAGAGAAGGTGGTAGAGGTACGGAAATTTCAACATTACCTGGAGGGGAAAACCTCGGGCAGATCGACGACATTATCTACTTTCAAAAGAAACTCTACAAGTCGCTCAACGTTCCAGCTAATCGTTTAGAGCAAGAGTCTGGATTTAATCTAGGTAGATCTACTGAGATATCTAGAGATGAAGTTAAGTTTAAGAAGTTTTTAGATAGATTGAGAAAGAGATTCAGTGATATATTCTTGCAATTACTAAAAACGCAGTTAATGCTAAAAGGCATTATAACTAAGGAAGATTGGCTAAAGTGGAAGGAAGATATATACTTTGATTTTATTGAAGATAATTACTTTAGTGAGTTAAAAGAAGCTGAGATAACAAGAGAACGTTTCGAAATGTTGGCTCAAATGGACGAATATGTTGGAAAATATGTGTCCAATGAATGGATTCGTAAGAATATCTTACGACAAACTGATGACCAGATCGCTGAAATTCAAAAACAGATCGCCGCTGAGAAAGCATCAGGCGATATTGAAGATGATGACGACCTTGACATTTAAAATATTATAAATATATAACGAAGGATAAAGATAAATGAGTATTGAAAATTTAATTAATGATGTAAAAAATGGCGATAACGTTGCTGCTAGTAAGCAGTTTAATTCCGTTATGGCCGATAAATTAACTGCTGCTCTTGACGCAAAGAAGATTGAAATTGCTTCTTCATTACAAGACAGGCAGGCCTCTAAAGAAGAGGAATAACAACGGAAATAAGTAAATGAAACTTATAGCAGAATATAACGACAATAACCTAGAGGTTATTGAAGAGAAAGTTAACGGTAAAAAGACTCTCTGTATCGAGGGTGTTTTCATGCAAGCCGACGCCAAAAATAGAAATGGCCGGATATATGAAAAAAGCATTTTAGAAAATGCAGTTAACAAATATGTAAAAGAACAAGTAAGTCAAGGTAGAGCCGTTGGGGAATTAAACCACCCTGAAGGTCCTACTATTAACTTAGATAAAGTTTCACATAAGATTACTGAACTCAAATTTGACGGAAGTAATGTTATTGGAAAAGCATCAATCTTAGAAACCCCTATGGGACAGATCGTAAAAGGTCTTCTCGAAGGTGGCGTTAAGCTTGGTGTATCAAGTCGTGGTATGGGAAGTCTTGTGCAAAAGAATGGCACTATGTATGTGAAAGATGACTTTATGTTGTCTACCGTAGATATCGTTCAGGACCCTTCAGCTCCAGAGGCATTTGTCAATGGAATTATGGAAGGTGTTGATTGGGTATGGAATAATGGTGTACTTTGCCCACAAGAAGTTGAGAAAATTGAGACTGAAATAAAGGAAGCTCGAAACATGAGATCATCTGATGTAGAGATTAAAGCTTTTAAGAATTTCCTCTCTAAACTTGTAAATTCTTAATAGGAGAATAAATTATGTCTAATGACGAAATGAAAAATGATTTAGTCGAAGACGTATCAGAAACTGAAGAGCTTTCAAACGAGGAGCTCGTTGAAGACGAACAAGTTCAAGACGAAGAAATCGTAGAAGCTAAGGCTAAAAATGAAGCTGAAGAAGGTGATGATGACGAAGAGGAAGAAGTTGAGGAGTCTGCCGATGAGGAAGACGACGAAGACGAGAAACCTGTAGTCGAAATGCCTAAAACTAAAGCTGCAATTATGGCATCAGTAAATGATATGTTGAAGAAATCAAAAAAACTAGACGCACAAAAGATTTACGCAAGTGTTTGTAAAACTATGGAAAGTGACGAAGGTGATGACGAAGAAGAAGAGAAGCCGGTTAAGGAAGACGTAAATGTCGACCATATTGACTACTCTGAAGATTTAGATTCATTGGTAGCTGAAGAAGCTACACTATCCGACGGTTTTCAGGCAAAGGCTGGAATCATCTTTGAAGCTGCTTTAAAATCTAAAGTAGGTGCAGAGATTGATAGACTGGAATCTGAGTATGTCGCAAATCTTGAAGAAGAAGTAACTGAAATCAAGTCAGAGCTCGTAGAAAAGGTAGATTCTTATCTTAACTATGTTGTTTCTAACTGGATGGAAGAGAACGAAGTTGCAGTAAGTACTGGTCTTAGGACTGAGATTGCTGAGGACTTTATGTCTTCTTTACAATCAGTGTTTAAAGAGCACTATATCGAGGTTCCTGAAGGTAAGGTTGACCTGGTCGACGAATTAGCTGATCAAGTTGCTGAACTGGAAGAATCATTAAATAAATCAACGGAAGATAATATCGCACTAACTGAGTCTGTTTCCTCTTTGGAAAGAGCCGAAGTTGTAAGAAATGCATCTTCTGGGCTAGCATTGACTGAAGCTGAAAAGCTTGCATCTTTGGTAGAAGATATTGATTTTGACGACGCAGAATCTTTCGAAATGAAAGTGAATGTTGTTAAAGAATCATACTTCAGATCTGAAGCTCAAGAATCAGTAGATGAAGCTCAAAACTTAGTTGGTACTGACGAGGCTCCGGCCGATATCAGTGATGTTATGGCTAGATACACTTCAGCTATTTCAAAATTTAACAAATAGTCTAATAGGGGAAACTAAAAATGTTTAACGCAGACAAAAACTTAATGGAAAAGTGGGCTCCAGTTCTCGGGCACGCAGATGTTCCATCAATTCAAGACAGTCATAAAGCAGCAGTAACTGCTCGATTGTTAGAGAACCAAGAAATC
>ERZ1047472.3114-NODE-3114-length-11119-cov-28.431761_pt1 | contig 11119 bp, 23 predicted proteins | sample MGYA00383095_ERZ1047472 | MGnify/ENA primary metagenome ERZ1047472 (study PRJEB29581, sample SAMEA5548365) | metagenome | biome: marine; feature: coastal; material: water | depth 1 m | study: Short-term variability in the microbial, nano- and picoplankton...
GGTGATCCAGTTTGTAAAGAATGTATGAAAGAAACACAAGAACGCCTTACGAAAGCATTTAAACTGTTTGGAAAATACTACGAGAATTTGTGGGATTAATTATGGTTGAGAATGAAGTAAAAGAAAGCAATGCTAGAAAAGTAGCACAAGAGTATGCGCAGGAACGTAAACGATTAAAAGCTGAACTTTCAGAATTACAAACAGAGATTGAGGATTTAACTCCTACAACACCAACAGGTACAACTGATTGGTATGTTAAATGGTTGAGTATGATCCTTGCGGTAAGCGGTGTATTTCTTCTTAGTGCTGACATGATCTTTCAAGGTCAAGTTGCTTATATCATTAGCTCTATAGGTTGGGTATATGTTGGCGTAACTTGGGGAGATAGAGCTATTATGATTGGTAGTAGTATTAGTGGCACCGCAGTAATGATGAACTTAGTGCAAAGTATATAGGATTAAACAATGTATGAAAAAACAACAATTATAACAAATACACGCAATAACCAAGGTGTAGAAGCAGAAGTAGACAATGTGAGACATCATCAATCACTTGATGTATTTCTTGCTCATAATAAAATACATCTAAGATGGAACGGTAAAATTTATGTAGGCAATATGGCTGGCATGGAATTTACTACTCCAGGACCAAAGGAAATTCAAAGACCAAAAGGACGTTAACAATGATTACTGAAGATCGTAAAGTAGAGATTAGCCAACAACTTAAAGAAGGAGAAGTTGTTATTGAGTTTACTAAAATAAACGGCGATTACCGTAAAATGACATGTACACTTAGTAAAGATATTATCCCAAAGGCAACTAAAAAGGAGCCGCTTACTGAAGAAAAAGTACGTAAAATTAATCCAGAAGTTTGTGTTGTATACGATGTAAACGCAAAAGGATGGCGCAGCTTTAGATGGGATACTGTAATTACAAATGCATAATGAAAGAAAGATTATTATGCTCACTGACGTTATAGAGCAAAAACTACGCAAAGAACGTGAGCTTGAATTTTATGAAAAAGAACTAAAGAAACTTGAGGAAAGATTATATTGGCTTAGACGTGAGATCACTTTAAACAATAATATCATTGACATTATAAAAAACGATGCTATTATAGACTTAAAGGAACAAGCAGATGAGAAACTATTAATTAAACCTAGAGAGGACACCGCCGAATGACTTATATCCTAGTAGATTCACTTAACATGTTTTATCGTGCTAGACACGTAGTACGTGGCGACGATATTGAAACTAAAATTGGCATGGCATATCACATTATGTTTAGTGCTATTAATAAAGCATGGCGTGACTTTGAAGGCAGTCATGTTGTATTTTGTTTTGAAGGTCGTAGCTGGCGCAAGGATCACTTTACGCCATATAAAGCAAATCGTAAAGTAGCTCGTGATGCTCTTACTCCACGTGAGCAAGAAGAGGATCAAAAGTTCTTTGAAGCATTTGATGAGCTAAAAGGCTTTATTGAGAAACGCTCTAACTGTACAGTACTACAACATAAACAGTGTGAAGCAGATGACTTTATTGCTCGGTTTATACAGAATCATCCTGATGACAAGCATGTTATTATTAGTAGTGATAGTGACTTTTATCAGTTAATTAATGAGAATGTAACACAATACAATGGTATTACTAATCAACATATTTGTTTAGACGGTGTTTATAATGACCGTGGTAAGCCTGTTATGGACAAAAAGACTAAAGAGCAAAAGCAAATTGGTGATCCTTCATGGTTACTATTTGAGAAGTGTATACGTGGCGACACAAGTGATAATGTGTTTAGTGCGTATCCTGGTGCTCGCAAAAAAGGCACTAAGAATAAGGTTGGCATGTTAGAAGCATTTGCTGATAAGAATGATAAAGGCTTTAACTGGAATAACTTTATGTTACAAAAATGGGTAGACCATGATGGTAATGAACATCGTGTACTAGACGACTATCATCGTAATCTTGAGCTAATTGACTTAACAGCACAACCTGTAGGTATTAAAGAAGCACTTGATGAGACAATTGTTGATCAAGTACAAAAAGATCCTAAAGCACAGGTAGGTATACACTTTATGAAGTTCTGTGGTAAGCACGACTTACAACGTGTAAGTCAACAAGCAGAAGCACATTCAGAATATCTGAATGCGTCCTACTAAAACTAAAGTAGCAGTGTTTCCACTTAGTGGAGACGCTGATCATTTTGATGTATGGTTAGAAAGTGAAGTAGGGTTGTGGATACAAGACAATGGAAAAAACATAACCTATCATATGGAAGTAGATACAGATAATGCTAATTTTAGATCAATTATTGAGGCTGAATTAGATACTGAAGCATATATAAAATATAAATTAATGTGGCCAGAAAATGAAATACAAAGCGAAAACAGTGATAGAAAATAAATTTTGGATTGTAGAATCTAAAGGTAGTAAAGTTGGAACACTAAAAAGTTCTGATGATGGCTATATATTTTATAACAATATAAATAGTACAGAGACACTATACGCAGATATGTCTAGTTTTACAATAGAAGAAAAGAAAACTAGAACTTATATTAACGATACTGTTTATGGATACTCTGCTAATACCGAACAAGCACATGATATTTCACTACAAGATACAGTGCCTATTTTTAAGAAGACAGCCACAAGTACACAACATTTTGCGGCTGGATACTATGGGATTAAGTTTCCACGTCTTGGTTGGAGCGATGCGTTTTGTCCTAGACTAAAGACATTAGACACATACCAATTTATTGGTCCGTTTAAGTCACAAACAGACGTCAACATGGCGATAAAAAGGAAAGCACAGGAGAATGAAATATCTAATAGCACTTAGTTTAATACTCACAGTAAGCAGCGCAAGTACACAAGAGACTATGCCACAACCAAATGATATGAAAACATTCATTACAAAACAGCCTTGTGCTCCAGTTGTAGATATGTTAAGAACACCATACAAGTATGGTGAAAGAATATTGTTTACTGGAGAAGGAGTACAATTTAGTGCTGGAGATGGACGCCCATATAACGGCGGCGCTTTCTTTTTTGTTAACCAAGATACAGGAACCTGGACATTAGTTAGTGTATATGGTGATGGTATTGCTTGTTTAGTAGCAAATGGAAAAGACTTTGAACCATACACAGGCGGACAACCTTATGATCGCAAGGATAATCTTTAATGTGGGCATTAGTTTTTATATACTTTTATGACAGAACTCCTTACGTTGAGCCTATTACCCTACATACAAGTATGGTAGAATGTTTTCATGCTAGAGAAGCATTAGCAAGTGAAGTAGGCCGAGGCGATGGCTATTTCAAAGCAGGACAACAAGCAATCTGTATTAACTTACTTGATGATGAAGAGCTATAATTTAGTGCTACTTTAATAAATACTATTAACATAGTATAAAAAGGACGCAATATGGCTCGACCCAAACCAACAATCTTAATGGAGTTTACTGATCCAAAGACATTTCGCAGTGAACAGTTACTAGCCGCTGAAGCAATCTACGCAGTATTTCATGAGAATAAGCCTATCAATCTACGCAGTCTAAATAGTTTAACAAACTATCCAGGACCTAAGTATAAAAAAGTTAGCTTTAGTAACAGTGGACACGCATTTAATTTAGCGGAAAGACTCAACAAGTTATTTAAGACAGATAAGTTTACAGTTGTTAAACTTTCAGATGGAACAATAATTAAAGAGGATGATGACACCGGATTTTTATAAACAAGTATTAGCTCACGCTAAAACTATGAAATATGGTGACACATTTAATCTACGCAACATTTTTAAAAACTACCGCAATGGTAAAGGCCTCAACTTAACTAAGTTTGGGGTCTTAGTCTTGATGGACATGGGAGTAGAAGCTGAAAGGTTTATACTCAAAGAGCCGCCAGTGTTTACTGCCAAGCTCAGAACATTACTGGATAGATATAACCAGTATCCTTATTATATTACTAGACGTGAATTAATTTTATATGGAAGTGAAGATCGTATGCTGTATAAATTATATGGTCATGATTTAGATGCTTGGGTAGAACATATGGAAGCAAACTTAGATTAAAGTGGGGCTGATTTCCTTACCAGGTTTTCAGCCAAGTAGGGTTAATTACTTACGGTTCCAAATTCCCCATAAGACCCATACTGCGATCAGACCCATAACGCCCTGAGCACCTAGAGATGCTAACATTGCACTTACGTTGTCTACTACAGATAGTCCTGATGGCATGAATGGCATATTGCCCATACCTAGTACTTCTGCGATGATCACTAGAGCTGCTAAACTAACACCAACTTCTGCTAATGCGCCTGCCCACTCTTTTACTTTGTTCAAAATATCCATGATACTTCTCCCTTTCTCTTTCGTTGTACAAAAAGCGATATTCTGCTTTCTGTACCACTACTTATCTGATTTTAGTGAAAAAAGTGAAAAAAAGTGCCTTTTAGGGCTTGACACCAAGACGTTTTGGTGCTATATTATATGTATAAGTTAAGCAAACACGGAGTTACATATGTTTAGAATCCCTTCATTTTACAAAGAAACAGTAGACTTTAAAACTGCTTGGAACACAATCACAAACTTTGGTCGTGGAGATGCTCTAGAAGGCATGAACGCAATGAACCGTGTTTGGGAAGAGCATTGTGCTAGTGGTGAAGAAGATGATACATTTTTTGACAACTACGAATATGAAGCTAATGCTTACAACGCAGTATTCGAAAACATGGGCAAACTTTTTGCTTGACAACGTCCACCAATGTCTATATACTGTAGACATAACATCCAGCCAGGAGATATAAAATGGATTTACAAACACGCACCGTAAAACTTTCAGAACTTAAAAAGTATGTAAAGCATCACTTTCGTACTAAACGTCCTATGATGGTCTGGGGACCACCAGGTATTGGTAAGTCTGAAACTTTTGAACAGATTACAAATTCCTATATTGCTGAAGGCAAAAAAGCGAAGCTAATTGACGCTCGCTTGTCATTATGGGATCCAACTGACCTTAAAGGTTATCCTTACTACAACAAGGAAACTAACCGGATGAGCTTTAGCTCTCCAGACGAACTTCCTACAGAAGCTGAAGCCGCAGAGTACGATATTATTGTACTGTTCTTAGATGAACTTAACGGCGCCGCTCCTGCTACACAGGCTGCTGCTTACCAGTTGATCCTTAACCGTGCTATTGGCAAATACAAACTACCAGACAATGTAGTTATTGCCGCCGCAGGTAACCGTGAGACTGACAAGGGTGTTACATATCGTATGCCTAAGCCACTTGCTAACCGCTTCCTACACTATGAAGTACGTGTAGATTTTAATGATTGGTTTGACTGGGCTGTTACTAATACCCAGCATCCTGATGTAATTGGTTATGTTACTACGTTTAAAGACGACTTGTATAACTTTGACGCAAGTAGTGCTGAACGTTCGTTTGCTACACCACGTACTTGGGCGTTTATCTCAGATACTATTCAGGATGTAGAAGACTTTACTGAAGAAGAAGTAACTGATATGGTTGCCGCTGGTATTGGTGAAGGTATTGCTCTTAAGTTTAAAGCACACCGTGCTGTAGCAAGCCAATTGCCTAACCCTACAGACATCTTAGATGGCAAGGTGAAAGAACTGAAAACTGATAATATCAGCGCAAAATATTCACTTACTACTGCGCTATGTTATGAGCTTAAAGATAGCTTTAATAACAAAAAAGACGAAATGAACCGTTTCGATAACTTCCTTGAGTTTGTACAAAACAACTTTGAAGCAGAAATGGTTGTTATGGCGTGTACAATTGCGCTAGGAAAATACGCAATTCGTCCAAAGTTTAATCAGCTAAAAAACTGGAAAGGCTTTATTGCCAAGTACGGTACGCTGATTGAAATGGCGTAACACAGTTACGTCACTCCTGGTGAAGTAGGGTATCGGCGGGTACCCTACTTCTTTATTAAATAATTACAATTAACACTTGACATACTGTTTACTTTCGTTTATAGTATTAGTATAACAACTGGAGAATACTATGCAAACTTTTAAATCAGCAAAAGAAAAACTAGTTACAGCTCGTGTTAAAATGCTGTTTAAGCAACCGTTTTTTGGAAACATTGCGTGTCGCTTACAGTTAATAGACGTTACTGATCAAGATTGGTGCGGTACTGCCGCTGTAGATGGTCGTAATTTTTATTATAATGCTGATTTTGTTAATGAGTTAGATTTAGACGAAACAGTATTCTTGGTTGGACACGAAGTCGGACACTGTGTATATGAACACTTCCTCCGTAGGGGCGACCGTAATCCACAAATCTGGAATATGGCAGGCGATTATAAAATTAATGCTATGCTAGTACGTGAGAAGATTGGTCGTTTAATTGATAAGGTAACACCACTATATGACAAAAAATATGAGTCAGACGATTGGTGGACTGAAAATGTATATGACCAACTAATTAAAGATGGTGTTGCTCCACAAAAGACACTGGATATTCACTTAGATCTCGAAGGTGATGGTGATAATGGTGCTAGTGGTGATGGTAGCAAAGATGGTAAATCTAAGCCTACTATTAGTAAAGACGATGCCAAAGCTATTAGTGATGAACTTAAAAATGCCATTATACAAGCGGCACAAAGTGTTGGTGCTGGTAATGTACCAGGCGACATACGCCGTATGATTGGTGAGCTTACTGAGCCTAAAATGGACTGGCGTCAGATGATCCGTGTTACACTGGAGAGCAACCTTACTAGTGACTTTACGTTTATGACACCTAATCGTAAAAGTCAGTTTAACAATGTAGTGCTACCTGGCATGTTAAAAGATCAACAGATTGATATTGCTATTGCGCTAGACGTTAGTGGATCTATTAGTGATATTGACACTCGTGACTTCCTAAGTGAAGTACAAGGCATTATGGATCAGTTTCAGAACTATAATATCCATATTTGGTGCTTTGATACAGAAGTTAGTGGATACGAAGTATTTACAGATGATGATGGTCGTTCGATCACTGAGTTTGAGATAACTGGTGGCGGTGGTACTAAATTTATGCCAAATTGGGACTTTATGAAGTCACGTGGTATTGAACCAGACCAGTTTATTATGTTTACAGATGGCGAACCATGGAATAGTTGGGGAGATCCAGACTATTGCGATACAATGTTCCTTATTAAGAACCCATGGAGCAAACCTGTTGCGCCATTTGGACAAAGTGTTTACTATGAAGCACAATCACAGAAACAGGCAGCATAAATAATAATGAAGATAATAAAACAAAAATATGCCTTGAGCGAGCAAGACATGATAATGTTAGACACACGTATAGTTTCATCAATGATGAAACATCGTTACGTTGTAGAGTTTGATGATACTCCTGACATTGACAGTTTAGATTTCAATGGTTGCCAAGGTTTCTATCATATAAAAAGTTTAAAGAGTAAACTGTATCAGTTTTGGTTTGAAAAACCTACTGATGGTGAAGCATTTTACTCTACAATAATTGCGTATAAGATGAGCATGTCTTCTGACAATGATAAATAAATGCGTATATAATAAAGTAAGTCAATATAGGAGAATAATATGACTAATGAAAATCAAACAGCTGAAGAGCCAATCACAACAGATGGTGCGTCACCTGAACTACCAGAAGTAGAACAAGCAGAACCAGTAACACTGGGTGTAGCTGATCTACAAAATGCGGCACAAGTAATTGACGTTGCTGTATCACGTGGCGCATTTCGTGCGGCAGAAGCGGCACAGGTTGGAACAGTATTCAACCGTCTTGCGGCATTTATTCAAAGTGTTCAAGAACAACAAGGTGACGGAGAATCAGCTGAAGCTGTAGACCAAGCACCAGCAACGGAAGCACAGTAAGGAGTAAATCCAATGGCGAAGAATATGAAACATATAGGAAAAATTAGTAATACTGGACTAAAGTGTATTGTAGTTTTTCGTGAAATCTACGATGAAAGAGGAAATGTCACTGATGACAAAAACTGTCTTATTGTAGAAACTGAACGTCTTCCAGATATGGAACACGATGATATGGTACGTGTAGTTCAATCACCTGAAGCGCAGGACGCAATGGAATTTTATCAAATTGCTCATCGCAGTCTGTTTAGTGACGGTGAAAATATGCTTAAAAGACTACATGAAGGAGGTTACTTGAAAAAGTATCCAACTGATCAAGTTAACATGACACCAAATAATCACACTAGTGTCAAGTTAAGTGATATCAATCAAATTGTTCGTAAGCAATCATCTGGTATGAGTGAAAGAGATATTACTAATTCAATGGTAAATGATACTGACTCTCCGCCAAGGACACAAACTTCACTTGATCCAACACAGACTATTGACCAAGCAGTCAATACTGGTGAGCAAGTATTGGACGAAACAGCCATTGCTAAAAGTTTATTAAGCCAAGCTGATACTTTTTTAGCAGAAGCAGAACGTCTTCGAGATGAAGCATACGACATGGCTCCTGACTTAAAGCCAAAACGTGGACGTCCTAAGAAGGCAACTGTTAGTGCCAATACGTAAAAAAGATCGTACTTTTCAGAATATAATACGTGATGTTGACATTGGCAATGTTCCACTAGACTACATTGAACGTCTTATACTAGTATTGGAAAACGGAGATAGAGTTATCTTCGAAGGTGAAGATATTAGAGACATTGAAGAAGATAATATAATCCTTTTCATTATGTCTGCTGTAGATGATTTGGCTGAAGACTACAATAGCCCAGTTCAAGATTTAGAAATAGTTATTGACTATAATAAATTAGAAGCTGAAGTACGTGGTCTTACAGAGAAATTATTAAACAAGGAAAAAGACGATGATCAAAGCGATACTAGCATGTGATGAAAATTGGGGCATCGGTAAATCCGGTGCCCTTCCTTGGCCTCATAACCCTGCTGACCTTAAATGGTTTAAAGAGATGACATCAGGCCATACAGTTGTAATGGGTCGTAAGACATGGGATAGTTTACCATTTAAACCATTACCAAACAGACATAATATAATAGTTACTAGTAGCGATATTGATGGCAAAGATCTAAAAGATCATATGCGCTCATCTTTTGAGACTATGCGAGCCGAAGATTATATAAAACGTCTTCAATCAATGGAAGATGATCTATGGATTATTGGTGGTGCTGGATTAATTAAAGGTATGATGGATTATATTGATGAATTCCATCTAAGTCAGATTGCTGGATCATACGAATGTGATACATTTTTACCTAGTACACTAATACAAGAAAACTATAGTTTAACATCAAGCCAATTTCAAGGCGATGTTTATGTTGACATATGGAGTAAACGTTGAAGATATTAATATTTGGATTACCAGGTAGTGGTAAAAGTACACTAGCAAAACCTTTTGCAGATCTAATTGGCGGAGTACATATAAACGCTGATGCTATTAGAACAGAATATAACGACTGGGACTTTAGTCTTGAAGGTCGAAACAGACAAGCATCTAGAATGAAATACTTATCAGATGGTGTTGTCAAGGCAGGAAAGATTGCTGTAGCAGATTTTATTTGTCCAACTCATCTTACACGATTAGAGTTCAATCCAGACTATACAGTATGGATGGATACAATTAGTGTTGGAGATTATCCAGATACAAACGCATTATTTGAAAAGCCAGTAAATGATGCAATGCATTGTGATATTGATTATCATGTTGAGAAATGGTTTGACAATGCACACGAACAACTAATGCCAGTAGTACAGCGTTGGATGGGTATCAATAATAAGAAAGAATAAAGAGTGGATAGAACACTACAAGATGGTACTATAGTACCTGCTTTAGACATAGCAATAGAACTTAAAGTAGTTACTAAATGTCCAACTAAATGGCGCCTAATAGATGAAGAAACAGGCGTTGAATATAGAGGAAAACTTCCACAAGATGGTGGGTTACACTGGCAAAGGATTACAGACTAATGTATCAATACTTAGAAGCACTACAATGTATTTTAGATGACGGAGAAGATGTCAGTGACCGCACTGGAGTTGGCACTCGTACTATCTTTGGATACCAAATGCGTTTTCCATTATCCTACAGTAATTTTCCAGCTGTCACTACAAAAAAACTAGCCTGGCGTAGCGTAGTAGGAGAGCTGTTATGGTTCTTGGAAGGCAATACAGATGAACGTAGATTAGCAGAGATCACATTTGAGAAAGATCGAGAACAACTGTCGGATAAGAATACCATCTGGACTGCCAACGCCAACAAACAAGCAAAAGACTTGGGTTACGTAAAACATGATGATCAAACCCACAAACGGCTTGGCCCAGTATACGGACATCAATGGCGTAACTTTGACGGAGAGTACTGGGTTAGTACACCACACTTACGTGGTACAGATCAAATTAGCTGGATTATTAATGAGATTAAAACTAATCCAGATTCAAGACGTATTATACTAAGTGCTTGGAACCCCAACCAACTTGACAAAATGACATTGCCGCCATGCCATACACTAGCACAGTTTAGAGTAATGAACGGCAAACTAAGTTGTCAATTGTATCAGCGTAGTGCTGACATGTTCTTGGGTGTGCCGTTTAACATTGCTAGTTATAGTCTACTAACACATATGTTAGCACAGATATGCGGTTTAGATGTAGGTACATTTATATGGACTGGTGGAGATTGTCATATATACAATAACCATATGGAACAAGTAAAGCAACAACTAGAGCGTCAACCTGTAAGTGGTCCTATACTAGAGATGCCAGAGTTTAGTACACTAGAAGAATTACTAGCTACTAAACCAAGTGATTATAATCTTGTAGGGTACAATCCAATGGATACTATCAAAGCACCAATGGCAGTTTAACCAAATAAATATACACAAGAGGTAACAAATTTTGGATATTTTAGTAGCAATAGTTATAGGTATACTATGGAGCCAAGTGATTAGTCACTGGGGGGCAAGTATCCTGTTGCACCGATATTACTGTCACAAACAATTTAAAGTACCAGTATGGTTTGAAACTATTGGACTTGCTATGTTAATGGTAGCATGTATACGTACACCCATTGGTTGGATTGCTAGTCACAGAATGCATCACGCACACAGTGATGGCCCAGAAGATCCACATGCAGCAC
>ERZ1047472.3118-NODE-3118-length-11114-cov-7.514423_pt1 | contig 11114 bp, 5 predicted proteins | sample MGYA00383095_ERZ1047472 | MGnify/ENA primary metagenome ERZ1047472 (study PRJEB29581, sample SAMEA5548365) | metagenome | biome: marine; feature: coastal; material: water | depth 1 m | study: Short-term variability in the microbial, nano- and picoplankton...
GATAGTGTAGAGCCAAGCTGGAAAGCTTTCTTTCAAGGCTATGATTTTGGAAGCGAAAGTTTTGAAGTTTCTGACGATATTGTGGAAGGGGTTAAGACTCAAATTCCAGAACACGTTCAAAAAGAATTTCAAGTTGTAAAATTAATTGACGATTATCGAACTCGAGGTCATTTATTTACTAAAACAAATCCTGTTAGAGATCGAAGAAAATATTCACCCTCACTCGATTTAGAAAACTTTGGATTGTCCTCTAAAGATTTAGATACTGTTTTTAATGCCGGCGATATTATAGGCATTGGACCCCAAAGTTTACGCGAGATTCAAAAACACCTTGAAGCGATTTATTGTGATGCCATTGGTGTAGAATACATGTATATCCGTCGACCGAACGAACGTCAATGGATACAGAACAAACTCAATAATAATGATAATCAGGGTAATTTTAGCGCTGATGAAAAAAAACATATCCTTAAAAAACTAAACGAAGCCGTTTCGTTTGAAACCTTTTTGCACACAAAATATGTGGGTCAAAAACGATTTTCGTTGGAAGGAAATGAGTCTTTAATTCCAGCCATTGATGCGCTTATAGAAAAAGCCGCCGCTTATGGAGTCAAAGAGTTTGTAATGGGCATGGCCCACCGAGGCCGTTTGAGCACACTGACCAATATTTTTGGAAAATCTGCTAGTGATATATTTAGTGAATTTGATGGTAAAGATTATGAAGAAGAAGTTTTTGATGGTGATGTCAAATACCATCTTGGTTGGACCAGTGACCGATTGACCGATAACGGCAATCGAATTAATTTGAGCATTGCACCCAACCCTTCACACCTTGAAACAGTTGGCGCCGTAGTAGAAGGTATTACAAGAGCAAAACAAGATAAATTAAAGCATGAAGACGCCAGCAAAGTATTGCCAATTGTGGTACATGGCGATGCTGCGATTGCAGGTCAAGGCCTCGTGTACGAAGTTGTTCAAATGGCACAACTAGACGGCTATAAAACCAATGGAACGATTCACATTGTTGTGAATAATCAAATTGGATTTACCACAAACTACCTCGATGCACGTTCATCAACCTATTGTACAGATGTTGCAAAAGTGACCCTTTCACCTGTATTACATGTCAATGCCGATGATGCCGAAGCTGTCGTTCACTCAATGATTTTTGCACTCGACTTCAGAATGCAGTTTAAGCGGGATGTGTTTATTGATTTATTAGGTTATCGAAAATATGGTCATAATGAAGGCGATGAACCCCGTTTTACACAACCAAAACTGTACAAAGCCATTGCGAGTCATAACAACCCACGAAATATTTATGCACAAAAATTAAGGGATGAAGGGATTATTGATTCCAACTATGTTGCAAAGCTTGAACAAGACTACAAAGCCTCTTTAGAAACGGAGTTAGTAACTTCCAGAAAAGAAGATAAAACCGTCATCACACCATTTATGCAAGAGGCTTGGAAAAATTTCCCGAGAGCCAAAGCAAATCAGATGCGAGACTCGATTGACACCACTTATCCACGAGAAAAGCTAGTTTCAATAGCTAAAGTGATCTCCTCACTTCCCGAAGATAAAAAATTTATACGTAAAATTTCACGTTTGATTGAAGCTCGAAAACAAATGTTTGAAGGCGATAAGTTAGACTGGTCCATGGCGGAACACTTGGCGTATGGATCGCTTTTAGAAGAAGGTTTTAATGTCCGTATTTCGGGACAAGATGTGGAGCGTGGGACGTTTTCTCACCGTCATGCCGTGGTAAAAGTTGAAGACAGTGAAGAAGAAGTGATCCTTCTCAAAAATATAAGCCCAAATCAAGGACAATTTAATATTTATAACTCTTTACTATCTGAATACGGAGTTGTTGGATTTGATTATGGTTATGCCATGGCAAGTCCAAATACGCTTACAATATGGGAAGCTCAATTTGGGGATTTCAGTAATGGCGCTCAAATTATGATTGACCAATATATTTCATGTGGCGAGGATAAATGGAAAACACCCAATGGCATTGTCATGCTATTACCGCATGGGTATGAAGGTCAAGGGGCCGAACATTCTTCAGGACGAATGGAACGGTATTTACAGCTTTGCGCAAAAGATAATATGTTTATTGCCGATTGTACAACGCCTGCAAATATGTACCATTTACTAAGACGACAATTAAAAGCCGATTTCAGAAAGCCATTAATCGTATTCACTCCTAAAAGTTTATTGCGTCACCCAAAAGTCGTGTCTTCAGTAGAAGAATTTGCAAACGGAAGTTTTCAAATGCTAATTGATGACGCCACAGCAAAAGCCACAGAAGTTAAAACCTTAGTTTTTGTGACGGGTAAATTTTATTACGATTTATTGGAAGCACAAGAAACGTTGGGAAGAACTGATATCGCTTTAGTTCGCGTCGAACAATTATTCCCACTTCCAGAAAAAGAAATTGACGCCGTCATTTCAAAATACACAAATGCCGATGATATTGTCTGGGCACAAGAAGAACCAAGAAATATGGGGGCGTATGCGCACATATTAATGCATATCGACGCTGCTAGAAATTGGCGAGCCGCTTCTAGACGAAGTTACAGTGCGCCCGCCGCAGGAAGCGCCACACGATCCAAAAAAAGACATCAAGAAATAATAGATTTTGTTTTTGATAAAACAAAAGACAATCAACGTAAAAAACTAAAATAAACACACAATGATTTTAGAAATGAAAGTGCCTTCACCAGGCGAATCAATCACAGAAGTTGAAATTGCAGAATGGTTAGTTCAAGAAGGCGATTATGTAGAAAAAGATCAAGCTATTGCTGAGGTTGATAGCGATAAAGCAACCTTAGAGTTGCCAGCAGAAGCCAGTGGAACCGTAACGTTTAAAGCAGAGGTCGGTGATGCTGTAGAAGTTGGCGCTGTGGTGTGCCTCATTGATACAAGTGCTGCAAAACCAGAAGGAGGAGACGTGCCTAGTGTGGCGGCATCCACTCCGGAAGTGGCGGCAACACCAAAAGCTGAAACACCATCAAATACGACTTATGCTACGGGATCTGCGAGTCCTGCAGCTAAAAAAATATTGTCTGAAAAAGGGATGGATTCCACAACCATTGTCGGTACTGGAAAAGACGGTCGCATTACTAAAGAAGACGCTGTAAAAGCGGTTCCAGCGATGGGACAACCAACTAACGTAGAAGGTCGTGGTGTGTCGCGTTCTAAACTATCTATGTTACGTCGAAAAGTAGCAGAACGTTTGGTGGCTGTTAAAAATGACACTGCCATGTTAACAACGTTTAACGAAGTTGACATGTCGCCAATTTTCGAATTGAGAAAACAATACAAAGAAACTTTTAAAGAAAAACACGGCGTTGGACTTGGGTTTATGAGTTTCTTTACGCTCGCCGTAGTACGTGCATTAAAATTATTTCCTTCGGTTAATTCTATGATCGATGGAAAAGAAATGATTTCTTATGATTTCTGTGATATCAGTATCGCCGTTTCGGGACCGAAAGGACTCATGGTTCCCGTGATTAGAAATGCGGAGGACTTAACGTTTAGAGGCGTAGAATCGGAAGTGAAGCGTTTAGCAATTCTTGCGCGTGATGGACAAATCACCGTGGATGAAATGACAGGAGGCACCTTTACAATTACGAATGGCGGTGTTTTTGGAAGCATGCTTTCAACACCGATCATCAATCCACCACAAAGTGCAATTCTTGGAATGCATAATATCGTGGAACGTCCAGTGGCTCTTAATGGTGAAGTCGTCATTCGTCCGATTATGTACGTTGCCTTATCCTATGACCATCGAATTATTGACGGAAAAGAATCGGTTGGGTTTCTTGTAGCGGTGAAAGAAGCGCTCGAAAATCCACAAGAATTTTTGATGAATGAAGACGTTGAAAAGGCTTTAGAGCTGTAAGTTAATGGGCACGAGCAAAAGATGCTCCCACTAGCGGGGGGTTTTTAGCTCAGTTCTTTGTTGGCAGTAGTTTATCTCTCAAACTTAAATGTATAAGAGTCACTTATTGATACTTGAATAATCTCACCGTTTTCCAGCCACCTAGAATCATCAGGATCAAGGATCATTTCATTATTTGCAAAAATAATTTTTAAATAATCTCCAGATTCATTTAAATTAATAAATTGTTCATTTTCATCTTCTAACAATAAATATGAATATGTTCCGCTTTCAAATCCGTTATAAATATTTCTTTGTGCTGAATTATTTTCAACAGTCAGAGTTTGATTGTCAAATGTCCATGTTATTATTCCAGTTTCATGTCTATTATCTATCCCAGCAATTCCTCCGCTAATATTTTTAACGTTCCAAATTCCGTTTAGAGATTCTAATTCTGTTGAATTATCGTCGTCATTACTACAACTTGTAAATAATACTAATCCTAAAAATAATAATAAGCTCAATTTTCCTAACTTCATAATTTTTCTTTTTAAGTTATACTTTATAAATGTAGAAATTCCGAAGTGGTTGCGCCAAATTACTGCCAACGTGTTTGTATATGGAAAGTTGCGTGTTTGTGTGCGAGGATTTTCCGAAGGAAAATCAGAAGCTAGCAAACAAAGCAACGACCTTTGATTAAGCACAAAACCGCAATTATTTTTATACATTGTTGTGAGCAGTTATTTTCCGCTCAATTTATTTCGTTTATTTATTGATTCGGATATTGTAAGTCCGTTTTAATTAGTTCACTATTCAAATCGGAATAAAATAATCGGTAAAGAAAAATTTCCTGATTATTAAAAACCCAAACGTCCCTTTTCATATTTTCATTCTTCAGTTCCGCAATTATTCCACCAATTTCATTTTCAGTTTCTAAATCCGTGGATTTTGATTTTAGATAAACGTGGAAAAATCCTTTCAAACATTTATCATTATACATTGTGTCAATCCGTTTTAAATTCCGATTGAGTTCCACTATTTTTCTGTATTCTTTGTCGGTCAATTTTTCATAATTACAGTCAAAGTAATTACAACTTGTAACAGCAATTAATAATGTTAAAATTCCGAAATATTTCATTTTCACAGGTATTCCTTTTAATTGCTCACAACGGTCTTGTGTATGAAACGTAGCGTATAAATAAACGCTAACTTTTCGGATTATGCACGAGCCGAATTTTTTATTTTTATGTTTAATTTTCTTTTATAAATATAACCAAATAAAAAATTTGGCGTACTTTGTAAACATGCAAAAACTTCTCGAAAAACCTATAATAGCTATGTTTTATACACGTTGTTAGCCATCGTCTTTTATCGATATTTGTCTATCACAAACGATAAGTTCGTTGTTTGCTTCATTGCTCTATATTCATTTGAAAGTTCATTCCAAGAAAGAACTTCGTAAATAAATATCCAAAATCTATCAAAATCATATTTCAGCGTTCTTGCAAATTTTCTATAATCTGCTAAACGATTTCCTAATTTCTTTTCGTAAAGGTAGGCTAGAAGTAAAAAAATTGCATCTTCTGATTTTTCTGCGTCAGTTCTCAAATCCGCTATTATTCCCTCAAGTTCAAAGTCATATTTCATAGCCCAAAAAATAGCATATGAATTCGCTTCGTAAAATCTTTTCTTCGTTCCGTATTTATATATGTTTTCGAAAATCTTTTTTATCTCGTTTTTACTGATTTTATGAGCTTCAAATACATATTCATCAAGAAGATGAATTAAATATGGAAATAATAAAACAAGATGATGTATTTGATTTATGAAATATTTCTTGGCATTTATTCCAATGTGCTTTTTAGCTATAATTTTAATAGCATAATTTAGGATAGCACTATCTTTATTTTCGTCCAAAAATAATTGTACGACAAAATCGAGAAATGACTTTAACTCTTTTAATCTTAACGACTCCTTACCTTTTGTTAGATATGTATTTAGGAAAGAATAATTATTTAATTTATTAACCCAATTCTTAACGCTTGCTAATGGAAGCGGAATTATTTCAGATTTTTTATCGTTTAATTTTAATTCATACTTTTTGAGTTGTTCGGATAAATCAACTAAGAAGTTTTCTGCTTCTTCGAAAGAAGCAACATAGCAAGAATAATCATCTATAAATCTAATATAATTATAACCTTTATCGACTAAAGCTTTGTCAACTTTAGCAAGAATTATCTCGGATAGTAAATTAGATACGTGTGGGCCGATTAAAACACCATTGGTTTCTCCATATTTTACATTTCTCGTATAAAAGTCTAATTGGTTAAACCATAAATTTTTATCTCTATTCGCTCTCTGTTTGCAAAAGTTTTTACCTTTTAAAGCCCAAGGTATTGAATGGCTGTAAATACTTGGGAAGAAGTTAGAAATATCTGCGTTTACTAAATATTTACTTGTAATTAATAGTTCTTGTTCTGGCGAATCGTCTTTTTCATAATTCTTGTAATTCATTTCAAATAAAGCACAATTGTTGTCCATTTTCCTTAAATGTATACGACTAACTTTATGTGTTTGATTTCTCGTCTCGAATTCGAAAAATTTCTGAATTCTATTCCATTCTTGTGATACAGAATTGCATAAATTAGTATATGCAAATGGTTCAGGTATCGCCATTGGTCGAGGAATGTTAATATTCCTCATACTTGAATACCGAACATAGTCTTTATCCTTAACTGTTGTAATTGGTAAAGCTAAAGTTTTAGTGTAGGTCAGAAATTCAGCACTTGATAAGAAATTCGGTATTTTTTCAGCAAACATTCCGCAACCAATCAGTCCATCGTATATTTCGTTTGCTGTAATTTCGTTGGTGTATTCTGAATATGTCACGATGTTTTTTTAGATGATGGCTAACGGTTTGTGTATGGTTAGTGGCGGATTTAAAAGCACTTAACTTTCAGTTTAGCACTTGGTTTATTAAATTATAAAGTATTGAAAAACAGCACAAAACCGCCATTAACTATACACCGTGTTATCTGTATTTTTTTCTATCGGAATATGTTTGTCCTTACAATACTTTTCTATTTCACTATCATTCTTAAAATACTTATCGCAAAATTCGTCAAGTTCTTTTTCCGTTGATTTTAAATACTCTTCGTCAGCTGTTAAGAGTTTTTCCGTTTGTTCGATAAAGTCTTCAAACTCGGGGTTTATCTTGCTAAGCTTGTCAATGGTTTTGAAATCAAGTTCTTTGTATTTTGCTTGAAATAAAACTTTACTTTCATAAGGATTCGGATTTAATTCGATTATTCCAATTCCAAATGATTGATTCAACCTTTCCATTTCTTCAGTCAAACTATTGCTTATGTCAAAAGCTACCAAATAACCATAGTTTGCCCAGCTCGAATTTGATACTGCTTGAAAAAATGATTTCTTCAATTCGTAATCTGTGTTGATTTCCCTTTTAAGTTCGTATGAAGTCAGTTTAAAAGTGTCAGTTCTGTTAACAACATTCAAGAAGTTTTGAGTAACTTTTGTCTGTAGTTTTAAGAATTTAATTCCCACCATATCAGGGTGAATCCATTTCTGGTGGTTGTCTTTACTGTTTTTTGAATTTTCGTGGAAAATTGTTTTTGAAAACACATCTGTATTTTTCAAATAACTGCTAAGCAACATATGTAAATCTCTTTCGCCATATATCTTTGATTTAGTTGATTTTTTCGGTTCAATATCAACAAGTTCTAAAGTTTCAAGATTTAGGTCTTGTTCATTTTTAGCTAAGTAATAAGAAAAAGTTCCGCCTTTTCCTTTTATCCTTTTAACTCTTGAATCACCATTTCGAATAAAGTCCCCAAGTAAAGCAGAAACTGTAGAAGCAGGTGTCTTTGCAGTTTTGAAGTCATAATAACTATTCTTAGTCATATGCTGATAAATTTCCATATAATTTGAAACGGTTTTTAAGTCATTCAAACTTTGAAGTATTGCTTCTTTTATTGTCATTGTTCGTTTTTTTCAAATTACAGATAACTATTTATATCCCAACAAAAGCTTGTGTTAACCGCTATATATGTCGGGATAACACAACTTTTTGTTTGTCATTACACGTAACTGATTTTAGTGCAAACATCTTGTTTGCTCCCCATATCTAAAATTCAAATAAAACAATTGCTTACAACTGGTTAAGTTGGGTATTGAAGATTTAGACTTGGGGGTTTAAATCAAGGTTAAACTTACTAAAATAAATTGAATGCTTCCAAAAAAACTTAAATTTTAACAATTTAGAATCAAACAAAAAAAAGCCACAACCAAAGGGAGTAACTTTTAAAATAGGACTGTTCCGTCCAAAAATAAGTTAACAGAAAAACGCTTTAGAGCTTTAAAATTTAATGGGCTTCTAGCCAATTCATACCCATATCCATTTCAACATCTAAGGGAACGCTTAGGGTATAGGCGTTCTCCATTTCTTGTTTAATTAATACTTTCATGGTTTCCAATTCGGGCTTATAAACATCAAAGACCAGTTCATCGTGAACCTGCAACAACATTTTGGTTTTAAAGTCGCCTTCCTCTAGCTTATTATAGATGTTAATCATCGCAATTTTGATGACATCTGCGGCACTTCCTTGGATGGGTGCATTGACGGCATTTCGTTCGGCAGCACCGCGTACAATTGCATTTCGAGAGTTGATATCTTTCAGATAACGACGTCGGTTGGACAAAGTAGTTACATAGCCATGATCTCTTGCGAAATCGACCTGTGAACTTATGTATTTCCGAAGCTTAGGATAGGTCTCATAATAGGTTTCAATCAATTCTTTGGCTTCAGAACGGCTTAAATCAGTTTGATTGCTCAGTCCAAAAGCAGACACCCCATAAATAATTCCAAAGTTGACTGTTTTGGCATTTCCACGCTGTTCTCTAGTCACTTCTGCTAACGGTACATTAAAGACTTTCGCTGCGGTCGAGGCATGAATATCTTCGCCATTTTTAAAGGCTTCCATCATGGTTTCTTCTTCGCTCATCGCCGCAATGACGCGTAACTCAATTTGAGAATAATCGGCTGCTAAAAGCACGTATTCTTCATTTCTTGGAATGAACGCTTTTCGCACTTGACGACCGCGTTCGGTTCGGATCGGAATATTTTGAAGGTTTGGATTGGTACTACTCAATCGTCCAGTGGATGCCACCGTTTGCATGTACTCTGTGTGAATATGCCCAGTGACGTCTAAAACTTGCTCTGGAAGCGCATCTACATAGGTGCTTTTGAGTTTAGCGAGTCCTCTGTAATCTAAAACATTTTGAATAATTTCGTGCTCCTTTGCTAAATAAGACAATATATCTTCAGCAGTACTATACTGACCTGTTTTGGTTTTCTTTGGTTTCTCGACCAGCTTTAATTTTTCAAAGAGAACGACGCCCAATTGTTTGGGAGATGCGATATTGAAAGTTTCGCCTGCAGCTTTATATATTTTTGTTTCTAAGTCAGCAATGTCCTCATTTAAATCGCCTGAAAGCGATTTTAGAAAATCCGTGTCTAGCTTGATGCCTTCGAGTTCCATGGACGCTAGTACTTTTACTAATGGAATTTCGATTTCATTAAATAATTTTAAAGAATCGGCATCGGTCAGTTCCTTTTTGAAATGACGCGCTAACTGAAAGGTGATATCGGCATCTTCAACGGCATATTCCGTCAATTTTTCAATTGGCACATCGCGCATCGACAGTTGATTTTTTCCTTTTTTCCCAATGAGGTCTGTAATGGAAATAGGCGCATAATTCAAATAGGTTTCAGCAAGGACTTCCATGTTGTGACGCATATCTGCATTGATCAAATAATGTGCAATCATCGTGTCAAACAAGGGGCCTTTGACTTCTATTTTATATTTGTGTAAGACCTTTAAATCATATTTTAAATTTTGTCCAATTTTTTCGATATGAGTCGCTTCAAAAAAGGGTCTAAATAATTCAATCAATTTTTGTGCTTCCTCAAAAGTTTCTGGAAAAGGAATGTAAAATCCTTTATGGGCTTCCCATGAAAAGGCAATTCCAACTAGTTCTGCGGTCAGGGAATTGAGTCCTGTTGTTTCAGTATCAAAACACACCGAAGTTTGAGACATGAGCTGTTTGATAAATAGTTTTAAGCCTAAATCTCCAGAAACACTTTGGTAAAAGTGCGGTACCGAAGTGGCAGTTACTCTACCGTAGTTTTGTGTCGCAACTGGTGCTGAAGGTTCATCTCCACCAAACAATGAAAATTGTCCAGCCCCGGCTTCAGTTGTGGGTCTAACAGTGGATTTAATAGCGGGTTTTGGAGCAGCCCCTTCTGGTGTCGAAGTGGTACTTTCAGGCGGATTAACAGCAAATGTTTTATTAAAATTATCGATTAAGCGTCTGAACTCTAAGTCTTGAAAAATGGCACTTACTTTTTCGGTATCGGGTGCAGTGAGTTCAAAACTTTTGGCGTCAAATTCTACAGGAACATCCAATAGAATGGTGGCTAGTTTTTTAGAGAGGAGTCCAAGTTCGGCATTGGCTTCAATTTTTTCCTTCATCTTCCCTTTGAGTTCATGGGTATTTGCCAAAAGGTTTTCCATGCTCCCGTATTGAGCGAGTAATTTTTTAGCGGTTTTATCGCCCACACCAGGAAGGCCAGGGATGTTGTCAGACGCATCGCCTTTCATCCCTAAAAAATCAATCACTTGAAGTGGGTCTTCGATCTCAAATTTTGCTTTAATTTCTTCCACTCCCCAAGTTTCATACCCACCTCCAAACATGGGACGGTACATAAAAATATTATCACTCACCAATTGTGCAAAATCTTTATCAGGTGTGACCATAAAGGTTTTAAAACCTTCTTTTTCCGCCTTTTTAGCAAGGGTTCCAATGATGTCATCTGCTTCAAAACCTTCTTTTACTACCGCAGGAATGTTCATTGCCTTTAAAATCTCATAGATATAAGGCACTGCAGTCTTGATGCCTTCAGGCGTGGCATCTCTATTGGCTTTATACTCCTTAAAAATTTCGACTCGGTCCTTACTGCCTCCTTTGTCAAAACAAACCGCCAAATGATCTGGTCGTTCTCTTTTGATGACATCTAATAAAGAGTTTGTGAACCCAAGAATTGCCGAGGTGTCAAGCCCTTTGGAATTAATCCGAGGGTTTTTAATAAACGCATAATAGCCTCTAAAAATTAGCGCATAAGCATCGAGAAGAAATAAGCGTTTTT
>ERZ1047472.3123-NODE-3123-length-11090-cov-6.302492_pt1 | contig 11090 bp, 9 predicted proteins | sample MGYA00383095_ERZ1047472 | MGnify/ENA primary metagenome ERZ1047472 (study PRJEB29581, sample SAMEA5548365) | metagenome | biome: marine; feature: coastal; material: water | depth 1 m | study: Short-term variability in the microbial, nano- and picoplankton...
GGGTCCTGCCTGATGGCCGCTTTTCAGCGGCCCAAGTTCGAACTGCTTAGGAAGCTGGGTTTTCCGCGCCAAACAACTCGTCGATATGGGACTGACCCAGCGGTTGGGTCAGTTTTGACACGACGACGGTGAGCACGATGGAGACAATTTCACCCATGACCGCACATGAGTACGGGTTTGGACCTTCCCCACGCAGCCAGGTGACGGCGCCTTCCAAGCCCACACCGGTGAACCATGCGGGTTCCAAAATTTGGGAGTGTAGGACGATGAATACACCGAAGCCGCCCAGCAGTCCGGCATAGGCGCCTTTTAGGGTAACCCCGGACCATAGGGCGCCAAGGACCAAGGGGCCGGCGAAGGCGGCCATCATGCCCCCCACACCAATCCAGACTACTAAGGATACGTTCACATCCATCAGCGACCAGGCCATGACCATGCAGATTAACAACACGGCCACCGTGGACCATCGGCTGATGATCAGAACTCGCCGATCCAGTTGCTCTTGGCTCAGGTCTGGATGCAGCTTGGGTGCCAGTGTCCTGCGGTACAGGTCATTGGCAATGATCTGAGACGACGAGACCACCAAACCATCGGCGGTACTCATCACCGCGGACAGCACGCCCACGCCAATCAGGGCCGCAAGCCATGTGGGGAATAGCTCGATGAACAGTAGGGGCAGTGCCTGATTCGGATTTGCGCCGGATGCATAAAGCGCATCACCAAAGTAAACCCGGGCCAGCAAGCCGCCTACGCCCAGCAAGCCAAGGGTCAGGCCGAAGATGGCGGCTAGCTTAACGAACTGCAGGCGCGAACTGCCGGTGTCCAAGGCCCAGAGCTTATTGCCCAAGTGAGGTAGCAAGCCCAATGGCATGTGGGCAAAGGCAATGACGAAGATCGACCACCACGAATGGAATAGGGGTGTGTTCGGGTTGGTGGGAGAAACAAGGTCAGCATCCTGTTCCGCTAGATTGTCTACGATGCCGCTAAATCCGCCTTCCACACCCCAACCCATGGCGGTGAGGATAATGACCAGTATTGCAAGCAGCAGCATCATAAAGCCCTGCACGCCGTCCGTGAGAATGTCGGCATGGGCACCGCCCAGTACCACATAGATCAGCAGGATGAAGGTGGTAATGCCTAGCGCCCAAGCGGAGTCCAGACCCAGCATGATCTCGAACATCACCACGCCGGAGACCAGCTGGCCCGCCAGGTAGAAAAACAGCACCAAGGAGATTAGGGACACCATCAAGCGCATGGTGTCGGACTGATAGCGGTCGCCCAAATACTCGGGAATGGAGCGATTGCCGAATCGGTTGCCAGAGGTGGCCACCAGGCGCATGGAAATTAGGATGCCGACGTAGACGCCTACCGGGTAAAGAAAGTGCATCCAGAGCGTTGAAAGCCCCCATTCATAGGACATGGCCGGACTGCCGAGAAATGTTGCCCCGCTGGCAGTTGAGGCGGCAAAGGCCAGGGCCAAAAACACAGGACCATAGGCTCCACGAGCCGTGGCGAAATCGTCAGCGTGTTTGATTTGGCGTTGGGCGTAGACGCCAATACCCACCATTAGGCCCATATAGCCAAACAAGAAAATCCAGGACCAAGTGATCAGACTCATAGTAATACTCCCCTCAAGCGCTAACGTTAACCCGAAACCGTGTCCGAGTGGGGGCGATTGTTAGTTTTTGGTGGATTGAAGGGCAAAGACGTTCGGAAATGGCTCTACCACTCGAGACGTGGGCGACTTCGCATGTCCGCGAATGCATATGAACCGTTTGTTGTGGGGAACAAGGCAATGACCTAGCTTCTGAGGCTTGCGTCACGGTGGTTGAGACCCTTGCGGGGTTAGCAATCGCTGATCCAGAGAATCGCGCTTACCGGGTGTTCGTCCTACAAAAACGGCCGTAGCCTTGGAGGAAATGAAAGTTGTTTAACTCAGATTTACGAATGCGCCCTTAACTTGGGCAGGCATCGCCAACGAGTCAGGTCGGCATTGTTTGGTCGCGTACGCCTTGCCCGATTGTCTTGATCTGGTCGAATTCCGCCCGTCGCTTCGCCAGCTCTGCTGCCGACAGATTTGCAATGCTGTAAAAATCCGCCTTCCACTTCACGTCCTTTGACCAAGTCTGGGGTGACTGCACGGTGGTCGCCGGTGATTGGGCGGTCTCTAAGGTGTCTAGGGCCAGCCCTAGGGTGTCTAGCTGGGACTCGGGGTCATTGGGCTTGCCCGCAGAATTGCCCAAGGGGAAGTCACTGAACACGAACCGGGGCACGCCGCAGTGTTCCACAATGTCTTTGGCAGAACCCAGTACCACCGTTGGGACGCCATGAGCTTCCAGATGTCGCGCGGCCAAACTGACCGACTGATGGCAAACGGGTCAGTTGGCCACCAATATGGCCAGATCGACCTCATCGTCTTGCAGCATGGCCAGCAGGTCAGGACAGTCTTGGTGCTTGGTGGTGTCTTGGCTGCGATTGGTAGGCAGACCGTAATAGCGGGGTGATACCTCACCAATGATGCCTTGTGCTTGGGTCTTGCGCAGGGCGCCCAAAGGGAAGTAGCTGCCAATGTCTTCTGCTGTCGTATAGTCGCGGTCATAGCTGACGTGGGATATGCCAAGAAAGTCGTCCTTGCTCGCATCACCGGCGTAAACCCGATAAAACTTAGCTGCGGCGTTGTAAGGCGCCCCGGGCCCTTGGTCACCGGCCTCTGGCTTAAACGGGGCGGCGGTGGTCACCAAGCCCACTCGACTCTTTGTCACGGGTTTACTCAGCGGCTGAAAAGGCACATCGCTAAAGTGCGCCCACTGGTAGGGATTGTTGTAGCCAAGGGCTAAGTAATAGTCCCGCATGCGCTGCATGTAGGGCAGGGGTTGGTTGGTAGTCTGGCTGCTCACCCTAGACTGGCGCCAATCGGGGCAAGCGTGGCTGGCGCGCGGTGGGTAGGTGGTCGTCTAGGTCGGCGATCAGGTCGCTTTTGAGTGCGGCGCAGCTGGGGTCGTCCCAACGATTGACCAGCGAGCCCGGATCCTCGGCCAAGTTGTAAAGCTCGCCCTCAGTGCCTGCGTACAGTGAGCTTTCGCCATAGCGTGAGCACACCCATTGATCTTGGTAAATGCTTTGCAGGTTGAGGCTGACCGGCCCGTGTTCGCTCTCCCATTCCGTGAGCACCCGTTCTCGGCGTTGATTCACGGCTTCGGCCTCGCTCTTGGGAAGTGGTTGGCCCTCGACCCAGTCTGGCTCAGCGATGCCAGCGATTTGGCAAAAGGTCTGAGCCAAATCCAGATGCCCGACCGGGGCGTTGACCTCAGCAGGGGCAACATTGGCGTTAGGTGCCGGGCGCCAAATCAGCGGCAGGCGCATGAGAGAGTCTACGTGGTAGGCGCCCTTGAACAGCAAGCCGTAATCCCCCTGCAGTTCGCCATGATCTGTGGTGAAGACGATATCCGTGTCCCCATCCCACCCGCGTTTTTGCAGGTAGCCAAAGACTTGGGCGCAGGCTTCGTCGATCAGCTCATTTTCGATGTGGGTATAGGCGTTAATCTCACGGATTTGATCCGGGGTCATATCGCAGGGCTTGAAGCCCCTGGGCGATTCTAAGTTGGCCCATAGGCTGCCGTCGAAGTAACCCATCCAGTGTTTGGGCTTATCTTTCAGCATCTCTGCGGCGGCCTCGGGGCTACCCGGATATAGCTCGGGCAAGGGTACATCCTGCCAGCGGAACCGTTGTTTTTCCGATGCTGGTGGATCCCAAGGATGATGAGGGTCAGGAAAACTCATCCACACAAACCAATCCTCGTCGTCGGACAAGCTGTCCAGCCAAGCCATGGTGCGCTGGGCTACCCAGTCTGTGTGGTACAGCTCCTTGGGTATGTCTGTGGGCCAAACCTGTACCGCTCCGGTGTCGCCGCTGGCGGCCATATTTTGCTGCCCTTTGTCTGTCACAGCCTGATAGCGCTTGGCATCAATGTCCGGATGATGCTCTGCCAGCCACAGATCGTAGTGGGAATGGCCCATGCCAAAGTGGTTGGCTAGCTCCATATGCTCGAAGCCCCGGTGAGGGCCTCGTTCGCCTAGGGCGGCCATACGGTTCTCGTAAAAGTCCTCGCCAGAGCCTAGCCAAGGTTCAAAGTGTGCCTTGCCGAGAATCGCCGTGCGGTAATTGTGTTGCTGCAACCAGTGGGCCACGGTGGGGGAGTCTTCGGGCAAGCTGACCCCATTCATCCAGACGCCATGACTGGCCACATGCTGCCCGGTCATGATGGTGGCTCGGGCCGGCATACAGATCACATTTTGGTTGTGGGCACGCCGGTAGTTGATGCCGGATTCCGCCAAACTGTCGATGGCCGGGGTGCGGGCAACCTGCCCGCCGTTGCAGCCTAGAGCGTCGTAGCGCATTTGATCTGTGGTGATGAAGAGTATCTTTCTACCCATTGTTTTTGCTCGATATTAAGTGATGAAGCAGGTTGAGAGCGGGGCAGTTTTAGCCATCGAGGTTTTTGCCCAGCGCCTTGGCCTCGGCTTCATAGTTGGCGTAAGAATCCTTCAAGGTGGCGGAGTTAAGGATGACCTCGGCACACAGGGTATCGGTCTGGGCATCAATCACTCGGGTCATTATCCAGTTGGACTCGGTGCGCCTGCTCTCGCTTAGGGCGATGATCTCTCGCTCTAGCTTGTAAGGATGATCCACAAACAGCGGGCCGTTGATCATTTTCATTTCTTGGGCGGCAAATAAGCCGATGGCAGGGCCCTTAGTCCGGAAACCAGACTGGCCGCTAGTGTACTGGGTTAGCACACTGATCATCTCTAACGGAATGACCGCACGCCCCCAAGGGTTGTCGTCACTGTAGTAGGGGTGTTGTTCGGTAATTTTTTGCAGCTTTTCTTCTAGGCTGAAGGGATACATGGCCCCCATGTTTTGATCAAAAGCCATTTGGGCTTGTTCGGGGTTGCCTGCACCTAGCTGGCCCACCTCAAGTTCGCTAAGAATCACCGGTTGATCCGCCGGTCGCAGTTTGGCTCGGCGTCTGTCCAGTTCGGTTTCTCCGTAGTCTGGGCCTAAGGACGCGGTACCCGTCAGCACCGGTGTGCCGTCGCGCTTTTCAGCACTGATCTTAGCTACTTGGTCCGGGGCCACATGCTCTACCATGACACGCACTTCTTCGCCTTCCACCACCATGGTTTGATAGTGGGCGCTAATGCAGCCACGCTCGAACCAGGCATCGCCAAATACCTCGTGAAGCAGCGGCACGAATTGACTGAAGTGAGTGGGGCCTTCAATAGGCGCGCCGGCAAAGCCGAGGTCTTCCGCCATTTGATCGTCATGGATGGACAAATGACCGTCATATTCTTGATCGCCAAGCATTTGGCGCGGTTTGCGAAATTCTCCTAGGAGCAAGTTGGATTCGGTCATTGAATATCCCCTCAATTGCGTTCAAAACAAAAGAAAGTTAGCAGAACAAATGTGCAAAGTCCTAGGCGGGGCGTTCGCGCTGGCACCGGCGTTGGCGTCTGCGGCGCAGATATGGTGAGATAACCGGCTCTTAAAGGCAGGGGCGGTTTAATGACTTACGCGCACAGAAATGACATTTACGACGCAGATACCCACATGATGGAACCGCCCAATTGGTTGGTGGAGTTCGCCGACGCCAAAGTGCGGCCCCATGTGGCGGAGTTCGCCCAGGATAATCCTGTTGCCAAGGAGAGAGCGGAGCTTGGGGTGCGCAGTTACGAAAAACGTCAGCAAGACGCCGCCGCCTATGCCGATGCCGAGCAGTCGTTTATGTCCATGAAGTACAAGGGGTTTCAGGGCTTAGGCGCTTGGGATCGTGATGAGCGGGTGCGGGTAAACGATCTGCTTGGGTTCAAGGCCCATATCGTGTTTCCTACCTCGGCCTTTGATCAGGTGCAGAACGCCAAAGATCCGGAAATCTTTACGGGCTCGGTTCAGGCGTTAAATCGAGGCTTGGCGAGTTTTTGCGAAACCGATTCGCGCATGCATGGTGCGGCCTACATTCCCTTTCGGCACGGGCCTGAGACGGCGATGACCTTTTTGGACGCTGCCATCGCTCAGAGTTTTTCGATTGTCATGATCGACACCATTGCGCCTCAGGGCACTCGGGCCTTCACTCACCCTGACTTTGATCCGATTTGGGCCAAAATTCAGGATGCGGATATGGCCATCACCATTCACGTAGGCACCGATGGGGGCTGGGATCCGGTACCCCTGTCGTTTTACAACAACGGCGGCAACGTGCCCCAGCATGTTGAGGGAGATGCACCTCGGGATGCCATCGCCTATATGGGTATTCAGTACAACGCGGAGCTGTTTTTAGCGGCAATGATTTTTGATGGAGTATTTCACCGCTTTCCGCGCTTGCGGGTGGGCGTTGTGGAGTTGGGCGCGTCGTGGATCGTGTCGTGGATGAAACATTTGGATCAGGCGTTTAGAGCCTTTCGACGCCTGCAGGATTTGTCTCAGGTACAAATGCAGCCGTCGGAATATGTGCAAAAACATATCAAGGTCACACCCTTTGCCGGGGAAGACGTGGGTTGGCTGCTGAAATCTGAAGCCCAAAATTTACTGCTGTTCGCATCGGATTATCCTCATCACGAGGGTACCGATGACCCCATCGCGCGGTTTGAAAAGACCATGGAGGGCGTTAGTGAAGGGGCTAAGCAGAAGTTCTATGCGGACAATTTCCGCGAGCTGTTGGGTAGCCACCTAACCACCTAACACAATCAACTGAGATACAAACAAACTGACGTAAAGGAGAGAGTCACAGTGCAGGATATTTATATTGTTGAAGCGGCGCGAAGCCCCATCGGTAAGCGAGGCAAGGGACTGGCTGGACTGATGCCAGCAGATTTGTTGGGCAAGGTTCAGCGAGGGGCACTGGAGCGTGCGGGTATTGACCCTGCCAACGTGGGCCAGATCATTGGCGGCTGCGTTTCCCAGGTGAATCAGCAGTCTTTTAACATCGCGCGAATCGCTTGGCTGTCTCAGGGCTTTCCCGAAGAAGTGGCCGCGACAACGGTGGATTCTCAATGTGGTTCCAGTCAGCAAGCGACATCCTTGGGAGCGGCCATGATCGGCTCCGGTATGGAGGACATTGTGATGGCCTGCGGAGTCGAGATGATGTCCGTTATTCCCCTAGGCTCCAACATGGCTGGCGGCGTTCCCATGGGCGAGAGCTACATGCAGCACTATCAGCCTACTAGCCAATTCCAAGGTGCGGCGATGATCGCAGAGGAATATCAAATCACTCGTCAAGATACCGATGCCTTTGGCCTTTCCAGTCAAGAAAAAGCCATTGCCGCCTGGGAAGAGGGCCGCTTTGATCGGGAAATCGTGCCGGTAGAGGCCCCGGTGTTGGACAAAGAAGGTAACCCCACTGGCGAGACCCACACCGTGAGTCGGGACGAGGGGCTACGTGCCACGGATATGGAATCCTTGGCGTCTCTGCAGGCGGTTCCTGGCCAAGAGATTCATACAGCGGGTTCCAGCTCCCAAGTATCCGACGGTGCGGCCGTGGTGATCTTGGCCAGTGGATCTGCGGTTGAAAAATACGGTCTTAAGCCCCGGGCGAAAATTCGCGCTACCACCTTGGTGGGTTGCGATCCGGTGACCATGCTGAAAGGTCCAATTCCTGCCACTGAGAAAGTGCTGGCACAGACGGGTTTGAGCATCGATGAGATTGACACCTTTGAAGTGAATGAGGCCTTTGCGTCGGTGGTTCTAGCCTGGCAAAAGGCCGTGGGCGCAGATGAAGCCAAGGTCAATCCCAATGGCGGGGCCATCGCCCTGGGTCATCCCACGGGTTCCACCGGGGCACGACTCATTACCACGGCTTTGCACGAACTGGAGCGCACCCAAGGTCGTTACGGCCTGATTGCCATGTGCTGCGGCGGCGGTCTAGGCACTGGTACGGTGATAGAGCGGATCTGATCCTACTTTGGTAGCGATTCGCTCGCTAATAACAACCCATGTGCTGGCCGCTCGGTCAGCCTGCTTGTCCGGGCCTGTGGCGCAGGACCCTATCCAGAGGTTGCACAGTTCATGAGCAAAATGAGACTTCGAGGATTCGAAAGTGCCCCGGGCCAACGCCATGTCACCGAGGCTGATCGGTACCTTTATCGTCAAGAGCCGCCGAAGTACCGGCTTGCGATTATCGGCACAGGAACCATGGGGCAGGAGCATATGCGGGTGGCGGCGCTGTTGGGTCGGGCAACCATTCACGGCATTTACGATAGTGCGGCCCATAGTATGGAAATGGCGCAGGCTAATTTTCGGCCCCTTCAGGCAGAAGCACTGGTGCTTTACGACAGCCTAGAGGCCGCTTGCGAGGATCCGGTGGTGGACGCGCTGCTCATTTGCACGCCAAACTTCAGCCATTTCGAGATTCTGCAAACAGCCATGGCATCGGGCAAACCCATTTTTTTGGAAAAGCCCATGGCCACGGATCTGCAAGATGCCGCAGCCATTGTCGCAGCGGCCGATAAGTACACATCGTTCATTCAAATCGGGTTGCAGTATCGCTACAAACCCCAGTATTTAGAGGCATTTTCGGAAGCGCTAGAACGTGGTTCTCTGGGTGATATCAAGACCATTAGTGTCAGTGAATACCGGCCGCCGTTTCTCGACAAAGTTGGTCAGTGGAACAAGTTTCAGCGATTTAGTGGTGGCACCTTGGTAGAAAAGTGCTGTCACTACTTTGATCTGATCAACCTGTTGGCTCAGGCCCGGCCCCACCGTGTTCATGCCACCGGCGGTCAAGCGGTTAACTTTTTAGACTTTGAGCGTGACGGTCAGACGTCAGATATTGATGACCATGCCTTTGTCAGTATCGAGTATGACAATCAGGTACGCGCCAGTTTTACGTTAAATATGTTCTGCCCGGACTTTTATGAGGAACTCGTGGTAGTGGGCGATGGTGGTCGCTTGAAGGCTATCGAAGAGCATAACATTCACCGCTCGGGATCGGGCAGTGCCAGCTTGACCTTGCGGCGAGGGGAGGGCGGTGTTTCCAAAACCACGGATCTGGCCTATCCCCGGGTAATCGAGCAAAGCGGTCATCACGGCTCAACCTATTTCGAGCACGTCGCCTTGATGGATCGGTTGGACGGTAAGGACGTGAACTGTGCAACACCGATGCAGGGTATGTGGGCCATGGTGGTAGCCAGTGCGGCTCAGGAATCCTTGGCCAGTGGCATGCCCGTTAGCATCTCAGAATTCACCAGTCGCCATGGTCTCGATGCGCTGCTTAACACCCAAAATAACGAGTAAAGGACAAAAAACACATGCAGACGATTGCCGTTGGTCAGGCCAGCATGCCCGCCGTGGGACTGGGACTGTGGAAGATCGATCCCAATGACGTGGCCCAAGCGGTCTACGACGCCATCAAGGTTGGTTACCGGCATTTAGACAGTGCCGCGGATTATGGCAACGAAGCCGAAGTTGGTGCGGGCATTGCTCGGGCGATCGGCGACGGGTTATGCACCCGGGAGGAGCTTTGGATCACCTCCAAACTATGGAATACCTTTCACCGCCAAGAGCATGTAACGGCGGCCTGCCGCAAATCCTTAGACGATCTTGGCATTGATTATTTCGACCTCTATTTGGTGCACTTTCCCATCGCCCTGCGATTCGTGGACTTTGCTGACCGCTATCCACCTGAGTGGATTTTTGATCCCAGTGCAGCCGCGCCGCGCATGGAGCGCGACAACGTCGCCCTTAGCGAAACCTGGGGCGGCATGGAGAATTTAGTGGACCAAGGTTTGGCTCGGGAAATCGGTGTGTGTAACTACAACAGCGGTCTGCTGCACGATTTAATGAGCTATGCACGGATCAAGCCTGCCATGCTGCAGTTGGAGTCACATCCGTATTTGACTCAAGAGGCCATGCTGCGAACGGCCCGAGATTACGATATCGCGGTAACCGCTTTCTCACCCTTGGGTGCCGCCTCTTATCTGGAACTGGATATGGCCACTGAGCAAGAGTCGGTGTTAGCGGAGCCGACTGTGACCGAAATTGCTGCGCGATTGAATGTCAGTGCCGCCCAAGTGGTGCTTAAGTGGGGTTTGCAGCGCGGCACGGCGGTCATTCCCAAAACCAGTAAGCCCGAGCGATTACTGGAGAATTTGACCTTGGCAGGTTTTGAACTCAGCGGCGATGACGTGGCGGCCATCAGCGCGCTGAACAAGAATCGGCGATTTAACGATCCTGGCGATTTTTGTGCCGACGCGTTCAACACCTTTCACGCAATCTACGACTGATGCCCGCAGTAGAACAAATCAGCCTAACTGGTATGGATGCTGCCAGCGCTTTTCCACGGGTTTTTCAGGCCTCACAGCCCTTGGGTTTGGGGGATGCAGTGTCTTGGGTTTCTCAGTATCAGGCCCAAGTGGAGTCGCAATTGAACCAAAGCGGTGCGGTACTGTTGCGCGGTTTTGGCCTGGCAACGGACACGGACTTCGATGGGGTCATTCAGGCCTTCGGCTGGCCGAATTTTACGTACGCGGATTCTCTGTCCAATGCGGTGCGGCGTAATCGCACTGAGCGGGTTTTTACCGCCAACGAAGCGCCGCCGGATGTGTCCATTTTTCTGCATCATGAGATGGCCCAAACCCCGATCTATCCGTCTCGACTGTTCTTCTTCTGTGAACAGCCTGCCCGGCAGGGTGGGGCGACCCCTATCTGTCGGTCCGATCTACTGCTGACGCGGTTGGCAGCAGCGGCCCCGGAATTTGTACGTGACTGCGAAACCAAGGGCGTGACTTATTCCCAGACCATGCCGCCTGTGGACGACTTGGATTCGGGGCAGGGTCGCAGTTGGCGCAGTACCTTGAGCGCTGATGAGCCGTCAGCGGCAGAGGCGAAGTTGCGACAGCTGGGCTATCAATGGCAGTGGCAGGACGATGGCTCTCTTGGCGTGACCACACCGGTATTGCCCGCAGTGCGAGAGTTGGCGGACGGCAGTCGAGCGTTCTTCAATCAACTGATCGCTGCGTTTTTCGGCTGGCAGGACGCGCGAAATCAATCTCAGAAAGCCATCTGTTTTGGTGACGGGTCAGCCATCGACGGCGATGCC
>ERZ1047472.3124-NODE-3124-length-11089-cov-35.224488_pt1 | contig 11089 bp, 7 predicted proteins | sample MGYA00383095_ERZ1047472 | MGnify/ENA primary metagenome ERZ1047472 (study PRJEB29581, sample SAMEA5548365) | metagenome | biome: marine; feature: coastal; material: water | depth 1 m | study: Short-term variability in the microbial, nano- and picoplankton...
ATATTAGTATGTTTACCAAAGAACAAGAAGATATGATAGCAAGAAGTTTATTCAACGAATCAAAGAAACTAAGAGTATTTGATTTTGATGATACACTTGTTTTCACTAATTCTTTTATATACGTTAAAACGATAGATGGTAAGGAAAAGAAATTAACACCAGGTGAATTTGCTGTATATAGTGAAAAGCCAGGTGAAGAATATGATTTCAGAGATTTCTACTCAGTTCAAGAACCAAAAGAACTAAAACGAATTACCAAAATACTCAAAAGAATAATTAATAAGAATAAAGGTGAGGGTGTATTCATTCTTACGGCAAGACCTCAAGCAGTAGATAAGCATGTTCAGAGATATCTTAAAGATATCGGAATTAATCAAAAGATTCCAGTGATTGGTTTACAATCTAATAATCCTAAAGATAAATCAAATTGGATTGAAGATAAGATTGATAATGAAGGTTACGATGATGTTTACTTCGCTGATGATTCCATTAAAAATGTGAACACTATGAAGAAGATGTTAAGGGGTAAGGATGTGAAGTGGAGAGTTCAACACATTAAACATTAAAAAACTTATATTTATAGTATATGATTAAGTTAACTGATATATTAAACGAAGATTGCTGGAAAGGATACAAGCAAGTTGGAGGTAAAATGAAGAACGGAAAGATGGTTCCTAATTGTGTTCCTGAATCTGTTGTTAAAGAAGAATTATCTTCTCAAGATAGAACTCTGATATATAAGTTGACAACTATGGCATTAAAGGCAATGCCAAAATCTCAAAAACAAAAAGAGATTATAAAGAAATTAAATTTCGTTAGAACTAAAAATGGCATGAAAGCATTGTCAGAAGATAGTACTATAACTGAAATTGGTGTATTTCCTATAAAAAATTATTTGAAGGGAATGATACCATCTAAAATGTGGAATACAACAACACCACAAAACAAAGAAAAACTAAAATCAACCATTAATGATTTAATAAGAACATTAAATCAATTTTGGAAACAACATAATATACCATTCAGAGTTAGAGAAGGTGTAACACAAAACGAAGATTTACGAAAGTGGTTCGGTAAAGGAAAGACTGGTTCTACCAAAGGTGGTGGATGGGATAGATACAGTTCTACTGGTAAGAAGTTAGGTAAATGTGGAGATGGAGAAAAGGGAGATGCTTATGCAGCTTGTTTATCAAAAGAGAAAGCAGCTAAGTTAGGACCTAAAGGTAGAGCATCATTTGTTAATAGAAAACGTGCTGACCAAAAGAAAGCTGGTGATTCTAAAAAGGGTGGTAATAGAACAAAAGGAAAGACTCCAACTTTTTCAAAAACAGGAGCATAACGTTATATAAATGAGTAAACCCATAGTTACGGTAAAAGTTAGGAAAGGTGATATAAATAGAGCCCTTAAAATATTTAAAAGGGCAGTTATGAATTCTGGTCATATCTTCGAATATAAAGATAGACAAGAGTACACCAAACCTACAACTGTTAGGAGAAGAGAAAAACAAGTAGCTATCAGAAAGCAAGAAATTGAGGTGATGAAGCAAAATGAAATAGAAATTCCTAGTAAAAAGAAAAAGAAAAAAAGATAAAAGATATTTATTAAGGTATGGCAGACAATATTAAAATATCAGAATTAGTAGAATTAACTTCGGGTTCACTTAGTGATACTACGATTGTTCCTGTTCTGGATGGTGGAACTACTAAAAAAGCAAGTTTATCATCTTTACAATCATACCTTACAGATGATTTGGCAACGGATAGTGAATTAGCTACTCAAATAGGAAACGTTAACTCTACAATTAGTGCATTATCAACAACAGATATTTCAGAAGGAACTAATGAATACTTTACAAATGCTAAAGTTGATGCTAGATTATCAACTGCTGGTGTTTTTACAGATTCATCAGATGTTAATTTAACAGATACTACTGGTTATGTTATTGGAATTAAAGAAAGATTAGATATAGAAAATGTGATTTCATCATCACAACAAATATCAGCATCAGCTGCATCAAGTGGATTTGGTGCCGGAGGTGGTGGTGGTGTTAGTATTCCAAATGGAACTGTTTCTTCATCTGCACAAACAATAAGTAATTTACGTGGTAGTACAATATTATCTGGTTCCATAGCATCTACCGATATTAGTGATTTCGATGATGCAGTTTCATCTTCTGCAGCTTCAGCCGGCTTTGGTGCTGGTGGTGAAGGTGGTGGTGGAGGTAGTAATGATTATGTATCTAACGTAACTTTCGCTGGTTCAACTTTAACATTTACAGGTGTAGGTAGTGCATTTTCAAACACAATAGATTTATCTGGAGAAAGTTTAGCATCACAAACTGATGTAGATGGTAAATTATCAGTTCCTACCTATAATATTGATTCTGCTTCATTCGCATCTAGAATAGGTGGTGGCGGTGGAGGTGGAAGTGTTCCATCTGGAACTGTTTCCTCATCTGCACAAACGATAGAAAATATTAACACAGTTGGTGCATTTTCATCATCAAATCAAGTTCAACTTTCTGCAGCTAATTTCGCTGGATTTGACACGGATGGTATAACTGAAGGTACTATTAACAAATTTGCAACTGTCAATAGTGTAACATCAATTATCAATACACTTGGAGTAAATTCTGGTTCTGGTGGTGGAGGTGGAAGTGTTCCATCTGGAACTGTTTCTTCATCGGTACAAATAGAAAACTTAGGATTCCCTAGTAATGCAGTATTTGGTAATGCAACTTCATCTCTACAATCTCAAATAGATGGTATAGATAGTGGAGTAAATTTAAATGATATAAATACATTTTTAGCAAAACAAAAATTTACACAAGATATTGAAGTAACGGGAAGTATTTTACTTAACCAAGGTTCATTTAGTGGTAGTGGTGCTCAATTAAGTAACATACCTGCCACAGCAGTTGTAGGACTTAGTTCAACAACCCAACTTATAGATGGGGATAATGATATAACAGTAGATAATATTGCAGGTATTACATCAACAGTTGGAGCTGGAAACTTTAATGTAAACTTAACCGAAGGTACTAATCTAATTGTAAGTGGTGGTTATGCAATCATTGCAAGTGGAAGTTGGTTTAGTGGTAGTGGTGCTGGATTAACTGATATACCTGCATCTTCAATTGATGGAGGTGTGGATGGACAAAAAATAAATTCAGGTTCTTTCTCAGCATCTATTGAAGATGGAACTGGTAACTTCTTAGTAGGACCACCTGCTATATTTGATAGTACAATATCTGCTTCTGGGGCAATAACCGCAGAATCTATTTCAGTTGGTACTTCTGGTACACCAACATTATACTCATCAACTAATATTAACTTATCAGCATCAAACGCAGTAGTAGTAACGGATTCTCCTATGAGATTGAATCCTTTCGCAGCTGCTGATACTGCATCATTCACATTAGCTGAAGGTGATATGGTTTTTAGTTCTGATGATAATGATTTCTTTGGATATAGAATCGTAAACCAAACAGGTAGTTGGTATTCACTAACTGCTGGTACTGTTACTTCAGTAGAATGGGACACTATAATAGGTGCACCGAGTGGATTAGTATCTGCTTCTGAACAAATTGTAGGAGTAGGTAATGAACTAATTTCATCATCAGCACAATTTTTACCATCAGCATCCGTAGGAAGTGTTTACTTTCATGATTCACTTGCTGAAATGAGTAGTTCAAATGATTTTACATATACCGCTGGAGATGTTAAAACATTAAATGTTAATAAGATAATAGCAAATGAAATAGTTTACAATACTTCTTTAACTGGAGCAGGTAATGATACTGGTTCATATGGAAGAGTTGAAACTGATGCACTAAATATTAACTCAGCAATAGAATTCCCACAATCAGATGGTACAATAAATCAGGTACTGAAAACTGATGGTGCTGGTAATTTAGATTTTGCTTCATTTGCAGATGTAATTGGAGTAGCAGATAATATAACAACTACTGGTACTATAACAATGGGAACTGGTTCGGTAACTAATGATATGACCGTAAATGGTACATTAAATTTAGGAAATCCTGTTTATACAACACTTAATAATTTAAATTCAACTATTGAATCTAATAATATTAATTTACTTTCATCTGGTTCAATGTTGTTAAGTTCGAGTATTGATGTAACTATTTCAGATGTATTGGTATTACCTCAAAGAACAACTAACCCATCTAACCCGCAAGATGGTTCAATGATTGTAAGTGAAAGTGCTGGACAATTAAGACCTTACTTTTGGGATGGTAGTGTATGGAAGGGAATTTCATTCACATCTTAATAAATATAGATAAATGGAAACGTATAACGTTATATTACATAAGGGTGTTGACTACCAATCCTTTTGGGATGATATGGAACTATCAGATGATGGTGGTACTTTACACATTCCCAATCGTAGAGTTGATTCTCCAAATCTAAGACCAAATTCCCCAAGACAAGCATGGTACACTTTATCGGCTGAAGAGGTAACAACTCTGAGAAATGATAGCAGAGTTAAAGGAGTAGAGATACCGCCTGAATTCAGAGATGATATCATTATAGAACACAGAGCAACTCAAACTGGAAATTTTACTAAAACCACTTCCGATAGTGGTGATTTTTTAAATTGGGGATTAATAAGACATAAATCAAAAACTAACAATTATGGTGGTAGTTCATCAACTTCAGAAGATTACACATATACATTAGATGGTTCTAATGTTGATATCGTAATTCAAGATAGTGGTGTTGAATTCGCACATTCAGAATTTAAAGGTACTGATGGTGTTGAGAGAACTGTAACTATTGATTGGTATTCCCTAAGTGGTGTAACTGGAACTCAAAATGCAAATCATAATAGAGATTTAGATGGACATGGTACTCATTGTGCAGGAATAGCAGCTGGTTTAAATTATGGTGTTGCAAAAAATGCCAATATTTACTTCGTAAAAGTAAGGGGTTTAGAAGGTTCTACGGATGGTAGTACTGGTATTTTGACTAGTGATTGTTTCGATGTAATTAAAGGATGGCATAATAGTAAAACAAATAATCCAGAAACTGGTGTACCTAATCCAACTGTGGTTAATATGAGTTGGGGATATCTTACAACTTATACTAATGCATCTCTAACAGCTATAAATTATAGAGGAACATCATATACTGGAACTGATATAGATTCATCAACCAAAAGAGAAGATGATTTCGGATTAAACTATAACATATATGATGTATCAACATATGCAGCCAATTTAAGAATATTATCAGTTGATACTGATGTAGAGGAAATGATAGATGCTGGTATTCATGTAACTATTGCAGCTGGAAATAGAGGTAATAAATGTGATGTACCTGGTGGGCCTGATTACGATAACTATTACACATCAAATGGAACTCCTCAATATTATCATAGAGGTTCATCTCCAAATGCAGATGGAGCTATTTTAGTAGGTAACTTAGATTCATCTTTAAACTCAGCAACAAATGGTGATGGTTCTAATAAAGACCAGAAAGCATTTTCATCAGAATGTGGTCCTGCAGTTGATATTTATGCAGCAGGTACTAATATTATGAGTTGTACATCCAATACAAACAAATTTAGTGATTCAGCATATTACTTTGATAACAATTATCGTCAATGTAATATAAGTGGAACATCAATGGCAGCACCTCAAGTAGCAGGAATGGCTGCATTATTATTACAAGCAAATCCGTTAGCAACACCATATTCTATAAAACAATCATTAACCAATGGTAGTGGTGATACTACCTTATATACATCTGGTACTAACAATGATTGGACGGATAGAAGAAGTTTATTAGGAGGGGTTACTAAGATATTACATAATAAGCATAATGCCGATACACCAACTATTTTAAAAAACGTTCCATCGGGATTTTTACAAAATGGTATTAAACTAACAACAAAATAACAATTTTTTAAGTTTTTTATATATATTTATAGAGTAAATGGGTTGGAGTAAGAAGTATAAGAAATCAATAGATTGTAATAACCCAAAGGGTTTCAGTCAAAAGGCTCATTGTGCTGGTAAAAAGAAAAACGAAGATATGGTATTTGAAGAAATAACAGAAGATATTCTAAACGAAAAGTTAATCACATATGGTAATAGAAAACCATATGGTCAAATCGTTTTTATTGCTGGTGGAGCTGGTAGTGGAAAAGGATTTGCTATTAGTAACTTTTTAGATTCGGCATCTTTCAAAATTAGAGATGTGGATGAAATGAAGAAACAACTTCAAATCTTAAATAGATTAGGTAAATTGGATATTAGAGGTATCCTAAAAAAGTATGGTAGAAATATCAAACTTAAAGATTTAGATTTAATCAGAAAAATTGAAAAGGATGGGTATAAATTACAAAACTTTAATCTAAAGAACCCAGACCATGTATATGCATTACATATCTTAGTAAAGGCAATTGGTATTAAAGATGCTAGTTTAGAAAAACTTCTATTAGGTAAAAATAATCCTGAAACTCTTCCAAATATATTATTTGATATTACTGCAAAAGATATAACTGATATCACTTCAATACTTCCTAAATTAAAACAAGTAGGATACAAATCAGAAAACGTTCATTTAACTTGGGTACTTACAAACTATGTAACTGCTATGTATAATAATAAGAACAGAGCAAGAATGGTGCCTGAAGATATCCTTTTAAAAACGCATGAAGGTGCTTCTAACACTATTTGGGGTATCGTAACTAAAGCATTACCAAAGGGAATGAATGGTAGAGTAGATGTTATACTTAACAATCCAGAACATACTGTATTTTTTAAAGATAAAGATGGGAAGGTAATAAATGGTAATGTAAAGGGATTCCTTTCACTACCTCTTAAAAAAGAAAAAGGTGGTATTTACGCAGAAAAGGTTTGGAAAAACAAACTATTTAATTGGGTAAAGGGTAATGCACCAGAATCAATCACATCAAATATGAAAGAATCGGTAGTAAACGAAGCTAAAGAACCTGAGGTAATTACTCAATTAAGAAAAATTGTAAAAGATAAACAAAACTCTTTAGTAGTTGATACTAAATCAAAGAGAAAGGTAAGAGTTGATATGAATTCAGCAAACCTAATGGTTCAAGTATATGATGCACTTAAACAACAATCTAATAAAGATAAGTTTGTTAAGGGTGGTGTTGTTAGTATGGCTCATATGGCACATAAACTTATGAAGAATGAATCAGTAAACGAAGCTTATGTTGTATTACATTCACCAAAGAAAGGTGTAAAGCCAGTAGCAACTGCTGCATATGCAGATAAGAAAGATGCTGAAAAATGGGCTAAAGATTTAGGTGGTATCACAATGATTGTGAAAAAGAAAATCAAAGGTATGGATGAATCAGTAAACGAAGGTAAATACTACATTACTCGTCATCAAGGTAGAGGAAATTTGCTTGGAAAAGGTAAATCTTTAGTTGGTGGATATGATTTGAAAAAAGATAAAAAATTACCACCAAAACAATTCAGAACATTTAAAGATGCTGAAAAAGAAGTAAAGAGATTAAAAAATACACAAAAAGGAATTCCAGGTGGTGGTTCTACATATATCATTACTGATAAAAATATGAACCCATTGAAAGAATCAACAAACGAAACTATGAACGAAGGAAAGAAAAGATTTTACCAACAAGATAGAGTTGGTTCAGCAAAATACACAATATCTTATCACGATGGAAAATCAAAACACAAAGATGGTAGTGATTTCTATGGTATCCAAATTCTTAAAAATAAAAAAGAATTGGAAAAGTTTAGAAGTGAACTTTTGAAAAAAGGATATAGAGAAGATAGTGGATTCAAAAAAGAATCAGTAAACGAAGGTAAATTTAAAGTTGATGATTTAGTATATAACAAACGAACTAAGACAGTTGGTATCGTAAGAATTGGTGATGATAAATCAGGTGAAGTTAAAACTGATGCAGATGGTAATGTAAATGTAGATGAGTTAGAAAAATACAATCCAATTAAATTTAAACACCAATCAAAAGCTAAAGCAGCACCATCTACTCAAAAAGAAGTAAGTAAGAGGGGATTGTTTAATCCATTTAAAAACGAATCAGTAGTAAACGAAAGATATAGTGATTTTATAAAAGCTAAAAACCTTACTGATATTGTTGCATTATCTAAGAAAAAGAAAAACGCAGTATTCTATGTAACTGATGATAACAATTCTCGTATCGGTACATTCTACTTAAAGAATGGTAAGTTTGCTAAAGCAACTTCTGCAAATCCTAACTATGATTTACAAAATAGTAAAACTAAGTTAAAAGATAGAAGTGATGTAATCTACAAATACAAAATAGATGAATCAGTAAATGAAGGAATATCTATATCTGATGAAAGACACTTTGGTAAAAAGGGTATAATCATTATGATTGATGATAATGGTAAAAAGGTATCTGCAATCTTCAAAGATAAAAAGAACGCTGATAAGTTCAATAGAAACAACCCATCGGATATTAAAAAACTTTTACAATTAGCAAATAAAACTAAATATCCAAAAGCAATAGATGAAGGAATGATGTCATTAATAGATGCAATCAGACAAGATTCTAAAGATGTTAAAGATTTTGTAAAGAACGTATTTAAGGATAGTGAATTTAAAAAGATGAGTAATGATAAAGATTTCATTAAGTATCTTAAATCAATATATGAGGGAATCAATGAGATGGGTATTAATGACCCAATTATGATTAAACTTAGAGCAGCTCAAATGAAAAGAAATAAAGATGCTGCTAAGAAGGTTGAAAAAGAAAAGAAAATTAATCCTGATTATAAAGCACTTAAAAACGCTCCAAAGATTAAAGCACTCAAAAAGAAGAGAGCTCAAGTAATGAGAGATATGGAGCAAGAAGCTGAACCTGAAGGTGGTAAGATTGCTGATAGATATGGTAAGGAGTTAAATAAGATTGATAATGATATCATCAAATTAGGTGGTAATCCAATGACTGAAGCAACAAGAGGTGTAATTCATAAGGCAGCTAAGAAAGGAAGTTATCCTGTATCTTTAGTTGTTGTTAAAGATGGAAAGGTAATAAAACAAGTATTAAACATTAAAACACCAGCAGAAGTTCCTGCTGCATTTAATGTAGTAAAAAATTATCACAAACATAAAGATGCAGTTGTTCATATAGAAGATAGAACAGGTAAAAGATTATTTTCAGAATCAGTATCAATTGATGAAAAAATAAATCTATTCGTAGAAGAAAATGTACCAACAGACCCATCAAAATGGTCTTATTATAAAGCACAAGCTAAAAAGAAATTCGATGTTTATCCATCGGCATACGCTAATGGTTGGGCAGCAAAGAAATATAAGGCAGCCGGTGGTGGTTGGAAAAAGAAAAAATAAGTTTGGTAAATCCAAATTAATTTCGTATATTAGTAACAATTAAAATCAAGTTATGGCAAAAGGTAATATCTATTGGCTTACAGGTCAACCAGCACATGGAAAAACTGTACTCGGAAAAATGTTAGTAGAACTTCTTCAAACCGAGAAGAGAAATTGGAGAAAGGATGTATTTCACGTAGATGGTGATGACTTAAGAGCATTAACCATTAATAAAGATTACACCGAACAAGGAAGAATCAACAACATCAGAAGGGCTCAATTATTAGCTGAATATCTATCCAGCAAAGGTTGTGATGTAGTTGTATCATTAGTAGCACCCTATGAGTGGTTAAGACAAGAATTCAAAGAAAGAATCGGTTTAGATAATTTCGAAGAGTTTTATGTACATTGCTCTGAAGCAAGAGAAAGAGACCACTTTCATTCAAAGGATTATGTAGCACCACAAAAAGATTTCTTCGATGTGGATACAACTAAAGATAATCCAAAACAATCATTCACAAAAATAGTATCTTATTTAAGAGACAAACAAAAGTTATAAACCGCTAAATCAAATCAATGGCAAATGTAAAAGCGAGGGCAGATAAAGAATCTTCCTCATCAGAAGTAAAGTATTCATTTTTTGCAGGTAGATGGCAACCACTTCATAAGGGGCATCTATGGTTAATTAATGAAAGATTAAAAGAAGGATATAAAGTATGGTTAGGTATCAGAGATGTTGAACCAGACGAAAAGAATCCTTGGACAGCAGAAGAAATTCTAAAAATGGTTCATGAAGGTGAGTTAAAAGACCTCATCTTAGAGGGTAAAGTAATTGCAACCATTATACCTGATATCGAATCTATCAACTATGGTAGAGGAGTAGGATATGATATCATAGAGCACGTACCACCAAAAGAGATTGGGGATATTTCAGCAACATCTATTCGTAATCAAATGAAAAAAGATGGTAAGCTATAAGAGACACATTGCAAAAACTTTAAGTTGGAGAGTAATCGGTACGATAGATACAATGGTATTATCTGCTCTAGTTACTGGAAGTTGGGAGATGGGATTAACTATCGGAGGTATTGAAGTAGTTACTAAAATGGTACTTTATTTTCTTCACGAAAGGTTATGGTATCGTTTCTCTAGGTTTGGTGTAGAAAAAAAGGATTAGTCTATATTTATATACATAGAAGGAATATTTTAAATAGTATATAAAAATGGAAGATGTTACAGATGGGGAATCACTATTCCCTAATTTTGACCCAACAAAAGATTTATCACAAGCTCCAAAACAAAGGACAAAGAGAGGTTTAGGTGCTAAACCACTTTTAGAATCTGAGATAAAAGATATACAACAAAAAGCACGTTCTGCTGCAGAGGCAGCTAGAATGTTAGGTGTATCTTATAACACTTATAAGAAATACGCTAAGGAGTATGGGGTATTTGAAGATTTGAAAAATCCACATGGAATTGGTATAAGAAAGGGAACAAATCCTGGAACATTGGCACATTCTTTAGATGATATTTTAAAAGGAATGTTTCCTGACTATCCAGTTTGGAAGTTAAAGAAGAGATTACTCAATAATGGGTATATGTTGGAGAAGTGTAATAGCTGTGGATTTGAAGAAAGAAGGGTAACTGATTTCAGAGTTCCATTGGTATTAGATTTCTTAGATGGGGATAGATGTAATCATAAGCATGAGAACCTTAGAATGTTATGTTTTAATTGTTCTTT
>ERZ1047472.3126-NODE-3126-length-11088-cov-9.161153_pt1 | contig 11088 bp, 10 predicted proteins | sample MGYA00383095_ERZ1047472 | MGnify/ENA primary metagenome ERZ1047472 (study PRJEB29581, sample SAMEA5548365) | metagenome | biome: marine; feature: coastal; material: water | depth 1 m | study: Short-term variability in the microbial, nano- and picoplankton...
GCTCAAAATCTGTATACTGTGCATTTATCTCTAGGGCAAATAATACGCTAAAAATAATTAATATAACGGAGATGTTTTTTTGTTTCATTTTTATGAGTTATAATTTATAAATACAATGTACCAAATAAAGAGTGTTTAATTAAGAATATTTAAAAAAACTATTTGCTAGATGAACTCGATAGGGGGTTTTTCTCATACTTGTTGTGTGTGGCTAGTATTGCCAATCCAAAAAGTACGGCAACAACTATTAAAATAGTACTTATAAACCCAGTTACGGCAAAGGACATTCTAATGAGTATGGTTGAGATAACAAAACCAGAGTTTCTAATAATTTTATGAAATTGATCTGTATAAAAGAAAGATATCAAAAGCAGTACAACATCCACTAAAATTAGTACCGTAAAAAATTGATCAAAAAATAAATTATTGATGCTTTCAAAAGAAGGTATTGTACTGCTTGAAATAGATAACCCCGCAGACCAATCAATAAGTGTGTACAAAGCCATGCTAAAAAATAATGGTACAAGTATCACTGCAATTATTTTTTTTCTTTTCACGAACCTTTGGATTACATTATTCTCTCCAATGGCTTTTTTAGTTTTTTGTTTGCCTTGTTTTTGAAACAAAAAGATTAAATAAAACAAAACAAGCGACGCCAATAAATCATAGGTAAATTGCAAATCTCCTTTTATTTCAAACCAATCTGCGGTAAGCTCAAGGGTAGATAGATCTTTAAATAATTTACGAATAATTATAAGGGTGATGATCTCGTACTGCTTGGTTATATAGGTAGTGAAAGATTTTGGCAGGTAGTATATAAGTAGATACACCTCATAAATTAAAATAAAAGAAAATGGAGTGTAAACGGCAGATATAGGGTTTGTTAATAGCTCTGAGTTTAAGGGTTGCGCTAAAAAATCAAACTTAATTAAGTAGATTACAGCCAGATGAATAAAAAAACTAAACAGCGCCAGTTTAAGTATTATTTTTTCAGCCTTTGCTCTAGTTTCCTCAGAAAGGAACAAGTCAAAAATATAGGTTGTGAAACTTGTTTTGGTTTTCATTTAGAGTGGTTTTTAAAACTAACTGTGTAAATAAGTAGTTGCTTTGAACTTCTAATTTAGCAAATAAAAACCTAATGAAAAAGGATAGGATACCTTATATAACAATTTGTAAGTTAGGCGGTTAATTACTTACAGTGCTGTAGTGATGTTTTTCAGCGGTTATCATATCATTAATTGCATTCCATAATTCTATTCTTTTTTCTAGAGATTGCTTTGCTATGGTAAGGGTTTCACTCCATTTTCGAGAATCCTCTTCACATAATTCTGCGATCATCTTAAGAGATAGTGGCCCGTGCTCATCACCATCTAATTCAATATGGCGCTCCAAATAATACTTTAACTTATTGTATGATTTGTTTTCTGAATCAGCACTTTTTAAAATTTCCATAAACATATCTGGAATCACATCTTCTCTACCAAAGGTAAAGGCAGAGGCAACCATATGTGTTTTTTTAGTTTCAATAACACTAAATGTAAACGCAACAAAATCCACAACTCTTTGATCTAGGGTAATCTCTTTGAATGAATCTTCCAGGGAGTTTCCAGCAGAGATATAGTTAATAAATGTGTTAATTTTTTTGGTGTCTGCACCCACTTGTAACATTGCTTCTAGATACATCTCAAAATGGCTGTTAGCAACTCCCATCTCATTTACATCACTCTCTTCTCCATGAACTATTTCATTAATAAACCTTGATAGAGTTGGGTTTTTTGGTGGTGTCCAGGGCGTTTGTACTGTTGTAATGTTTATTTGAAGATTCTTTAAAAGCGACATAAAATCCCAAACTGCGAACACATGATTCTCCATAAACAACTTAATATCCTCTATGGTTTTTAAATTCTCATACAGTTTGTGTGTTTTAAGTTGTTCTCTTAATCCTAAAATTTCTTGTTCTATGTATAGTATTGTATCCATTGAAATAATTAACTCACTTATTGGTTTGTTTTACAAAGATAAAAAACATACCAGTGCAATACATACCCTTAACATATCTTTGTATGAAGTTTTAAAAAAGGTGTTCTAAAGCAGATGTGATTGGTTTGTTTTTTCAAAATACTTTTTTAATGTAAGCAGAGAAATTAGTGCTTCCGTTTTTTGGTCTTTAAACTGCTGCACATATGCATTTGCATTTTTAATGATGTGGAACGCTTTGTTTTGGTTTTCGATAAAGTAAGTGAGCCTTTGCTCAAGGTCTGAATAATCATCTTTAATTACAATATAATGGACATCTGCCACTAGTGTACCTTCCATAAACCATGTTTCAAATTTTGGCTCAGGCATTACCGCTATAGACTGTGAGGACATCACCCATTTTAAGTTGCTTGCCACATCATTTCCTTCAAGGCAAAGAATAAATTTATAATTAAGTTGCTGGTCTATAGTTAGCCTAGGCACTTTCCATACAGGATTCAACTCATTTGTATTTACCCTTCCAATGTTACACATTGGGTGGTTATAATACTGTTCTATGAATTTAATTCTGTGCGGTTGTGTTTTATGGACCTTCCCTCGGCTAACAAGCATGTCTTTTTTTTCTAGATAGGTTTTTTGTTCCTTTTTTATAAACATAAAGTGCCTCAATTTATTCCATTTCAGTAGTACAGCATTTGCATTATTGTCTCCAATAGGCCTACTTTTCACAAAAGTTGGTTGCCCAGGGACTTTTACAATATCACCAAAGAGAAACAACCCTTTTAGTTTTTGATTAAAATACCTGCTGTATTGATACAAGTCAAAGAAATATACTTTTGACCCCGGAATTTTTTTAATATCAGATAATGCTATGGGTTTTTTTAAGATGATGGTATTTGACAGCTTGTTATAATAATCAACTCTTTTTTGGATACCACTAAGATGTTCCTTGCTATTTAGTTTTTGTCTTATCTTTTTTTGATAATAGACACTTGGTATGAATTGCCTTATGTAATTAATAAGATAATAGGTAGGCTTATTATTTTTGTGTTTGTAGCTTATTCTTTTTAGTTCCATTACGCTATTTTTATCGGGCTAGTTTTACAAAACAATCTGCGGGTTGTTTTTTCACAAAGTCTGTCAAAGCTTGTAAAGTCTTATAATGGTCAAAAAAATCAGGATCGGGCTTTATGAAATTAAAATGCGAGTGTCTCCAAAAAGTCATGGCAGATCCTGCATATACAGTAAAGCCTTGCAGGGCATTTATTTCTATATCTAGTAGTTTTAGTTCTTTTTGATAGCCTTTTAAAAGAGCCCTTACTCTTTCAAAATTAATAGTAACACCTTCTCCACAAATCCCAATAATAGTCATGCCAATATCATATACTCTATAGTATTTTACGGCCTCTTCAAAATCCATAATAACCACAGTATCATGTAATTCATTTACAACAACGTTGTTGCTAAATACATCTGCATGAATGAGCCCTTGTGGTAGTTTTGAGCTAATAAAGGGCTGTATGTACTCAAGATTTTGCGAAAGCCAAGTATCAAATAGAGAGTTTGGGGCATATTTTTTTACATCACAAAATTCCTGCTTCCCAAAATTGGCATGATTTTGAAGATACTTTGGGGCTGCTACTTTATGTAGCTTCCCAAGCTGAGCTCCTATCAATGTAATTAACTCATTGGGCAAGCACTCTATTATAGTGCCCTTAACAAAGCTTTTTACCATAACAGGTTTTCCTTGCCAAGAGGTAAGCAGTTCATTATCTAGCGTTCTAATAATTTTAGAGGTTTCAAAATTGCTATGAGCCAGATGTTCTAGAAGTAGACCAAGTTCTGTTGCGTTTTTTTTAGTCTTTAATTCACAAATTGTAACTACAAGTTTTTTGCTATGTGTTTGTACTTGATAGTTTGTGTTTTCTGATCCACCGGTTAAAATATTAAACGATTTTATTTGTTTAACGCCATAGGGTGTTAAAATAGTTTCAACATCTTTTTTTGTTAATGTAGTGTATTGTGCCAATGGCCTTAATTTTAAAAGTTTTCTCTAATTTTGGAAACTAGTTATTTTTGTGTTACTATTATTCTAGTACCTGGGTAAGCACATCAAAATAGCGTTGGGCTATAAACATAGCTCCTTTCGTGTTGTAATGTACATCATCGGCAAGCATAGCGTCAGTAAAGCCAGAGAACATATCAACGGCTATGACCTGTGAGGTAGTGGTAGCTTTATTCTTAGCGATAATTAATATCTCATCTTGTAATTGGTTGAAATAATTCAAAAGCTCCTCTGTCATGATATCGGTGCGCCCAGGAGCCATTTGTTCTATAATTAGTGTAACATTAGGATTAACATCTTGAAGTATATCTACAATCTCATTTATATTGCCTATTGCCTCATCATAGGGGAGATTTTGTAATGCATCATTCCCTCCAGGAGAACTAAATAGTACAACATCTGGTGTACCTGCCAAATTAAGGTCACTCTCTAATTGATCTAAAATATCTCCAGAGGTCCAACCGCCTCTTCCTTGATGATCTGGATCAAAATTAAAATTTTTAATAACAGGGTAGGAGCCAGGGTCATTCTGGGTGCCAATAAAGTCAATACTGTAGTTGTTTTCAATTAAATCTTTCCATGTTTCATACCTAAAACTCTCATATTGTGGCCTATTACCTTCAACTCTAGAGGCGCCAAGGGCCATTATTTTATTTATTGTGCTATTGGTGTTTGTGTTGGTTTGTTCTATGGGCTCATCACCACAAGAGATTAGCCCCATCATTACAATCCCTATAAGTGCCCATATTTTAATTATTCTCATAGTGTATTATTGTTTAGATATTTGGCAAGCAAGCCATGAAAATGATGTACTCCTTTTTCTCGTGTAGGAGAAAAACGGCCTGAGGTGTAAAACTTAGACTGCAAGCCTTTATGGACTCCTTCTACAACAAACTCATCTTCACGCTCTACCTTATCAAGTAAAGCACCGGCTCCCGTGTTTATTTTACTTTCATCATAAACATAGGTTATAAAAGATACTTTTGTTTTATTTAAATGAATTGGTTTTACAATATTTATAGAAAGCCCCCAAGGATAAAAGTTAAACATCATGTTAGGAAACACCCAATAGTAATAAGCAGCCACGTTTTTACCATAATCTGGATGGCCTTCTGGCAAGTCAAAAACCTCTTCACCTCCCTGAGAATACCCTATTTGTAAATTAAAGTGCTCATATATTTCTGTTTTATAAGATCCGTAATCTAACGCTTTGTTTAAGTCCTCGTGTACAAAAGGGATATGGAATCCTTCTAGGTAATTGTCACAATACAGCGCCCAATGGCAATTAATGATATAATCTTTATTAGCACTTGTGTCAAGTTTAAACTCATGTAAAGGTAAAAAGCCAACACGCTTGTTCATTATATCTATAACCTTAGAAAAATCAAAGGCAGGGTCTAGACCAACAAATAATTGACTACACCAGTTATGTAGCTTAAATTGATGTAAACCATCACATGGTCTAGGAAAATCTTTTGCCTTTTCAAACTCAGGCATACTTTTAAAACTTCCATCAAGCTCAAAACGTCTTCCATGATACATGCAGGTTAGTTGTTTCATTTTTCCTGGATGATGCGCCACTATATTGCCTCTGTGTGTACATACATTGCTGATACAAGAAATAGTATTCTCTTTATCTCTAACTAGCATCATAGGCTCTGCTATAAAATTGTCTAGAAGAGTAAAGGGATATACAGACTCCACCAGTGGTATGGTGGTGTTAGCATCACCAACCCATTGCCATGTTTTATTAAAAACACGCTCTTTAATGGCATCAAATACTTCTTGACTTCGGTAAAAAGTTGCAGGAAGTGTCTGGGCGCAAGTAATATCTGGGTTGATATAGAATTTTTCCATAATAGTGTATTTAGCTTGTTTTTTTTATTTTAATATAGAAAGGTACACCAATTGCCAGTAATACAACACCCCAACTAATAGTTTCTATACCGCACCCTATAATTACCCATATGCAAAATAATAGTGTAGTGTAAGAGAGTAGTTTTTTACTCAAGGAAATAGTACCTTCTTTCTTTCGCTCTAAAATAAGAAAACTAATGGTAGATAACAAGTAGGGGGTTAGCACAGATAGCGTTGAGAGCTTCATCATAAAAGTAAAAGCTTCAATGAGTCCTTTTGTATAATTGAGTCCCATTAAAATAGAGGCTAAAATGCTGGATAGTATGATCCCTGAAATTGGAGCACCATGGGTGTTTGTTTTTCCAAATATTTTTGGAAATAATGTGTCCTGAGCTGCTGCCATTGGTATTTGTCCTTGGATAAGTATCCATCCATTTAGTGCACCAAGAGTTGCAATTACTGCACCAGCTGCAACAATGTACTTTGCCCAATCTCCCCAAAACACACCAGCAGCATCTGCAAATGGCGCGTTTGACTGCGATAGTACATCTGGTGGTATGATACCCATAATAGCAATAGAGCTCATAATATACACTACAATTGTTATCAGCGTGCCTGCCATGGTAGCCTTTTTTATGGTTGAACCTGCATTTTCTGTATGTTTACTTGCTATAGTGGCACTTTCCATTCCTAAAAATGCAAACAAAGTTAAGGTGGTGGTAATTGTAATGGCAGAAAAGCTAGAGCTACCACTTATATTAATTGGAAAAAAATGATCTGTATTGATGTAAAGAATGCCAATAAAACCTACAAGAGTTATGGGTACAATTTTTAATAGGGTTGTTAGTATTTGTACCAGCGCTATTGTTTTTAAGGCTTTAGAATTAATCCAAGTAAAAAACCAAATAACACCCAAACCTGTGGCAATAGCTGCAAATTTGTTTTCGTCAAGAACAGGAAAAAACACCTCTAAATAACCAACTAGAGCAACGGCAATAGCCGCATTGGTACACCAAATAGAAATCCAATATCCCCAAGCAACTAAAAACCCAGGAAGTTCTCCAAGACCAAGTCTAGTATAGGCGTAAGGACCACCTATGGTATTGGGTGCTATACGTCCCAGATTTCCAAACACTTTTGCAAGCAGTAACGCCCCAAGAGAAGAAAACAACCAACCCAACAGGCTAATAGAACCGTATGCTGCCAATGATGCAGGTAGCAGGAAAACTCCTGACCCTATCATGTTACCAGCTACTAGGGAAGTGCTAGACCAAAATCCGATTTTTTTATCACTCATGTTAACTTAGTGTATATTTCTAGGAATTTCATGACATACCATCAAAAATTAATAATGTAAAAGCCCTTTGCCAAGATAGTAGAAATAACTTAACTTTAATTTACAATAACAAGAATGCTTTTAAATCACTATAGTTTGAAATTGTGGTTGCTACCTTTTTGTTTGCTATGACAGCTTGTATTTGTTTTGGTAAGCCCTGTTTTGTTTTAACAACATCTTCAACCACTTCAAGAAACTTTGTAGGATGTGCCGTTTCCAAAAATACACAATGCGCTTTTGGGTTTTTCTCTAAATATGCTTTACAACCCAAATAGCCAACCGCTCCGTGTGGATCTGCTACATAGCCGTTGTTTGTGTAGATTTCTAGCATAGCTGCCCTTGTTTGGATATTATTGAAACTAAAGGATGACAGATTGTTTTGCAAGTTGTCAAATTTATTTTTATAAATTTCCTGAATTCTTATAAAGTTGCTAGGATCTCCAACATCCATCGCGTTACTGATGGTTTGCACAGATTTTACGGGGGTGTACAGCTGTGTCTTTAAATATTTTGTCACCACATTATTATCGTTGTTTGCTGCTATAAAATGCCTAACTGGAAGCCCTAATTGTTGAGCCATCATACCTGCACATATATTTCCGAAATTTCCACTTGGCACAGAAAACACAATATCTTCATGGGTTTTATACAACTTTTTATAGGCAATAAAAAAGTAAAACATTTGTGGCAGCCACCGCGCCACATTGATAGAATTAGCAGAGGTTAATTGTATTTTTTGAATTATATCTTTATCTAAAAAAGCATTTTTAACCATGGCTTGGCAATCATCAAAGGTCCCTAGAACCTCCAGGGCGCTAATGTTTTGTCCAAGACTTGTTATTTGCTTTTCTTGGATATCACTTACTTTGTTACTAGGGTATAGAATGACCACCTTTACATCTTTAACTCCCAAAAAACCATTGGCTACCGCGGCGCCTGTATCTCCAGAGGTAGCTACCAAAACGGTAACTTCGTTTGTATTGTCCCTATTAAAATACCCTAAACAACGTGCCATAAAACGTGCACCCACATCTTTAAATGCCATGGTTGGCCCATGGAAGAGCTCTAGGGTTGAGATGTTTTTATGTATACTTACAATTGGAAAATCAAAGCATAGCGTTTCTTCTAGTATCTTTTTTAAGATACGCTCTGGAATTTCTGGAGTTACAAACTGTTTTATAGCCTCAAAAGCAATCTCAACATCAGATAAGGTATCTATGTTCTCAAAAAACGATGTTGGTAAGGGTGTTATGTTTTCAGGAAAATAAAGTCCTTTGTCTTCTGCCAACCCTTTAATGACTGCCTCTTTAAAAGACACCTCTACCGCTTTTCTATTTAAACTGTAATACTTCATTTTTTACTTTTATAAAATATTTTAAAATGTACTTTTTTAATTTACCCTTATTAATCTAAGAACGATAATTTAGTTACAGATCTATAAAACTTTAACCCCTTGGGTATTCATTTTTGAAACGTGAATATCAAAATCAATTCCTGTGTTTGAATATATTTTTCTCATAACATCCTTTACTTGATTTGCAGTTTTGATCCCCTCGCATAAAGAAAAGATAGAAGGACCCGAACCAGAAATATTTGTTCCCAAAGCTCCAACATTAAGTGTTTGCTTTTTAACCTCATCATAATGAGGGATTAATTTACTTCTATGGGGTTCTATAATTACGTCATGCAATGACCTTTTCATTAAGGGGTAATCACTCGTGTGCAAGCTATGAATAAAACTACCAACATTTGCCCACTGGGTTACTGCATCTTGAAGGGCTATATTTTTTGGCAGTATGGCTCTAGATATAGCTGTTTTGATTTCAATTTGTGGGTGGATAATAGTGACATATAAATTATCTGGAGATGGTATTTGTAATATTTCCAGAGGATTTACACTTTTAACTAAAGTAAAACCTCCAAAGAGTGCAGGTGCTATATTATCTGCATGTTCAGACCCACTAGCCAAAGCTTCTCCTTTCATGGCAAAACGGGTGAGCTGTGTTTTGTTTAAAGGGCTCTCTAATAGCGCATTGATTCCATAAACACTTCCAACAGCGCTTGCAGCGCTACTGCCAATGCCACTTCCTGGCTTTATGTTTTTTTTGATTTCAATCTCAAAACCACAATCTGGTTGTAATTCTTGATACATGGCTAGGGCAGAAACCCCGGCTACATTCAACTCTGTTTCAAAGGGAAGTTTAAATCCTTCTATTTTTGTAATTCTAATCCCTTTTTTATCGACTTTTCTTATTACCATTTCATCTCCTACTGTATCCAAACAAAAGCCTAACACATCAAAGCCACAAGCTACATTTGCAACTGTTGCTGGAGAAAATAGTTTAATTTCATTGTGATTCATTTGAAACTATATAGGTGACAACTTATATATGTTTAATTCTGTATATTGACATATATTTGCACAAATATCTGACAATAGTGATATCCGCACAATAGTATTTGACAATACTTTAAAAAAACCAAAAAAGATTCGGAAATTTTATGAAAAAAGAATTAGACTCGAAAGATATTCAGATTTTAAATCTATTACTGAATAATGCACGGCTATCAAACAAAGAGATTGCTGCTAAGATTGGAATTGCCCAATCTAGCACACATGATAGAATTAAAAAACTAACCCAAAAAGGCTATTTCAAAGGAACTTCTGTACAGATTGATCAAAAAAAATTAGGGCTTAATATTGAGGTTATGTTGGCCATCAAACTCAACAAGCAGCACCGCTCTGTAATTGCAGATTTTATATACAAAGCTTCTCAATTGCCTGGTGTTATTCAATTGTTTCACATCGCTGGAGATCATGACTTTGTTTTACATGTTGCAGTAAAAGACTCTGATGAGTTGAGAGTCTTTATTCTAGACCGTCTATCTACCCTTGATTATATACAGAGCACGCAAACCACTATGGTTTTGCACAACGAAAAGGTACATAACATTCTATAAAAATTTACTGCAGGTTACATACTTTGTACAAAATCTAAAAACACCTTTTTATGAAGTTCTAGATTCATATCTGGAGCTAATGAAACGCGTGCGATATAATCTTTATCTCCTTCTTTGGTAGTACCTTGGGTAGAGGTGGCAGGAATGGTCCAGTAACAACCCTTTAACTGCCCATAACTCACGCAGTATTTGCTTTGATCTGGTATTTGGGTAATCATAGCCTTAATGAGTTTATGGTTTAACGCTCTTTTATAGGTTTCCTTCTCTTGTGCTGTATTTCCTTTGGTAGGTAGGTCTAAAGAAAATACAGAGGGTGTGAAGCCCGCATCGGCTAATTTTTGGGATACAAAATTAATCTTAGCCTGAGGAAGTACTTCTTGTATATAATCTACAAACGCTCTGGTATTTTGATAGGCGTCTTTTATTCTTTGATTCATAGATGGTAATTGCCTTGCTAATAGTTCATACTGCAAGGGTGTAGCTTCATTATCGCAAAGCTTGAGATGTAAGGCAATTTTACTAGTAAATACATCTCCTTTTTTATTTGCAATACAATAACCTGCGGTACACAGCCCTCCACTTGGAAACTTAGACCCACTAGCATATGCTATTGCTTTAACATCAGATAGGATTGCGTTATCACCTAAAAAGTGAACATTTGGGCAAAATGTTTGATCTAGAATAAAGACAGGGGCGATGGCAATTTCACCATTGCTTGTTTTACGTTTTAAACTTAATACATTTTTTAATGCCTCAAGATCTGGCACTTCAACTCTCGGGTTTGTTGGGATTTCTGCAATAATATATGGTATGGCATCTTGCTGCGCAATTTTTGCCAATACCGTATCAATACTTTGTACCATATCATTGTCACCATCTACGGGAAGGTCTA
>ERZ1047472.3128-NODE-3128-length-11084-cov-6.557621_pt1 | contig 11084 bp, 5 predicted proteins | sample MGYA00383095_ERZ1047472 | MGnify/ENA primary metagenome ERZ1047472 (study PRJEB29581, sample SAMEA5548365) | metagenome | biome: marine; feature: coastal; material: water | depth 1 m | study: Short-term variability in the microbial, nano- and picoplankton...
TATATGCCAGGAAACTTAATTAGACGACTACTACTACTTGGCGCATTGGCTATTATAGGTATTATATCGATTCAGTCATATTGGCTGCTCAAGACTTGGGATCTCAAGGATAAAGAATTTGATCAGACTGTTCATATAATGCTTAGACATGTTGCGGATCGTATTGCTGACTTTCATGAAACAGAGCTACCTAAGACCAAACTCATACAGAGGCAGTCATCTAATTATTATGCTGTTAATGTCAACAGTCCAATCAATGCAAGTGTACTAGAAGATTTTCTATACCAAGAAATGAATAACCATGGACTGAGCACCAATTTTGAGTATGCGGTTTATGATTGCTTCAGTAAGGATCTCATTTATGGAAATTATTGTGAAATGGGTGAACAGACGGAAAAGCAGGCTGAGTCTGAAGAGCTTCCAACGCTTGATAATCTTGAATATTACTTCGTAGTAAGATTCCCAAGTAGAGAGAGTTTTCTGTTGAGTAATATGAATATGACGCTTGCATTTGCCGCGATTGCTATATGTTCTGTGTTGTTTTTCTTGTATTCTATATGGGTGATCGTAAAGCAAAAAAGGCTGTCAGAGCTCCAAAGAGACTTCATCAATAATATGACACACGAGTTTAAAACTCCTATTTCTAGTATTAAGATCGCAGCTGATGTATTGGCCAAAGATCCGATGGTTCAAGACAATATCAGACTTAGTAATTATTCTAATATTATTATTGATCAAAATCAAAGGCTCAACGATCAGGTGGAGAAAGTCCTAAACGTCGCTAGACTAGAAAAGGATAATCTAGAACTCAAAAAGGAAGAATTTGATCTCACAGTAGAGCTTAGAAATATAATAGAAAATGAGAAGATCAAACTCAAAGATGGACAACTTACATACGATCTAGTCGATGATCCCGAATTGATTAATGCGGATAAATTACACTTTACTAACGTGATTTCTAATATACTTGACAATGCAGTGAAGTACAGTAAAAAAAAGCCTGAGGTACATATTTCTATGACCAAAAAAGGTAATAAAGTATGTATAACGATTACTGATCAGGGAATTGGTATACCGAAAGAGCAAATCAAAGAAGTTTTTGATAAATTTTATAGAGTATCTACTGGAGATGTCCACGATGTCAAAGGTTTTGGCCTTGGACTATTCTATGTTAAGAATATATCTCAAGCGCATGGATGGATATCAAAAATAGAATCTGAACTAGGTAAGGGAACTACTTTTTCCTTAGATATATTTGTCTAATATATAATTAAGGATACACATGGATACGATAATATCTGAAAATAGAGTTTTTAATATGAAGTTGGTATTTAATAAAACAATAAATTTACTAATACAGAAAAATTTGGTGTAACCGTTATGAGCGAAAAAGCAACTATACTATATGTAGAAGATGATGAGACACTAAGTTTTGTTACTAAAGATAATCTAGAATTAAATGGATATAACGTAGTACATTTTGCGGATGGTAAATCTGCATTGGATCACTTTACTAAGTACAACTTTGATTTATGTATTTTAGATGTGATGCTACCAGAGATGGACGGCTATACACTTGCGAGTAATATACGTAAGTCTGATATAGAAACGCCAATACTATTCCTTACCGCCAAGTCACTCAAGGAAGATAGAATACACGGACTTAAGTTAGGTGCAGATGACTATATTACTAAGCCATTTAGTATAGAAGAGCTAATATTAAAAATAGAAATTTTTCTCAAAAGGAAATTTGTCAATCAACCTGCTACTAATAATACTGCGCTTGGTAAGTTTACCTTTGATCATCGTAATCTTAAGCTGCATTCTGAAGATGGCTCTATAAATCTTACACAAAAGGAAGCTGACCTACTTAAGCTTTTGCTGGACAACAAGAATAACACACTTACTAGAGAGAATGTACTAAAGAAAATTTGGGGAGAAAATGATTATTTTTTAGGACGAAGTATGGATGTTTTTATTAGTCGTATAAGAAAATATTTGCGTCCAGATTCAAGTCTTAAGATAGAGAACGTACACGGAGTAGGGTTCAGACTTTTAGAAGAAGAAGTTATAGATTAAAGTCTAAAAAAATAAATTTTAAAATAGAAAGTGAAGTGCCGCATTTACTTAATTACCTATTTAACAAACGAACTAGTCTTTTAAGAATAAATGATAGAAAAAAGACATACAACCATCATTATCGACTATATGAAATTGGCTAGAGCCACTCTCCGTCTAGAAATCAGTGATACGCTTCCTGGCACACAAATAATAGGTGAGGCAGACGGTGTTGTCCAAGGTATAAAACTAGCAAAGGATACTAAATCAGTTATCGTTTTTCTAGGTATAGAAATGCGAGATAGAGATGGGTTCGATGTGTTAGATATATTAACAGATCTCAATAGTAAATTGATTTTTGTGACTGCAAGTAATGAATATGCGATCAAAGCATTTCAGTATGAGGCAGTAGATTATATTATGAAGCCAGTCGATCCTGACTTACTTAGGAAAACAGTAGAAAAAGTCATCAAACAGGACAAAACACCAAAAGAACAAATTTTGATGGTGAAAGAGCAAATGGAAGGAGACAATAAACCATCGACTAAACTTCCTCTGCATACCTCTGACAAGATACAAATAGTAGGTTTTTAGTGAGATTATTAGGCTTGAGGCTATGGGCAATTATACTACATTCTATCTCCAAGATGTAAGTAAAGTATTAGTAATGTTGCATATAAGTCTTAAATGTTGATTTCAGCGGTTACATTTATTACGACACGGATGTCTTAAAACAAAAAAGAAACATCATCTTTGTAACTGCATGACCCAAACAAATCTCATAAAAGAAAGCATCGAAAAAATAAATGAACTTGGAACTAAGCGAATTCCTTTTTTCTTTATGATAGATTTTGAGATGAAAAAGCCAATCATCTATCCTTTAGATGAATTGCCGGACCATATATGGTATGATCTCAATGGTGTGTCAAATAGGAAGGCAAACGAGACAGATTCTGTATTTTTTCGATTTGAGCCTAATCCTGTAAGTAAACAAGAGTATACTAAAGCTTTCGCAATAGTACAAGGACACCTTCAATATGGAAATACATTTTTACTCAATTTGGCATTCCCGTCTCAAGTAGATACTGAGCTATCTTTAGAAGATGTATACCATCGTAGTGAAGCTAAATATAAGCTATACCTCAAGGATGAATTAGTGGTATTTTCCCCAGAGATATTTGTTCAAATTAAGGATGATTACATTTACTCTTATCCTATGAAAGGGACAATAGATGCAGAAGCGATGGGTGCAGATCTACATATACTTAACGATAAGAAGGAGATAGCTGAACATAGTACTATAGTAGATCTTATCCGTAATGACCTGAGCATGGTAGCTAAGGAAGTCCGAGTGACAAAATTTAGATATATTGATACAATTAAGACTAATGTAAATAAGCTCCATCAAGTGAGTTCTGAGATCCGAGGAAAACTATCTAGTAATTTTCATGATCGACTGGGTTCGATATTATTTACATTGCTTCCAGCAGGAAGTATCAGTGGTGCACCTAAGCCAAAAACATTAGAGATTATTAGAGAAGCTGAGTTATATGATCGCGGATACTATACAGGTGTATTTGGTATCTATGATGGAGAGACTCTTGACTCAGGTGTGATGATCAGATATATAGAGCAAACAGCAGATGGCTCACTCCAATATCGTAGTGGTGGTGGTATTACCGCAATGAGTAATCTCGAAACCGAATATCAAGAACTAATAGATAAAATATATGTCCCTACTCATTGAAAGTATAAAGATATTCAATGGTTGTATTTATAATCTTCGGAGACATGAAAATCGTATGCAGCGAAGTAGGGTAGCACTTATTTCAAAAGATATAACACCCATACCACTTCGTAAGTATATTGAAATCCCTAACGACCTTCGTCAGGGATTAGTCAAGTGTAGAATAGTGTATAAGGAAGATGTTCAGGAAATTACATATACTCCTTACTCGCCGTATATCATAAAATCATTGAAGCTTGTAGAGAGCAACTTAATAGATTATCAATACAAGTATTTGGATCGCAATCATATCAAAGAGTTATATGCACAACGAGGTAATTGTGATGACATCATCATGGTGAAAGATAGAATGCTTACCGATAGCTCTTATGGCAACATAGCCCTACTTAAAGATGGTGTTTGGTATACGCCTTCAACTTGTCTGTTGAATGGAACTCGCAGACAACAATTGATTGATCAGGGTAAAATACTAGAAGCAGATATTTCAGTTGTAGATATTGATAAATATGAAAAAATATGTCTTTTCAATGCGATGATTGGATTAAATAAAAGTACTATTCGAATACCGTTTATCGTGAAGTAGTTTTATAAATGTAAATGTCTGCTATTTGATTAGAGTAAGATCGTTTACAATGGTCTCAGAAGTTCCATCAATATAATCTATAGTCAACTGATAGATATATACTCCAGGATTCAAATCCCTTCCATTGCTTGACCCGTTCCACATAATAGTACCATCAGAACTTATAGAATTATGCAATTGATTTCCCCATCGATCGAATACAATAAGTTCTATTTTAGTCGTCAATTCATTTTCAAAGGTCAGTAGAAATTCATCATTTGAACCATCTCCATTAGGAGAAAAAATATTAGGAAATACTTGTATTATTACATTAGGTGATACAATAACTGTGATATTTATTATTTGTTCGCAGCCATCTTCATTGGTAACTGTTAATTCATATATTGTAGTCGTGGATGGAGAAGCTATTGGCTCCATACAATCGATACAACTTAGAGTAGAATTTGGTGACCATTCGAAAGAAAGATTATTTTCAAAAAACTCTCCATCAAGGAGAACTGAATTGCCTTCGGTAATATCATGTGTCAATGTGTAATCTGCTAAAGTTATTGAAGTAGATCCAATGATATTTACTTGATTACTTATACTGATGCATCCATTATCATCTAATATTTCAATAGTATATTGACCTTCAGAAAGTGAGTTTATAAAAAACTCATTTATGATTACGTTATCGATCAAGACACTGTAAGGAGATGTACCACCCTGAATGTTTTCGATAGTAATTTCTCCACTCTCAAGACCAATGCATGAAATATTTGTAGATTGAAGATCATATGTAATAGGAGTGGGCTCATCAATAGTGAATGAGCTGTCAAACGTACAGCCATTCATGTCGCTTACCGTTATGGAGTAGGCACCACTAGGCACTTGATCAATTATTGAAGCATTGCCAAGAGCGGCACTGTTCCAAGTATAATTGTAGTCTGGCAATCCACCAGTAGGTACAAATTCCAACTGAGCCAATTCACCGTTGCAAATTATAGTTTCGATTAAATTCCATGATCCAGTTAAGGCATCAAATAAATCATTTATCACTTCGGTTGTAGTGAAAATAACTGTACCATCATTTTCTATAATAGAAACTTCGTATGAGCCAGAATTTAGGTTTTCAAATTGATAATTATTTTGCTCTACACTTACATTTATGTTGGATTGAATTCCAGTGGAAAGTTCTTCTAATAAAATAATATAAGGTATTGGAATTTCTGATAGTATTTCAATGTCAATCAACCCTAAACTTCCACCTACACAATTATTTCCTACGGCACTTACGTTGACTTCAATAGCACATGGCATTAGAGATACTGTACTAGTGATGATACTATCACAGCCAAAACTAGTGGGAAATGTATCCATAAATACGCCTGCTGAAAATTGCCAAGCACCCATCAAGAATATACTATCCCCTTCACAAATTGCAAAAGATTGATCCTCTTCTGTAGTATTATATAATGATACGGTAATTATTATAGTACTATCACATCCTAATTGACTAGTTAATGTTTCAGTACCTGATAAGTTATTTTGATCATAAGTAACACCATTAATGATAAAACTCTCATTATTACAGATAGTGGTATCGAGAACATTTTGAGCTGTAGGATAGAAATTCAAGTCTATTGTAATAATACTATCGCAACCCAAATAACTACCTCCTACGATAGTCTCTGTATCTGACGGGTTGTTAAAGTTGTATAAGACACCATTTACCAATGTATCGAAATCACTGCAATAAATACCGTCAATAATATTTTGTGATGGAGATTCAAAATTTAGATTAATAGTAATAATACTATCACAACCCAAAGAGCTTCCTCCAACAATCGTTTCTACGTCTGATGGATTATCAAAATCGTATAATACTCCATTGACTATGGTGTCAAAATTAGCACAATAAATACCATCAATTACATTCATAGATGGAGCGACAAAAGTTAGATTTATATCAAAAGTAGTATCACAATTGATACCAGGAATAATGAGTTGATTCGGATTGTTAGTTGTATCGAATATAGTACCACCTATTACAATGGATCCACCTTCACATAAAGTGTCTGTCCGCATTATATTTATGCCATTACTAAACTGTAAATCTATATTGACTAGACTATCACATCCATTCGAAGAAGCACCGATCAATACTTCCTGACCAAAAGGATTAGATTCATCATAAGTTACAGTATTGACAATAATAAAGTCACCTTCACATAATAGGGGGTTGATCAATGAATCTACCTGAGGGAAGAATGATATATCTACAATGACCAAACTATCACAACCACTTTGGGTGTTGATGGTAATTTCTTCAAAAGGGTTTGCTTCTGTGAACCAAGTAGAGAAGTAATTGGTGGAATCCCCTGGACATATTGTCTCTAGTATGTAGCTTGTATCTACATCTTCAAAGGAAACATTGATGTTAATAAAACTGTCACACTCTATTCCGTTGATGGTATCTATAAAAGATGAATTTCCAAAAAAGAATTCTAAATCATCAATGAACAATGTATCAAAAATACATATGGAAGTATCCAATTGGAACACGTTGGCAGGAAGCGAAGTGATCCACAATGAATCTATTGTTTCGGAGCTACATAAATCTCCTTGCACATTTTCTATAGTCAATAGCAAAGAGTCTAAATTGCCAAAATTTAGTGTGTCATTTGAAAATGCAATTTGTGATTGATCATTACATAGATATACAGAAAAATCGTTGGTAGAACTCGATAATGTAGTTGTGGCTGGCGGTGTTCCACTCTGATTTTCTGCAGATAAGTCGTAAGTAAATGGACTCCCTCCTATTACCGATATATTAATCTCTTGACATATATCATAACAGAGTTCTACTGTATCAATTTCAAATACTCCTTCTGGAATCGCATTGAATAGGATGGTAATATTAGCTGTGTCAAAAGGACAAGTAATTCCATCACCAACTATATATTGATAGATGTACTGTCCAGGAGATATGGCATCAGTATTTAACAAGTTTCCATTCAACCCTCCACTAAGATCGATATCATTATAGACTCCGCCAAAATCTGCGTTGACAAGAAAATCATCTAAATTAATTACTCCTGCAATACATATAGTTTCCATTGAATCGTCACCTGCTGATAATGAAAAATCAACCGTAATTGTTAGTATTGACTCATCCATACCGCAAGGATCTGATGATTGACCCACTTGATATATAAATCCAATTGTTTGGCCAGCTAATCCTGAAGTATTGACAATAGAACCAGATAAAACTCCTGAAGATGTTGGATCTAAAAAAATGCCCCCTGGACTTGCAGATGCGTCCAACAAATCATTGAGATCAAAAGTATTGCCTTCACAAACGGTTGTAAAATTATCCTCACCGGCTTGTACAGTAGATTCTACAATAATAACCAACGAAGCTTGATCAATTCCACATATATCACTAGGAAAACCAACTTCATATATAAAATCAATAGTCTGTCCTTCCAACCCAGTTGTATTTACAATCGAGCCATTGAGAATACCTAAATCATTTGGATCTAGATATACACCACCTAAATCGGCATCACTACCCAATAAATCATTCAAATCAAATAATTCACCATCACATACCGTCGACACATTATCTTGACCAGCTTCAGAAAGAACTCCTATTACTAAAGTTAAGGTTGCTTCATCAACACCGCATGGATCTGCTGCATCTCCCACCTGATAAACATAATCAATTGTAAGCCCACCTAAGCCAAATGTATTTACTGTCGAGCCAGAAAGTGAACCTGTAGCTGCTATATCTAAAAATACTCCACCAGCATCTGCATTTATATCCAATAAGTCGTTTAAATCGAAAAAATCTTGTTCACATACTTCCGCAGAATTATCAATACCAGCATTGGGAGCATTTTCGATAATTAATGTTAGTGTTGCCTGATCCACTCCACAAGCATCAGTGCCATCACCCACTTCGTATATAAAATCAAGCGTTTGGCCCTCAAGCCCAGTTGTATTTACCATAGATCCATCTAAAGCACCCGTTGCTCCAGGGTCAGAGAAAGTACCTCCTAGATCTGCAGCAGCATCCACTAGATCATTAAGATCAAATATAATCTCTGCACAAACGGTTTCAGAGTTATCTGCTCCTGCGACAGCTTGTGCCTCTATTATCAATGTAAAAGTAGCTTCATCAGATCCGCATAAATCCCCAGGAAGACCTACGGTATATAAAAAATCAATTGTTTGGTCCGCTAGTCCCGAGGTATTGACAATAGATCCAGATAATGAACCTGTTGCCGCTGGATCTGAAAATACTCCATCTACGTCTGCACCTGATTCTACAAGATCACTCAAATCAAACTCAACGCCTTCGCATATAGTTTCAGTGTTGTCAGTTCCAGCATTTGGAGACGGTATTGAACTTACCGTAACAGTATTTACAGTAGTACAATCATTATCATCCGTAATAGTGACATCATAAGTGCCTGGTGTAAGATTTACAGTCTGTCCTTCTTCCGAATTACTCCAATCGTAAGAGTCGTAGGAGCCCTCTACTACGCTCACTGTGATCGATTCGTTATTACACACCATTGGATCAGCCGGATCAAAAGTAATAGGAGCATCTGGAAAAGCTTCGATTGTTATCCCATCAGTATCAGTACACCCATTACTATCCGTTACCGTAATTGAATAATCTCCTGGTCCCACATTAATACTCTGTGCTGTTTGTCCATTACTCCATAACCAATCGTCATAATTACCACCAAATAATGAATTAGTACCCCCAGCACAAGATTCTAAATCCATACCGAGATCAATTGGATCATCGATATCACCCTCAGATATAGTAACAGTTACACATATTTCATAGTCTAAAATGATATATTCTTCTGAAAGAGAATTTTGAAGACAAGGAGTTCCTGCGGTCATAACAGGCACAATATCAACTGATATATTATCTCCAAACTGAAAATCTTCGGGAGGACCATTGTATGAAAAAGACTGATCTACAAAGTTAGGTGTATTAGGCTCGCCTACTAAATTAGATGTATTACAAGATGCGGGGGTGAAATCCTCACAGCCTAGTGCAATATTGTAATAAAATTCAACAGGAAGATTACATCCAGCTGGAAAGTCATAATCTACGCTGTTGGCTGTAATTTCTATTGAAACATTAGATATATATTTACAATCTCCAAATGTGTTTTCGGGTAAAGTAAAATTATGCATACTAGCTTGGCTATGTATAACTGTAGACCCATTATTAAAGTCTTTTCGATCTAAATCGATGGTAGCAGATGCTTCAGTTTGACAAGGTAGTTCTTCCACTTGTGCTACAAGATTAGAAACGGTAAGAAGTCCAATAAGAGCAATAAAATAAATTCTCAAATAGAAAGAAATAATAGAAGATGATTTTGACATAAAAGCTCGTTTACGAAAGTGATACATATCACTCTTTATTTTAATAAGTGTCGAAATTACACTTAGTTCGCAAATTTAATAGAAAACTCTCCTTTTGTTATGGTATTTTTTTCTAATTTGCGCATTGAAATATTTTACACCAACCTGTAAATTCTTCTTCGCCCTATTCTCAAAAGGGGTGCTTGAACCTACTAATCATATAACAACTTAACTATATAAGGAGTTTGTGGGGAGGCGTGATATTTTTATTTTTTTAGAAATTTTTGCAACCAACCCAAAAACTCATGAAAGTTAATTTACTATTATCAAGTATCTTTTGTTTTGTAGCATTCACTGTGCTTGGACAACAATCTGACTACTGTAGCACCCCAACACTCCATTTTGCTGGTGATGCAGACTCAGAAATCCTTTTAACTATAGAAAATACAAGTACTAGTACTATGCAGGTAACTGCAGAGTCAGCTGATGCTGATGCAGTAGATTTACTTATTGTTATTGGTGGGACTGGAGCTGCAATATCAACTGCAGAAGAAACAGCACCTGGATCAGGGGTATATTTTGTTACTCTTACCTGGACTGGTACTCCTCCGACGGATGTATTACTCAATGTTTTGTGGAGTAAGGTGGACTTTGGAGGAAACTGGCAATTATCAACAAACGATGTAAGTATACCATTTGATGTCACTTGTCCAGCAAGTGTTCCTTGTGATTTATTAATCACGGGAGTTTTTGATGGTTCAATGCCCGGTGGTGTACCCAAGGCTATAGAGTTCTATGTTATTGAAGATATAGCTGATCTTAGTTTGTTTGGGTTTGGATCTGCTAATAATGGAGGTGGATCAGATGGTCAAGAATTTACTTTTCCAGCAATACCAGCAACCGCTGGTGATTTTATTCACGTATCTACAAACATTGATGATTTTAGTGAGTATTTCGGTTTTGACCCTGACTATACCTCAGGTTTCGCTGCTATAAATGGTGATGATGCCATAGAATTATTTTACAATGGTGATGTAATCGACTTATATGGAGATATAGACGTAATTGGTGACGGAACACCTTGGGATTATACTGATGGATGGGCTTACAGAAACAGTTCAGTTTCCTGTCCTTCAGCTACGTTTGACGTCGCAGAATGGACTGTTAGTGGTATAAATGTTAATGATGGTGAAACATCAAATTCAACTGCTGATACTCCATGGCCAATAGAAACGTATTCTCCACCACTTCCAACGCCGACTACCAGTGCACCGACTCCTGACTGTGATCCTGCAGATGTAATATCAATGTTTAGTGATGCCT